>Ga0326728_10022397_pt1 | contig 11729 bp, 7 predicted proteins | sample MB3enrmetagenome_FD_207602 | JGI IMG/M metagenome (GOLD analysis project Ga0326728, IMG submission 207602) | Lab enriched peat soil microbial communities from McLean, Ithaca, NY, United States - MB31MN | ecosystem: Environmental > Terrestrial > Soil > Wetlands > Peat | place: USA: New York... | reverse complement strand
CTGTACACCGGGTGTACGGGGCCGGTTCGTGGTCTGGATCGTTCGCCTGCTAAGGCAAGGATTGGCCGAAGAACGATTTGTCTCTTCCCTGGCGGGAGGGGCGTTCACGACCGGGCACCGTCGGGCACCATCGGGCACCACCAGGCGCCAGCCGGCGCCGTTGCGCACCATCGGGCACCATGCTCAACAGCATGGTCGGCATGGTTTCGCACAGTGCCCTGGTGCCCCACGAGTAAGGGGGGAATCACGACGGCCCAACAATAGAATACATCCCCTGGGGAGTCCGCAATGGCTGGAGCGTCAAACACCCCCGAGCAGGTCTTCGGCGACTATGTCCTGCTGGAGCCGCTGGCCGAGTCGCGGACCGGGAAGATTTTCAAGGCGAAGAACCGGGCGATGGGCCGGCTGGCGGCGCTGAAGCTCTTCTCGCAGCAAGCCGCCGAAATGCCGCAGCTCCTGGAACGCTTCCAGCGGAAGATCAAAATCCTCGCCCGGCTCAACCATCCCAACCTGGTGGCGGCGCAGACCGCGGGCGAGCACGCGGGCACCCGCTACCTCGCCATGGAGTACGTCGACGGCCGGGACCTCAGCTCGACGATCAAGAAACAGGGCCCGCTGGCGGTTGCCGAGGCGGTGGACTATGTGGCCCAGGCGGCGGCCGGCCTGGGCCATGCCCACGCCCAGGGCGTCTATCACCGCAACGTCAAGCCGAGCAACCTGATGGTCGATCGGCAGGGCGTGGTGAAGGTGGTCGGGTTCGGGCTGGCCCACGTCGAGGCCGGCACGCCGGCCGCTCAGGGAGGCGGGGGAGTGGAGCTCACCCAACAGGGGCAGCTCTTCGGCTCCCAGGAATACATCGCCCCCGAGCAGATTGCCGACGCGGCTCACGCCGACCAGCGGGCCGACATCTACAGCCTGGGCTGCACGCTGCACACGCTGTTGACGGGCCGCCCGCCGTATCCCGGCAAATCGGCGATTGCGCAGTTCATGGCCCACCGCGGCAGCCCGATCCCCTCGTTGCGGCCCGTCCGGCCCGAGGTGCCCGGGCCGGTGGACGCCGTCTTTCAAAAGATGCTGGCCAAGAAGCCGGAAGAGCGCTACCAGTCGATGGACGAGGTGATCGCGGCACTCCGCGGCGCCATGGGCGGCCAGGGGAAGCCCGCAGACAAGGTTGAGCCGGCGGGCAAGCCGCTGCCGACAGACAAGGTTGAGGCGGCAGGCCAGGCCGGGCCGGCGGACAAGGCCGTGCCGCGGGCGGGATCGGCCGAGCCCCGCGGCGACGCGGCGTCCGGCCAGTTGACCGGACCCGGCGGCGTGATCCTCGATCAATATCTGTTCCTGGAGCAGCTCAGCAGTTCCCGGACCGGCCTGGTGTTCAAGGCGCAGCACCGCTTGATGGACCGCACCGTGGCCGTCAAGTTCCTCGCGCCCCATGCGGCGGGCTCCACGACGCTTGTCCAGCGGTTTCACCGCGCCGTGAAGATCCTGGCGCAGTTGGAGCATCGCAACCTGGTGCGGGCCCTCGAGGCGAACCAAAAGGGCGACGCCCACTACCTGGTCATGGAGTATTTCGACGGACAGGACCTCCGCCGCGTGCTCCAGGAAAAGGGACCGTTCAGCGTGGCCGAGGCCGTGCGCTACACCGTGCAAGCGGCCGAGGGCCTGGACTGCGCCCACGCCTGCGGAGTCTGCCACCGCAACGTCAAGCCCAGCAACCTGCTGGTCGACCGCGCGGGGCTGCTCAAAGTCGTCGGCTTCACCCTGGCCCACGTCGAGGCCGACGGGCCGCTGGCCGGGGCCGACGCGGCTGAGGAGCTGACCCGCCAGGGCATGATGATGGGCACCTGCGGTTTCATGGCGCCGGAGCAGGCGCTGGACAGCAGCAATGTCGATCGTCGGGCCGACATTTACAGTCTCGGCTGCACCTTGCACATGCTGTTGACCGGCCACCGGCCCTACGCCGGCAAGACGAAGACGCAGATGGTTCTCGCGCATCGCACGCAACCGATCCCTTCGCTCCGCACGCTTCGCGCCGAGGTGCCCGAGGCGCTCGATCGCGTCTTTCAGAAGATGCTGGCCAAGCAACCCGCGGACCGGTACGCCTCGATGAAGGAAGTGATCGCCGCCTTGGAAGCGAGCCTGGCGGCGCCTAGCGATGCCTCCGCGACCTTGGCCGAGCAGCCGGGGGCAGCCAGCGGCCTGCAAGGCGGTGCCGCGGACGCAGTTGCCGCGGGGACCACGGCCGATCATCTGCGGGCGGCCATCGGCCTGCAAGGCGCTGCCGCGGGCCAGGCCGCGCCCGACGGTGACGCGGCCAAGCCGAAGGCCCGCCGCAGCTCCGGGCCGCGGACGGTGCCCGTCGTGGCCGGCGGAGTGTTGGCCTGCCTGGTCTTCATAGCCGCGGTTCAATACTTCCAGAGCAGGAAGCCTCCGCAGGTGGCCGACTCGACGCCGCCGGCCCAGAGCAGCCGGCAGCCCGACGTTACACCCAAGACAAAAGGGGCTGATCTGCCGGACGCCGTAGCGCCCCACGCGTTCGATATCGGCAAGAGCCCGGAGCCGAAGGTCGAGCCGAAGGTCGAGCCGAAGGTCGAGCCGAAGATCGAGCCGAAGATCGAGCCGAAGGTCGAGCCGAAGGTCGAGCTCAAGCCGGAACCCGGGCCGCCCTCGGAAACGCCCGGAGCGAAATCGGCGGAGTCCAAGGAGCCGCCCGCGGCCGCCAAACCTGCACGCGAGGCCGTGCCGGAAGAGGCGGCACGCCAACGGGCCGCCAAACAACTTCAGGACGCTTTCGAGCAGGAACTGGCAGGCGCTGCCACCGCCAGTCAGAAGGTGTCTGTGGCCAAGAAGATGCTCGACCAGTGCCAGACCATTGCTAACGATCCGGCGGGGCGGTTCGCCTTGTTGGAAATGAGCTGCACCCTGGCGAGAAAGGCCAACGATCCGGCGATGGCCTTGGAAGCCGTCGATCTGATGGCCCAATACTTCACCGTGGACGCCTGGCCGAAGAAGACCCAGTTGTTGGTGGAGATGGCCCAGGGCGCCAAGATGTTGCAACACCACCGGGCCCTGGCCGAGCAAGCTCTGGGCTTGACACAGAAAGCCATGGACGCGTGCCAGTTCGAGGTGGCTGCCAAGCTGAGCGAACTGGCTGTGGCCGAGGCCGGCAAGGCCCAAGAGCCGGGGTTGTTCAGGCGGGCACGCGCGGCGGCGAAGGAGGGCATTCAGGCTTTGGCCCGGTTCCACGAATACGAAGCTGCCAAGGCCAAACTGCAGCACGAGCCGGGCGATGCGGAGGCCAATCTGGTGGCCGGCCGTTACGAGTGCCTGGTCCTGGCAGATTGGGATTCGGGACTGCCGAAACTTGCGGCCGGCAGCGACGAATCCTTGCGCGGCTTGGCGAAGAAGGATCTTGCCGCTCCCGAGGACGTGGAAGCTCGCGCGGAGGTCGGCAACGGCTGGTGGGACTTGGCCAAGGACGAGACGGGCGTGGCCCAGGCCAGTCTCTATCGCCGCGCCGCCTGGTGGTATGAAAAGGCATTGCCGCAAGCGGCCGGAAAACTGCTGGAAACGACGCTGCAGAAGCGACTCGACCAGGTCAAGGCCGCTACAACCAAGACCACGAGTCCATGACCGAGGTGCAAGGCTGGGCAAGAACGCGGATCGCCCCTCCTGAGTCGACCATCCCGTGTCCACCCCTGCATTTACGGGGGGGCTTCCGATACGCTTGCCGCGTAGGTATAGTAGAAACTAGTGTACTCCCAACGGCCGGGTGACGGGGCTGCTGCATGGCGATCACTGTCGAGCGGTTCATCGAGCGGCTGAGTGAAAGCGGCCTGATGCCGGCCGCCGAGATCTCCGCGTTTCAGGAGAGCCTGCCGCCGGAGCAGCAGCCCCGCGATGTCCAGGCGCTGGCCATCAGCCTGGTCAAGGCCGGCAAGCTCACCAAGTACCAGGCCAAGGCCATTTACGAGGGCAAGAGCCAGGCGCTGGTCTTCGGCCAGTACGTGGTGCTCGACAAGCTGGGCGAGGGCGGTGTGGGCGTGGTCCTGAAGGCCCAGCACCGGCGGATGAAGCGGCTGGTGGCGATCAAGGTCCTTTCCGCCTCGGCCATGAAGGTGGCGGGCTCCGTCGAGCGGTTCTACCGCGAGGTCGAGGCGGCGGCCAAGCTCTCGCACCCCAACATCGTCGCCGCCTACGATGCCAGCGAACACGCCGGCATGCACTACCTGGTGATGGAATACGTCGAGGGGCGCGACTTGGCCGGCCTGGTCATGGCGCGCGGGCCGCTGGAGGTCGGGCAGGCGGTGGAGTGCATCCTCCAGACCGCGCAAGGACTTCAGTATGCCCACGGCAAAGGCATCGTTCACCGTGACATCAAGCCCAGCAATTTGTTGTTGAACAAAGAAGGGACGGTGAAGATCCTCGACATGGGACTGGCGCGGATCGCCGGCTCCGAGGTGTCCGTTACCGGCCTGGAGCAGCTCACGACGGCCGGCCAGGTGATGGGCACCGGCGATTACATGTCGCCGGAACAGGCCTTCGACAGCCACAACGTCGACATCCGCGCCGACATCTACAGCCTGGGTTGCACGCTCTATCGGCTGCTGACCGGCATGCCGCCGTACGCCCGCGACTCGCTGATGAAGATCCTGATTGCGCACCGCGAGGCGCCCATCCCGTTGCTGGCGGAGGCCCGGCCCGACGTGCCGCCGGCCTTGGAGGCCGTTTTCCGGAAGATGGTGGCCAAAGACCCGAACGATCGCTTTGCCACTCCGGCCGAAGTGGCCGACGCGATCGGTCCGCTGGCGGACGGCAGTGAGTTGGCGGGACTGACCTCGCGCGTGCAGTCGGCGCCGGTCGCCCCGCCCACGCAGGCCCAATCGCCGACCGCCGGCTCGCTGCCCCCCAGCCTGACGCAGATGTTTCAGGAGCACACCCCGAAGATCTTCCAGCCGCCGCCGCGGCCCAGCACGCCCAGAATCCCGATCCCGCGGCAGCGGCTGGCGGTGATCGCCGGGTCTGCCTGCCTGCTGTTGCTGTTGGTCCTGGCCATTTGGGCGGTGTGGCCCAAGCCCCGCGGGTCGGCGGCGCCGGCATCCGGCGGGACGCTGCTGGTCGACTGGCCCCAGCGGAGCCGCAACGGCGGCCGGCTGTGGATCGACAAGGCGCCGGTCGAGCTCCCCGCCAGCGGGGCGATCGCCTGCCCCTGCGGTCCCGGCAAGCACGAGGTCCGCGCCGAGCGGCCGCGCTACCGCCCCTGGAAGCAATCGGTGGAGGTTCGCGCGGGCGACCGGCGGCAGGTGGCCCCCGTCTGGACGCCACAGCCGTACCTGCTCATCCGCTGGGCGCCGGAGGAGCGCCAAGGGGCGACGCTGCAGATCGACGATTGCGAACAAGCCCTGGACGCGGCCGGAGTCGAGGCCACGCCGGAACGCGTCGAGCTGCCCATCGAGCCGGGCCAGCACACGCTGCGGATCATCCGGCCGGGCTTCAAGCCGTTCACCAGCGAGGCCACGGTCGGCGAGGCACTGAACTGGATCGTGGTGCCGATTTGGGCGAAGAAGGTCGAGTCCGCCGCGGCGCCGAGCAAACCGGCGGAGACGGCGGAGACGAAATCCGAGGACGATTCGGAGCGGAGCCTTGCGGACCTGGTAAAGCACGCGCCGACGACGAAGGCGACGAAGACCACGGAGGAAGCGGAGAAGACGCAGAAACCGGCCCCGAAAGCGGTGCTCAAGCCCGCGCCCGTGCCCGGCCCCAGCGAGGCAGAGTCGCGGGAGTTGGCCAAGCTGGAAGCGGCCGAGGCACGCTACGCCGCGGCGATGGAACCCGCGGAGGACCTGGTGGCGGCATGGAGTTTCCGTGCGGCTTTGGCGGCGATCGGCAAGGTCCATTTCGACGACCGCGAGAACGCCGCCCGCCTTGCCGCGCGCAGCGGCGAGGTCCAGCGCCTCGCGGCGTTCAAGGATCGCATGATTGCCAAGATCAGCGAGGCCGATCCCCCGCTCACGAAGAACGACCTCGGCCTGCGCGGCGCCAACGGCGAGGTGGTCAAGGCCGATGAAACGGGCATCACCGCCAAACTGGCAAGCGGTAAGCTGGAGCTGCACGCCTGGAGCGACCTGGACGAGGCGGCCTTGGCGAAAATATGCAAGCGGGCCGTCGATCCCGCCAGTGCCGACGACTGGATCGCCGCGGCACTGCTGGCGATTCCCTGCGGGAACACGGCCCTGGCGGCGCGATGCTTCGAGAAGGCCCGCTCGCTCGGCAGCGACGTCCAGCCCTACTTGACGCCCTTGGCCAAGGCCGCGCTCGCCCGCGCGATGAGCCTGCTGCAGAAAAAGGACTTCGCCGCGGCGGAGACGGAGTTGGCGGCGCTCGTCGAGAAGTACGGGAAGGCGCCGTGGGTGCTGTCGCACAAGATCATTCTGGACGCCGCGCACCGGGAGGCGAAGGCGGGGCTCTACGAGCAGCAGGCGGAAAAACTCTACGAAGAGGCGGCCCAGCTCTACCGCGACGGCGATTTCTTCCAGGCCCGGCCCAAGTTGCAGACGCTCAAGGCCGAGTACGCCGACTCGCGCCCCGTGACCGAAAGCAAGCGGAAGCCGTCGTTTGAAGAGATGCAGCGGGCCGACGCGCACCTGGGCAAGTTGCTGGCGGTCCGCCAGGTCGGCGAAGGCAAGTTCAGGAGCATCCAGGAAGCGATCAAGGCCGCGCCGCCCAACAGCACCGTCGAGATCCAGGATAGCGGCCGCTACGACGAGTTCCCCGTGGTGCCGGAAGAAGCGGCCGGGCTGACGATCCGCGGCGCGAAAGACTGCTGGCCGGTCATCCGCTCGAACACCCAAGACACAAGCGTCCTCTTGCTGCACACGCCGGTAACCCTCGTGAACCTTGTCCTGCTGCACGAGAAACCGTGGAACTCGGGCCCGAACGTCGTGATTGGCTGCCGCTTCGGCCGGCAGAACGCGGGCAACCCGACGATACGCGTCCGCCACTGCGTGCTGGCTACCGGCGGCACGCCGCTCTTCGAGGACGACGCCGCGCGGGTGATGGAGGCCGAAACGTGCATCTTCCTCGGCCCGGGCAGGCGCCCCCGCAGCTTGAAGAATTCCATTTGGCTCCTCGACCGCACTTGGGGCGGCACGGGAACCGTGCTTTGCAACTGCCTGTTGCACAACCGCCTTGAGTGGTCGGCGGGACAACTGAAGTCGTGCACGATCGTCGGCGACGTGACCTGCGGCAGGGAGCTGAAAGTGGACGACGTGATCGTCGATTCCGTGGTCTGGTCGGTCGATTCGCCGCTGCGCGGGCCGCACATCGAGAACTGCGACGTCTATGGCGAGCGGCCCTACAAGGACCTGGCCGGGCCCGGGACAAACTGCTTTAGTGCAGATCCGCGGTTTGTCGATCCGAGCAAGCTCGACTATCGCCTCGGCCCCGACAGCCCGTGCCGCAAGAAGGCCTCCGACGGCGGCGATCTCGGCTTCCATTACACGCCCGAGATCGTGGAGATGCTCAAACTGGCCTTCCGCCTGCGCGACCGCGGCATCGTCAGGTTCGAGCTCCCGAAGAAATGACCTCTGCAGCTTCTCCCCATGTTCATCAGCGAGAACTTCCTGCTCCAAACCGACGAGGCGGCGGGGCTCTACCACCGTTTCGCCCGGGACCTGCCGATCCTGGATTATCACTGCCACCTGCCGCCGCAGCAGGTGGCCGAAGACCACCGCTTCGAGAACCTCACGCAGATCTGGCTGGCCGGAGACCACTATAAGTGGCGGGCGATGCGGTCGGCGGGCGTGCCCGAGCGGTTCTGCACCGGCGACGCGTCCGACTGGGAGAAGTTCCAGAAATGGGCCGAGACGGTGCCCAAGACCCTGGGCAACCCGCTCTACCACTGGACGCACCTGGAGCTGAAGCGACCCTTCGGCATCGCCGACCGGCTGCTGGGCCCCGACACCGCGCGGGGCGTGTGGGAGCAGTGCAACGCGCTCTTGGCCCGCCCGGACTTCTCTTGCCGCGGAATCATGCGGCAGATGAAGGTCGTGCTGGTGTGTACCACCGACGATCCGACCGACACGTTGGAGTTCCACGCGGCGCTGGCCGCGGACCGCTCGTTCGGGATCCACGTCCTGCCCGCTTTCCGGCCGGACAAGGCGCTGGCCGTCGACGCGCCCGCCGTCTTCAATCCGTGGGTCGATCGGCTGGCGGCGGCCAGCGGCGTCGACGTGGGCAACGCCTTCTCGAAGTTCCTCGAGGCCCTGCACCAGCGGCACGATCATTTCCACGCGCTGGGCTGCCGGCTCTCGGACCACGGGCTGGAGGCGGTCGAGGCGGAGGAGTACACCGCGTCGGAGCTGCCGGAGCTGTTTGCGCGGGTCCGCTGCGGGGGCGGACTTTCGCCCGCCGAGATCAGCCGCTTCCGCTCCGCCATGCTCTACGAGCTGGCCTTGTGGGACCACGCGCGGGGCTGGACGCAGCAGTTCCACCTCGGGGCCCTGCGCAGCGCCAATACGCGCCGCCTGCGGGAGCTCGGTCCGGACACGGGCTTCGATTCCATCGGCGACTGGCCGCTGGCCAGGCCCCTGGCCCGCTTCCTGGACCGCCTGGACGGCAACCACCGCCTGACCCGCACCATCCTCTACAACCTCAACCCGGCCCACAACGAAGTGCTGGCCACGATGGCGGGCAACTTCCAGGACGGCAGCATCCCGGGCAAGATCCAGTACGGCAGCGCCTGGTGGTTCCTGGACCAGAAGGACGGCATGGAGCGGCAGCTCGCCGCGCTGGCCAACCTGGGGCTCTTGAGCAGCTTCGTGGGCATGCTGACCGATAGCCGCTCGTTCCTCTCCTACACCCGGCACGAGTATTTCCGCCGCATCCTCTGCAACCTTTTGGGCAGCCAGCTCCACCAGGGCCTCCTGCCCCGCGACATGCCGTTGGTGGGCTCGCTGGTCCAGGACATCTGCTATCGCAACGCGGTGCGCTACTTCGATTTCGGGGTGCAGTTGCCGGAGGTATGATGTAGACAGCACACGCCGTGTGCGGGATACAGTGCGCGGAATCCGGCACAGGGCGTGTACGGTCGACCGGCCAGAACTCGGAGCCGAGCTACCTCACCCTGGCAGCAAAGGGGACAAGCAGGCGCTACGACCCTCCGGGGTCGCTTGTCTCCCGGGACCGAATACCCCGGGTCGCTCGGCGCGGCCCGGGGCTACTGGCTGGCATCCCTCCGGGATGTCGGGCGGGCACGTTCGCACGCGACGATCGTCCGGGTCGTTGGGCAGGAAGGCACCTTTTTTCGCTTCAACGAAATTGCCGCGCGGCTGCCAACATGCTAGAATGAAAATCGCTCAGGCAGGAGGAAAAGTCGACATGGTATATCGCGGCCACATACAAAACGGTGTTGTGGTAGTGGACGGAACGCCGGACTTGCCGGAAGGGGCAGAGGTGCGGGTCGAATTGCTGCCAGCCGGGGAGCAGGGCTCTTCCTTGGGGCAACGGCTCATGAGGTTCGCCGGCGTGCTCAGGGGTTTGCCGCCGGATTTGGCTCGCAACCACGACCACTATCTGTACGGGGTTCCCAGGAAGTGAACGTCGTCTTTGCCGACACCGCCTTCTACCTCGCACTGCTGAACGCCGACGATGAATTACACCCGCGTGCGGCGGAACTCGCCGCGACGCTCGGTGCCAGCATGGTCACGACCGCCTGGATTCTGACCGAGGTCCTGGATGCCCTTAGCCAGCCCGAATTCCGGAGCATGGCGGTCGGCTTCATCGAGGCGCTAAGCCTCGATCCGAAAGTCACGATCATGCCGGCCACCCAGGAGTTATTTGACCGCGGCTTCGATCTTTTCAAGCGCCGTCCCGACAAGGGGTGGTCACTCACCGACTGCATCTCATTTGCGGTGATGCAAGAGCAGGGCATCAGCGATTCGCTCTCCGCCGATCACCACTTCGAGCAAGCAGGATTCCGGGTTCTGCTGTAAGGGCGTGTTCGAAAAAAAGGTCGCACGGAAGCGGGAAAAAAGCGGGTGCTTGTGTGCGGCGACGCGAACCGGGCGTCAAACTCGCAAGCCTTCTCCGCGTTCTTAAATGCCTTGTGGCCGTCGCGGTATTTCGCCACCGGGCAGGTGGCCTATAACCAGCTTAGACCCTCGTAGGCCGGGGCGTATTTTGGGTCGACCGCAAGGGCCCGATTGTAATCGCTAGCGGCCTTATCGTAGTCGCCCTTCTTTGCCCAAGCGTGGCCGCGGCCGCAATAGGCAGGAGGGTACCTGGGATAGATTCGCAGGGCCTCGCTATAGTCAATGATGGCCTCGTCGTATTCCCCCATGTCCTGCCAGACAATGCCGCGGCGGTCGTACGCATACGCATAATCACGGTCCAAGCGTATAGCCTCGTTGAAGTCAGCGATGGCCTTGTCGTGCTCGCCCTTGGTGAGCCGAACCTCCCCACGGTAGGCGTAGTACTCCGCATCTCTCGCGTGGCAGGCTGGAAGGACGATCGCGATGCCAAGGAAAAGGCATCGCCAAGGCGCGAGGGACCGCGGCGCGAGGCCGAAATGGCGGCTCGCCCCCCTCACCCCTGCCGCGTCTGGCTTCTCGCAGGTTGCCGAAGAATTCCGGGGAGAGGATAAATTGCTCATCGGACCTCCCGATAATTCGGAATGCTGTCCCCGGGCCTCCCACCCGGCAGGCCGAGGCGGCGGCAGGCCTCGTCCAGCATGTCGCGGGTCCGCGTGGCGCCGCAGCGGGTCACGCCCAGGGCCCGCACCTCCAAGAGCTTGTCCAGGTCGCGGACGCCGCCGGCCGCCTTCACCTGGACGTGGGCCGGCGCATGGGCCCGCATCAGCTTCAAATCCGCGATGGTGGCCCCCGAGGGGGCGTAGCCGGTGCTGGTCTTGACCCAGTCGGCGCGCAACTCGCCGCAAATCTCGCAGAGGCGGATCTTCTGGGCGTCGTCCAAATACGCGTTCTCGAAGATGACCTTGATCTTCTGCCCGGCGGCGTGCGTCGGCTCCAGCACCGCGGCGATGTCCCGGCGGACGTAGTCCCAATCGCCGCCGAGCACCGCCGAGATGTTCACCACCATGTCCAGCTCCTGGCCGCCGTCGGCCAATGCCTGCCGGGCTTCGGCCGCCTTGATCGCCGTGGCGTGGCAGCCGTGCGGGAAGCCGATCGTGGTGCTCGCCTTCACGTCGCTGCCGCGGAGGGCCTCCGCGCAGCGCTTCAGGTAGTACGGCACGATGCACACGCTGGCCACGTCGTAGGCCAGCGCGACGCGGATGCCCTGCTCCAGCTCCTCGGCCCGCAGCGTCGGGTTCAAGAGCGAGTGGTCGATCATCTTGGCCACGTCGCGGTAGGTGTAGTCCATGGGTAATTACCTTTCGATCGAAGACTTCAGCAAAGGGATGGGAAGCCCTCAGCCGCGGAGCGGCGGCAGTAAATAGCCAGGGGCGCAAGCCCCTGGAAACGGATATAAGAACGGCCTCAGGAGCCCCGGAGGGGCGGTAGTAGCTACTGTCGCCGCTTCGCGGCTATTGATGGTTCGTCGTAATCCTCCCAGGGGCTCGCGCCCCTGGCTATGGACTGTCGTGCCTCCGGCACCTAATCAACCACGCCCGTAGGGCGTGGGTTTGGCCTGCCCCGCAAAGCGGGGCGGATTGGGTAATAGAAAGGTCCTCCGGACCTGTTCGGTATTTCGGAATGAAGATCAGATGATAC
>Ga0326728_10022396_pt1 | contig 11729 bp, 10 predicted proteins | sample MB3enrmetagenome_FD_207602 | JGI IMG/M metagenome (GOLD analysis project Ga0326728, IMG submission 207602) | Lab enriched peat soil microbial communities from McLean, Ithaca, NY, United States - MB31MN | ecosystem: Environmental > Terrestrial > Soil > Wetlands > Peat | place: USA: New York... | reverse complement strand
ACCGAAGATGAGGACGTGGCGCTTCATGATGGGGTTGTGAAGAAGTATATCCTCGCCTGCCTCTGACTCCGCTCACGCCTCAAGGCTCTACAAACAAATACTCCATGAAAAGTGCCTACTCAGACGCAAACTTCATAACAGCCTCTAGTACTGCGTCTTGATGATTTCGTGCTTTCCCAGGTCCCCAAATGCGAGGGACCTGGGGCACCCAAGGCTTCTGCTTGAATTACGAAATCTCATGGACACAGCACTAGCCTTCCAGCTTGCCGGCGCGTTTCTTCCGCATCCACCACCAGGCAAATCCTATAATTGCCAGGCCGCACACGACGGCAACCAGCGGCAGGGCGTGGTGCGCCACCATATCCACCGCTCCCGGCCCCAGAATGAGCACCAGTATCGAAAGGATCAGCCAGCGCGTCAGCCGTCCGCAAAAGACGGAGAGCATGAAGGGCGCTACCCGCATCTCGAAGACGCCGGCGGCAAAGACGCAGGCCTTCCAGGGCGTGGGCGGGGGCAGCATGGAGGGAATCATCATGGCCAGAAACTCCTGGCGCTCGAAGCGCGCGCGCAGCTTCTCGAAGTGCTCGCGGTTGATGCGCTTGAGCAGGAAGAGCTCTCCTCCGGCCCGGCCCAGCCCGTAAGGAAGCAGCCCTCCAATCGCGGAGCCTGTGGCGGCCAGCAGGCAATAGAGCCAGAAGTGGCTTTTGTTGTTCCATACATAGACGGCCAGAATCGCGTCCATAGGGACGGGAATGGTGGAGGAGTCGAGCAGCGCCCACGCGCCAATTCCCCAGATTCCGAATTTGGCCAGAACCGGCAGCAAGAGCTTCCATTTGGCCATCAGTCGAGCCAGAAACGACTTCAAACAGAGTCCCCTTCCATCCGGCAATCCGTCTAACGATCAGGAACCATTGTACGGGTCCGGGCGTGGCGCGCGGGCGTCGGCGGAGATGAGAGAATAGAGAGAAAGGACTCGAAAGAGCAGCCGGCGGGCGGTGCGCGCGCCCAGGAAGGCTCCCACTGAACGCATGCCCTCCAGCGAAGAGCCAATCGATGTGAACGAGCCGAACGGGCCGCCCCAGGCGGACTTGGAGGCTGCCCGCTCCGAGCCTTCGAGTTTAGCTTTGAGCGAGCCGTCGCGCGAGCCTGAGCCGGCGTCTCCGGCCGTTCGCGGTTCGCGCTGGGTAGACTACAACACCCACGAGCTGCTGACGATGATCAGCGAGCTTGAGGACGAACGGCGCTGGGCGCGGCTGCGCGAGGGCGTCTGGATCGCCATCCTCGTCCACCTGGCGCTGCTCTCCGCGCTGATCCTGGCTCCGAAGTACATCTTCAAGGCGCCGGTGGTGGTTGACCGGAACAAGACCGTCGATCTGAACAAGGATTTTACCTACATCGACACGCCGCAATTGCCGCCCAAGGTGACCATCAAGCCGGTTCCCATCAAGCCGCCTGTCATCGACAAGGAAACATTGGATGCCATGAACCGGGCCAATCCGCCCGCGCCGGCTCCCGCGCCTCCTGCTCCCGCGCCTGCCCAGCCCGCGCCGATTCCGCCCAGCCAGCAGTCGCAGGTTGAGGCCCCTCGCCCGGCGGCGGTGCCGGCCCGGCCCAACTTCGCCATGGGCTCGCAAAACCCGGCCGATCAGCTGCGCGAGGCCATGAAGAACGCCTCGCGCAACCCCGGAGAGGGCGGCGCGGACAACCTGGGTTCCAGAGGATTGGCCATGCACCCCGGCGCCGGCACGGGCGCTCCTCAGATTTTGTCTGACACCCAGGGCGTCGATTTCAGCTCATGGCTCCAGCGCTGGCACTACGAAACGAGGCGCACCTGGGATCCGCTGATACCCGACGAGGTGAATCCGCCGATTCTCAAATCGGGCATGGTTGCGATTCGCTTCAAAGTGCTGCCCAACGGGCGGCTGATGGATGGCAGCCTGGTGCTGGAAGGCCGTTCCGGCGATACCGCTCTGGACCGCGCGGCATGGGGCGCGCTCACCGGATCGAACTATCCGCCTCTGCCCAGGGATTTTCACGGGCCGTACCTGGAGTTGCGCGCGTTTTTTTTCTATAACATGGAGCCGCAACGGTAGAGTTACACTGTTCATCGAGGTTCCCCGATGAGCCGGCACAAATGGATTCTGCTCATTTTCGTCGGCGTAATTGTGTTCATTCCGGTCGTGCTCGCGGTGGCTGCATGGATGTGGTGGGGTTCACACTTCTACGATTCAAAGATATTAGATTTTCGCCCGACGGATTTCCCTGCCCAAACCAGTGGGAACTTCTTCTATTCGATCGGAGACGAACTAAAGTATGCGTCCTCGATCGATTCGAAAGCGCCTACGCTGTTTCGCGGAAAGATCAGCGAATACAAGATTTCTCCTGAAGGTGCAAGAATCGCTGTTGTCGCTAATAACATGTTGCAGATTATCGAATCTGGAAGCGGCAAGGTTCTACCGGTGACTCCAGTAGATACTATCTACCGAGATTCTAAACCCGTCGGCCGCGCCTTCTTCCGCGATCAAGATTTTCAATGGTCTCATGACGGCAAATTTCTCTTTCTGATCAAAGACGAATACTACGAATCGAAGGGGTCGCAACTCTTTTCAGATCATGGAGAGCTGTGGAGGTACAGCCTGGAAACCGGCGCTCTACAATCTTTCCTGACGCCCTTTCCAGCATTTAACTACTTTTTCGGAATTCAAGGAGGAATATACTTCTCAGTGCCTACGCCGGAAGGAAATCTCCAGCTCAAGTACTTCAATGGATCCAAAACGGTCAATATTGCCGATCCTGAGGTTGCATTGATCACATCCGAAGGTCTTTCTCGCGACTTCGTTGAACATCCATTCCACTCATTCAACGATGTCGACTACCCACAAGCCGTGCTCGCCGCAAAGGGTGTGACGGAATTCTCATCTCCAGACAACAAAACGAGCACACTCCGTATTCGTGGAAAGGATCTGCTTCGGTTCAGCGAAGGAAGCGGCCTGAAAGGAGCCTATTTTTGTGATGACATTTCCTCAAGTAATTTCCTTCCGAGCACATTTCTTCCAGAAGACCGGTACTTTTTGTTGAACATATATTGCGGGAATTACGAAGGCCAGATGCTAATTGATACGGCAACCGGCCGGTACAAAACTCTTCCCAAAGACACCCACGTCTACAGAATCTTCAACACGGAGACCTATCCGCACTTCCGCATCAACGGCGGAGGAATAGAACCCGAGTATTCTTCAAGCTGGGCCAGATGATGGAACCGCTGCCATGAATCAAAGCCATTCTATTATAGGCGAGTAGGAAAGGCCAGTTCCATGCTCCTGCCGCCATAGAGAACTCGCAGAATCGCAACGGAATCCGTTCTGACCCGGAAAGCGATCAGAACGCGGTGCTCAAATCCCATCACGCGCAGGCCGGGACGCAGATCGTCGCGGCGGGTTCCTCGCTCTGGCAAGGAACAGAGGCTCATACAGGCTTTCTCAATATGCTCAATGTAGCTCAGAGCGCGAGTTGTGCTGCTGTGATCGGCAATGTAGTCGTATAGATCGAGCAGATCGTTTTTAGCCTCGGGCGTGAAGACGACCGTGTATTTCACGCCTTGCGGGCCTCGCGTTCCTGGTGGCGCGCGCGAACAGCGGTAAAGACCTGGCTTGCAGGAATGGCCCGGCTGGGGTCGGCCTGGAGCGCATCATAGGCGGCTACAACATCCTCACGCAGCCAACGCTCCACGGCGGCATCCCGCTCTTCCAGCGCGCGCAGACCGGCCCGGACGACCTCACTGGCCGAGGCATAGGCCCCGGAATCCACTAAATGGTCGATATACCGCCCCTGCTCACTGGGCAGGCTGACCGTTCGTTTTTCGCAGAGAGAGGTGGACATGGCGAATTACTCCTGAAGAACAGTCTAGCATAAGTATGAAGATTTCATACCTAGAAGAAACTTACCCTTGCGCACTGCAACCTGAGTCTCTAAGGATATGGGCATAAACCCATATCCTTCATATCTCAGCCGGCGGTGATAGTCTCCAGGCCGTGTCCGTGGCTGCCCAACTCTCTCTGCCGCAGGAGGAAAGCGAAGAGCATTCCCAGCAGGCCGAGGATGGAGAAGATCCACATGCCCATCCGGTATCCGGCGGGGTTGGCGGCGCTGGCGTGGCCGTAATCGTTGGCCCATCCGATGATGAGGTTGAAGCCGAACAGGCCGATGTTCTGAATCACGGTCATCAGCCCATAGGCCGTGCCCAGCTTGTTCTGGTCCACGATGTAAGCCACCGAGGGCCACATCACCGCCGGGATCAGCGAGAAGGCGATGCCCATCATCGCCATCGGGGCATAGAGCGACGTCTGGGTATGGGTATAGGCCATCATCAGGTAGACGGGAACCAGTAGCACGGAACCGATCATCATGAGCAGGGCGCGCTTGCCGATCTTGTCTACGTAGATGCCGAAGAGCGGCGTGCCGATCATGGTGCTGAGAGTCAGGAAGCCCACCAGCGCGCCGGCTATCTCGCGCGTGGTTCCGTGAGCATCCATGAAGAATTTGTAGGCGAAGGTCTCGAACGGGAAGATCGCGGAATAGAAGACCACGCACAGCGCGACGATATACCAGTAGGAGACGCCGAAATGGAAGAGATCGGCGAAGACTACCTTGTCGGTCGGCCCGGCAGAGCCAAGTTCGTAGTTCTTTTCCGCGTGGACCTCCATTACCCAGTAGATCAGCGCCCCGGTCACGCAAAAGGTCGCGAAGCCAACCGAGATCAACAACGGCGTGCGCCAACTGGAGTAGGCAAACCTGGCCCAGGTGGGTGACCTCTGCGCCAGCAAGGAGCCTAGCCGCGCGATCATCAGGTTGATGCCGAAGGCGAAACTCAGTTCCTTGCCGCGGAACCATTTTGCAATGGCGGTGGTGACAGCGACGATGAGGGATTCGGCGCCGATGCCGAAGATCAGCCGTCCGGCGGCCATCAGCGGAAGATGGCCGGAAAGAACGGTGACGATCGCCCCCAGCAGGCAAGTCGATCCAAAAAGGAAGATCGCCTTGCGCGCGCCAATGCGGTCCACCAGATAGCCGCCGATCAACACCATGATCAGATTCGGGAAGCTATAGATGCCCTGCAGCAGCCCGATATTGGAGTCGGAAAAGCCAAGCTGTTTGGAGAGCAGGTCGGCTATGGGGGCGATGCAGTCGTAGACATAGTAGTTGCCGAACATGGCCAGGCTTACGAAAACAAGCACAGCCCAGCGGAAGAAAGGCGATGGGGCGCGACGAGAGAGGTCAGGCATGAAAGAGATTCTCCTGGTGGCGTGGCGGCGCCGTCGGTTTTGGAGTGAAAGGGCGCAACTTGTGAAGATAGCAGATCGAGGCGGGAGATGGCCGGTTTCCTTGATCTGCGGTCGCGCGTTAAACTTTACCTGGAGAAGATGCGCAGCCGCTCAGCCATTTCCGAAAAGCCTCTGCTCAGGCGCTTCCGCCGCGGCCGCCCCGACCGTGGACGGCGCCCCTCCCGCTGAGTAATCTATTCCCGATGAATCGATTATTCCCAGATCTCATCCGCCGCCGCGGACAAGACCTGGGGCGCCCGTGTTTTATCTTCCATCCGCCGATGCGCGGATAGAAAGGTCATTCCCCGATGAATAGTTTTGCCAGCCGGGCCGTACTCACAACCGGCAACCGCAGCTATACGATTTATAGGCTTCCTGCGCTCGCGGAGCGCGGCTTCAACCTCAGCCGCCTGCCCTTCAGCCTGAAGATTCTGCTCGAAAATCTGCTGCGCCGCGAGGACGGCGTGAGCGTGACGGCGGACGACATCGAGTTTCTGGCCAATTGGGAGGCCAAGGCCGAGCCCAGCCGCGAAATCGCCTACATGCCGGCGCGCGTGCTGATGCAGGACTTTACCGGCGTGCCCGCGATAGTCGATCTGGCCGCCATGCGCGACGCGATTCATACCTTGGGCGGCGATCCGGAACGGGTGAATCCGCTCGTTCCCGCCGAGCTGGTTATCGACCACTCCTTGCAGGTGGACGAGTACGGCGCCGTGGGCGCTCTTGCGGCCAATACCTTGTTGGAGTTCCAAAGAAACCGCGAGCGCTATGCCTTCCTGAAGTGGGGCCAGACGGCATTTCGGAATTTTTCTGCTGTGCCGCCGGGCATGGGCATCTGCCACCAGGTGAATCTGGAGTACCTGGCCCGCGTGGTCTTTACCTCGGAGATTGATGGTGAGTCGATTGCTTATCCGGACACGCTGGTCGGCACCGACTCGCATACCACCATGATTAACGGGCTGGGCGTGCTGGGCTGGGGCGTGGGCGGCATCGAGGCCGAGGCGGCCATGCTCGGCCAGCCGGTCTCCATGCTGGCGCCGCAGGTGGTGGGCTTTAAGCTCACCGGCAAGCTGCGCGAGGGCGCGACGGCCACCGACCTGGTGCTGACCGTGACCCAATTGCTGCGCAAGCTGGGCGTGGTGGGCAAGTTTGTCGAGTTTTACGGTCCCGGCATAGCAGAGCTGCCGCTGGCCGATCGCGCCACCATCAGCAATATGGCGCCCGAATACGGGGCCACCTGCGGCATCTTTCCGGTGGATGCGGAGACACTGCGCTATCTGCGCCTGACCGGCCGCGGCGAGGAGCAGATTGCGCTGGTCGAGGCCTATTACAAAGCGCAGGGACTCTTCCACACGGCTGACTCGCCGGAGGCTGAGTACACGCAGACGCTGGAGCTGGATTTGGCTGCCGTGGAGCCGAGTGTGGCCGGGCCGAAGCGTCCCCAGGACCGCGTGCCGCTGAAGGATGCGGCGGCCGGCTTCAAAGAGCAACTGCCTGGCCTGCTGGCGCCCGGGGCCAGGCCGCTGGGGACGCGGATTGCGGCAACGTGGGAGCGGGGGGCTGTTACCGACGCGGCTGTGGCAAGAAAAGCAACCGCAGGTCCTTCGACTCCGGTCGCCGCGGCGACCTCCGCTCAGGATGACAAGACATTTTTGATCTCTCAGGATGACAGATCATTTTTGGCCGCTCAGGATGAGAAATCATCGGGGAGTGGGACGCTGTCAACGACGGTGCAGGGCCGCTTTGGCATCGATCCTGACAAGTATCTCGATCATGGCTCGGTGGTGATTGCGGCCATCACCAGTTGCACCAACACCTCGAACCCCTCGGTAATGATGGCCGCCGGAATCCTGGCCAGGAAGGCCGTCGAGAAAGGCCTGACCGTGCCTCCATGGGTGAAGACTTCGCTGGCGCCCGGTTCCCGCGTGGTCACGGACTACTACTCCAAGGCCGGCCTGCTGCCGTATCTGGAAAAGCTGCGCTTCAACGTGGTGGGTTACGGCTGCACCACCTGCATCGGCAACTCCGGCCCGCTGCCGGCGGACGTGTCGAAGAGCATCGACGAGCACGGGCTGGTCGCGGTCAGCGTGCTCAGCGGCAACCGCAACTTCGAGGGCCGGGTGAACGTGGACGTGCGGGCGAATTACTTGATGAGTCCGCCGCTGGTGGTGGCCTACGCACTGGCCGGCAGCATCAACCACAACTTCGAGACCGATCCGCTGGGGATGGATGAGGCTGGACAGCCGGTGTTTCTCAAAGACATCTGGCCTGCGCAAGCCGAGGTGGCCGAGGCCATCGACAAAGGCTTGTCCAGCGAGAGCTTCCGCCGGGAGTACGCTACGGTAAGCCGGGGCGACGCCAACTGGCAGGGGTTGAAGTATCCCACCGGCGAAGTCTATGCGTGGGAGCCGGACTCGACGTATATTCGCAAGGCTCCGTACTTTGACGGCATCACTCCGTCTCCCGCTCCGGTCAAGGACATTCTGGGTGCACGGGTACTTGCGATGCTGGGCGATTCGGTGACCACCGACCACATCTCTCCTGCGGGCAGCATCAAGGCCAACGGTCCTGCGGGAAAATATCTTGCGGAGCATGGCGTAAAACCGGCGGAGTTCAACAGCTACGGATCGCGGCGAGGCAATCACGAGGTCATGGTCCGCGGGACATTCGCCAATGTGCGGCTGCGCAACAAGCTGGCGCCAGGCGCCGAGGGCGGCGTAACGCGCTTGTTGCCTGAGGGCGAGCCGATGTCCATCTACGACGCCAGCGTCAAGTATGCCGAGCGCGGCGTGCCGCTGATTATTCTGGCGGGCAAGGAGTACGGCTCCGGAAGCTCGCGCGACTGGGCGGCGAAAGGGCCGAAGCTGCTGGGAGTCCGTGCAGTGATTGCCGAGAGCTTCGAGCGGATTCACCGGTCAAATCTGGTGGGAATGGGTATTCTGCCGTTGCAGTACAGAGATGGAGAAAATGCAGAAGTTATTGGTTTGACTGGCGAAGAAATCTATCACTTTCCTGGGCTCACGGCATTACTGGATTCAGGGTTCGCAAATGGACGGGTACTCAGAGCATTCGCAGACTCAACCGAAGGGCTCGGGTTATTTAAGCGGACCGAGTTTGACGTTACGGTCCGCATCGACACGCCGCGGGAGATCGAGTACTTCGAGCACGGCGGCATTCTGCAATATGTTTTGAGGCAGTTGGCGGGTAAGTGAGTCGGCGTTTCGCACATGGGTGGGAAGTGGAGTGGAAGAAAACACCACTCCACTTCGCATCTGCGGATGGAGAAGCTGGTCTATACTCAATTCATGCGGAACGAATTCACAGCAGTCATTGAGCGCGACGGCGAATGGTACGTCGCCTGGTCTCCTGAGATTCCCGGAGCCAACGGGCAGGGGCGCAGCGTGGAAGAGTGCCGTGAAAGCCTGGGCGCGGCCATCCAACTTATCCTGGAAGACCGTCGCGAAGATGGGCTTCGCGGAGTTCCAGGAGATGCTCTTCGCGAGACGGTAGTCATTCAGTGAAGCGCGAATTCCTGTTGCGCCATCTGCGCTTACATGGGTGTTATTTGAAGCGCGAAGGCGGCTCGCACTCCTTGTGGTGCAATCCGGAGACCGGGCAGACGGAAGCAATTCCTCGCCACACCGAGGTTGCCGATCTACTGGCGCGGAAGATTTGCCGGGGATTGTCGGTTCCTGAGATCGGCCGCTAAGAACTGTCACTGGCCTGAAGCAGCGGAATCGGATGGGTCCGAACCGGCAATCTGCACTTGGCGATCCTGAAAAAGGGCGCCATTCAACTCCGCCCCGATGAGGACGCTGAAGGCGGTAATGTAGAGCCAGACCAGGGTGGCGATGCCGGCGCCAAACGAGCCGTAGAACCTGGAATAGTTGGCGATGCGGGCGACATACCAGCCGAAGGCCAGCGTGGACGGGAACCAGAGAACCGTGCCGGTGATGGCGCCGGGAACGACCCACGCCCAATGTTCCTTGCGCTTGGTGCCGAAGTGGTAGAGGACGGTAAGGACGGTGGCGCTGGTGACCAATGCGACCGTCCAACGCACCATCCGCCAGAAGAAAAGCACAAAATGGCGCAACTCATGATCGGCGTTATCGATCATCCACGCCTCGATCTGGCGGCCGAAGACGATTACCAGGGTGGCCAGCGCCAGCGGAACCAGCGCAATGGGCACCAGCAGCAGGGCCCGGCCCCGGCGTCCCCAAAAACTCCATGCATCGATCGGGATATGGTAGGCGCGGCGAAACCCCTCCATCAGCGACAGCATCATGCCCAGGCCGGCAAAGACGCTGAGGCTGGCGGCCGACAGAATCACCTGGACGGAATGAACGCGGCGGGTGAGCACATAGGTCTGGAGCAGGTCCATGGTGTCAGAGGGCAGAAACTGCTCGAAGGTGGCGCGGATTTCGCCTACCAGCGTGGTTCCCTCCGGCACCTGGGCCAGCAGCGTGGTGACCACCAAAAGCGCGGGAAACAGCATCAGAATGCCGGAGTAGGCCGCGGCCTTGGCCGTATTGACCACGTCGTGGGCAAAGGCCCGCCAAAGAGCTTTCCGCAATTTATGGAAAAAAACGGTCATAAGCATTACAGGCTAGAGTAGAGCATTTCCGGGGTTTTAGGCGAGATGTCTTTGCCGGAAAGCCGCAAGGCCGAGAAGTTGTAAGCCTCAGGAAGCACATCCGCGCGAAATGGAGCGGCACACAAAGTAACGCACAGGCAGGCGGGCCACAAGTGCCTGACGGCTGCTCCTCAAACGGTTTATCCTGACCAAGTCATGAAAATCCATACAGTTCGCCCTCTTCTGAATCTGCTGCCGCTCCTATTGCTGGCCAGCCTTGCCGGTCTCGCGGCCGCCGCCCAGACACATCCCGTTCCCAACCCTCAACTGGCTTCAAAGGAGTTGAATGCGCGCGTCGAGTCGCTGCTGAGAAAGATGACGCTCGAAGAGAAGATCGGCCAGTTGACATCGTATTCCGCCGGATATGCCACCGGGCCTGGCGCCTCCAATCTCAGATACGACGAGCTGGCGGCCCGTGGCCAGGCGGGATCTTTTCTGAACCTGGTGGGCGCTGAGGCCACTTATCACTATCAGCGCCTCGCCGTGGAAAAATCGCGGTTGCACATTCCCATCCTTTTCGGACTGGACGTGATTCACGGCCACCGGACTACCTTCCCCGTTCCCCTGGCCCTGGCGGCAAGCTGGGACCCGGCGGCGGCCGAGACGGTGGCGCGCATCGGCGCCACGGAAGCCCGCGCCGACGGCATCGCATGGGTCTTCTCGCCCATGGTGGACATTGCCCGCGACCCGCGCTGGGGGCGGATTATCGAATCCAGCGGCGAGGACCCCTACCTGGGCTCGGCCATGGCTCGCGCCTGGGTGAAAGGCTACCAGCAGGACGATCTCTCCAGGCCCGATTCCGTCGCGGTGTGCGTGAAGCACTATGCCGCTTATGGCGCGGCCATCGCCGGGCGCGACTATAACGCGGCGGACATGAGCGAGATCACCCTGCGGCAGATTTACCTGGAGCCTTATCGCGCCGCAGTCGAGGCCGGCGCGGCTACCATGATGAGCTCCTTCAACTCCATCAACGGCATTCCCGCCACCGCCAACCCCTTCACGCTGACCCAGATTCTGCGCAAGGAGTGGGGCTTCGACGGCTTTGTCGTCTCCGACTGGGGCGCGGTGGCCGAGCTGCTCAACCACTCCATCGGCGCGGACGGCGCCACCGTGGCCCGCAAGGCCCTGGAAGCCGGCGTAGAGCAGGATATGGAAGGCAACCTGTACGGAACTGTCATCGCCTCTCAGGTGCGCGCGGGCAAGATTCCGGAGAGCGTGGTGGATGAGGCGGTGCGCCGCATCCTGCGCGTGAAGTTCGCGCTCGGCCTTTTCGACCATCCTTACACCGAACCCGGCCCGGCTTACGACGCAACGCCCGAGCGCCGTGCCGTGGCCCGCAAGATAGCCGAAGAGACCTTTGTTCTGCTCAAGAACGAGCCGGTCGAGGGCGCGGGCGCGCTGCTGCCGCTCGCCGCAAAGGTGAAGAAAGTGGCTCTAATCGGTCCCTTGGCCGACAACCGGCGCGAGATGCTGGGCGCATGGTCCGTTGCCGGCGACCCCAAATATGCCGTTACGCTACGGACTGCTCTAGCCGAGCGCCTCGGCGACCGCCTGCTCTACGCGCAGGGCTGCGATCTGCTAACCGGCGAGGACGCCAATATGCTCAAGCGGGTCAACTTCAACGGCCCGGTGGCCGCCGATGCCCATTTGCCCGTGCCCGACGACGCCAAAACCATTGCCGAAGCGGTCGAGACGGCCAAGCAAGCCGACGTGGCGATTCTGGCGCTGGGCGAGCCGGCCAACTGGATGGAGGGCGAGGCATCCAGCCGGGTGCA
>Ga0326728_10022394_pt1 | contig 11730 bp, 6 predicted proteins | sample MB3enrmetagenome_FD_207602 | JGI IMG/M metagenome (GOLD analysis project Ga0326728, IMG submission 207602) | Lab enriched peat soil microbial communities from McLean, Ithaca, NY, United States - MB31MN | ecosystem: Environmental > Terrestrial > Soil > Wetlands > Peat | place: USA: New York... | reverse complement strand
TCCAGCACCGGCGCCAGTCGCTTGTCCTGCTCCATCATCGGGCGCATCTGCTTGGCCAGCATCTGGGTGTAGCTGCTGATAACGGCTAGCGGTGTGTTCACCTCATGCGCCACACCCGCAGCCAGCAGACCAATCGACGAAAGCTTCTCGGCCTGCGTCAGTTGCGCCTCCAGCTCCAGACGGTCCGTCATGTCGTCCACCAGCACAATCCGCCCCACCACCGCGAAGTTGCGTGTCAGCAGCGGAGCAATTGCGATGTTCGCCACTCGCGTCTCGCCCGTCGGCAGCAGCAGCCGGATCTTGTAGAAGGTGTGCGTCCCCTGTTCGCCTCGCACGCTGTCGAAGTGGGCCATGAACTCGGGCGGGAAGATCGCAGTCAGCGTCTGGCCCAGCGCCTCGCCACGCGAGCGTGCGTACATCGCCTCCATCTGCGCGTTCCAGCTCTCGATCCGGTCTTCCAGGTCCACCGCGAAGACGCCAATGTGGATCGACTCCACAATGTTCTCGTGAAACTCCTTCAGCCGCTCGAACTCGCCGATCTTCTGCTCCAGCCGCCGATAGAGTTGAGCGTTTTGGATCGCGATGCCGATATAGCCGGCCAGCGACCCCAGAACTTCCATGTCCTCGCTGGACAGAAAATCACCGTCGTCGGTGCGTCCCAAACCCAGGATCGCCACCGTGCGCGTGCCGCCGCCCTCGCGGTTGGCCACCCGGCAGGGCAGGTAGTAGTTCAGGTCCAGCAGCCCCGCGCTCTTCTGCTGCGCATCCGGAAGACGCAGCACCTGCTGCGGATTCTCCAGGAAGATGTGGTCGTCCGAGCCCCTGCGGTCAAAGTCCAGAAAGCGCACATCCAGCGCGCGCAGCTCCTCTGCCTCCAGATTGGTAAGCCCGTGCGAGGCAGCCAGTTCAAAATGGCCGACTGGTTTCGGCCCACCGTTCTCTAGGGCCAAACCATTTAGCCGCGCCTTGCCGTTCCCTACGCCGTTTCCAACTGCCTCCCCGCCAGAGTCAGCGCCGTCCTCCGTCGCCAGAAACACCGCAACGCGCGTTACCAGCAGGGTCTCCGGCAGGCGCTCCACAATCGAGTCCACCAGCGCGCGCAGGTCGGTCTGCGAGTTCAGGCTGCGGCCAAAGTCGATCAGTGTCTCGCGATAGTCGAAGCTCTTCTGATCGAAGACGCGATCCACCTTGGCCTGTATCGCGCGCTTCAGCGGATCGAAGACCAACCCCGTCACCATGATCGCCACCAGCAGTCCGCCCGAGCCGAGAATTGGAAGATGCGTATGGACGATCTCTCCACCTAGTGCGATCACACCGAAGTAGAGACCCACAATCGCCGCCGTGGCCAGCGTGTAGGTGACGCCGCGCTTGAAGATCAGGTCCACATCCATCAGCCGGTAGCGCACGATCGCCCAACTGAAGGTCAGCGGCAGCAGCGCCAGGAACAGCAGCACAATCTTCGACAACAGGGTCGGCACGTTGAAGCCCAGCAGATAGGGCACCGCGTACATCAGCGTAAACGGCGTCACCGCCAGCAGTGTTCCCCGCGTCAGCCACTTCAACTGCTGCCGCTCCAGAGGCGATCCGGCGCGCCGGTAGCGAGAGTAGAACACCACCGCGGCAACCGTGTAGTAGACCGCCATGTAGCCCACCCCGATCTGGTCCAGCCGGTGGCTCAACACCCCGGTCGCAGACCAGCGTTCGATCGCCCACGCCTGAAGTCCCGCCAGGTAGGCTCCCGGCACATACAGCAACGCGGGCAGCAGGGTCCGTCCTAGCCTCTTGCGCGCCTTCGCCGCCGCACTCTCATCGGCCCCCGCCGCGTCCGAGAAGCTTACCGCGAAGTGAACAAACAGGGCGGGCTGCAGCATATTGGCAATCAGGTTGCCCCAGTAGATCACCCGGTCGAAGAGGCCCGGTTCACCCGTCGACCGGAACGCATACAACACGAACGATACCAGGCAAAAGACATAGAAATGCAGCGACTTGGGCGCCGTCCAGCGGCGGAACAGCACATACAGTCCGATCAGCAGATACACCAGAGCGATCAGCCGCGATCCCTGCGCCATGCTCCGGTCCGCCGGCTCCAGAATCACCGGAATATCCAGCTTCGCGCTCTGGTTCGCCCCCTGCGCTCCCGACCCAGGCCGCAGGATCGAGTAGGTCGCATGAGACCACACCCCGCTGCGGTACATCTCCCGCTCCAGCGGAGCTACCCGTGTCGTCGGCAGATCGTCGATCGCCCGAAGAATGTCTCCTGCGTGAATGCCCGCCTTGCCGGCCGGCGAGTCCGCCGGGACCCGGTCCGCACGCAATCCGCCCTGCGCCTCGGCCCACACCACCCCATCCGTGGGAAACTCGGCGCCCAGCTCCTGCGACAGGTTGAATCCCGCCAGGATGCACACCCCCAGCGTCGCAAGTGCCAAGGCGACGGCGAGAATTCGCGTCTGAAAGGCGTCTCTCATCTTGTGCGCAGCAATCTACGAAAGCCTGGGAAAACGATCAACAGCGCAGACCTATTCCCCTCTAATATGCAGAGTTAAGGTTAAGCACATCCGTAGCCAAACGGAAAGTCACTGATTCCATGAGATGCAGTTCATGGGACAAGCGATTCCTTCTAATTATCATATACACTTCCAAAAACAAGGAGCTCCCTCGGCCATTTAGCAAATCGCAGTTTCCCGATAGCCCCCTGCTCCATTTATGCTCGATGAGAGAAGAAGCGAGCCATGGATTCCGCACCCACCTTCCCCGCCAGCTTCGACGCCTTCCTCGGCAACCAGGCTGCCGTCGAGGGCCTGCGCGCCGCCATCGCCGCAAACCGCCTGCCCCACTCGCTCATCTTCTCCGGCGCTGCCGGGGCGGGGAAGTATACCCTCGCCCTCCTGCTCGCCATGACCGTCGAGTGCCAGCGCCAGCCCCGCAAGCTCTCCTCCAGCGGCCAGCCCATCGCCAGCTTTTGCGGCTCCTGCTCCAACTGCACCCGCATCGCCGGCGCCGCCAACCTCGAAGAACAGGTCGAAGCCGCCGTCCTTGCCCGCGAAGAGCTACGCGAGACCGACAAGAAAGAGACCCGCGTCCTCATCCAGCCCCACCCCGACGTTCTCATCCTTCCGCCCGACCCGCCCCAACTCCTCATCAAGCTCGGCCAGGTCCGCACCCTCATCCAGCGCGCCCACTACCTGCCCAGCGAGGCCCCTCGCAAGATCTTCATCCTCACCTCCGCCAGCATGATGAAGGAGGCCGCCAACTCCCTGCTCAAGGTCCTCGAAGAGCCGCCCGACACCGTCCTCATCCTCATCCTCGCCGAGAATCCCGGTGAACTGCTGCCCACCATCCGCTCCCGCTGCGCCACCGTCCGTCTCGGAGCGCTTCCCGTCGAAGAGATTGAAGCCCTGCTCGCCGCCCGCCGCCCCGGCGTCCCCGCCAAGCAGCGCTCTCTCATCGCCCGCCTGGCGCAGGGAGCCGCAGGCCGCGCTCTCGCCTTCGATCTCGACTCCTACACCGCCGCCCGCGCCGATGCCCTCATCTTTTTACGCAATGCCGCGGGCGCCCAATCAGGCAACAAATCGGGTGCCCCATCCAAGACGGCTCCATCGTCTTGGGTGGGTTCTTCCGGTGTTGCTCGAGGTCAAGAGCTCGACCCCGATCACACCGCCCTCTTCAAGATGACCGAAACCTATCGCGCCGGGGCCGACGGCCAGCAAAAGACTACCGCCCTGCTGCGCGCCCTCGCGCTCCTCCTCGAAGACCTTCTTCTGCTCGACAGCGGTACACCCGACCTCCTGCGCAATACCGACCTCCGCGCCGAGCTCGACCGCCTGTCCACCGCCCTCCCCTTCGCCTGGATCGAGTCTGCCAGCCATGCCCTCGACCAGGTCCACTCCGGTCTGCGCCGCAACCTCCTGCGCTCCCTCTCGCTCGACGCCTTCGCCGCCCAGCTCACAACCCCCGCCTGACGGGACCCTCGGCTCGATGAGAGAAACAGGGGCCAGACAGCGCATCAATGCACTTGTGTATTGAACAGACTTGTTTCCTGGCGTTGATACTTACCAAAGGCAATTTCGACAAACGCCTTGCGTACTGCGTCATACGAAGGCTGGCCGACAAACATATCGACCGTCCCATGCGAATAGCTCTGGGTGCCGTTCGCGTTCGTCACAGCGGGACTGAACGTATCAAACGAAAATATGCGCACTCCCGCAGCCGCTTCGCTCGGATGGGTCTTTGCGAACTGAATCTGATCAATATCCATGCTTTCCACTTCGATTCGCAAGACGATCACGCCGCTGGTGTCGAAGACACGTGCATAGTCGTAGACCTTCTGATTTCCCCATGGCACCAGCGAGTGCCAGATGCGCAGCATCTTATCGTTCATTCGAATGCATTCGATCAGGTATTGCTGCAATTGGACAGGAATCACCCCCCTATTGTGAAGATCCACCATGCGTGCCATCTCGGCGTCGCGACTCGCCTTGTCACCCGCTTCCGCGAAGATGCGCGCCAATAGCGCGGTTGCCTGCCAGTCGTTCGCATTTGCCAACTCAATCGGCGTCAAGAGGCCCAGCGCATAGTCCCTCTCGCCCACGTTGACCGCTGCCTCCGCCGCGAACTTCGCCAGCAGCGTTTCACCGGGATGCGCGGCAACCAGGGGCTTATAGATAGCCAGTGCGTCGGCGAATTTCTCGGCCGTGAAATCCCTTCCGGCAAGGTCCGCTTGAGCTTTTTCACCCGCCGTGAGACTGCTCATCCCGGTTACCGTCGGCGAACCGGGCGCGGTCGCCTGCGCGACGCTTTGAGCATGACCTGCGATCGGTCCCAGGCAAAGAAACGCGAATACCGACGAATCTCGAAGCAGCTTGAACATAGCTCCGGTCCTCCTGTTGAATACGGCTGCATTATAGAACCAAACCGATTGACGGCATGCCCCATTCATCGCAGCCTATCGTCTTCTGTGAGGACTAGCTTCTCGCCGCCTTCTCCAGCCTGTCGCGCAGCGCTTCACCCAGCCCGCCCATCTCCGGCACGGGACACACAATCACCTTCACCCCGCGCACATCCAACTCCCGCAGTCCGGCAAACAGCCTCCGCGCCAGAGCCTCCGCGTTGTTCCACGCCCCCCAGCGAAAAACCGCCTTCGCACCGCCAGCGTTCCATCCATCCGGCAGCATCACCCCAACCTCGTTCGCAGTGTGATGCACAACCTCACGCAGCAGCTCCTCCTGCCCCGCAACCAGCACCAGCCGTGCGCGAGGAGCGTAGTGCCGTGTTCCCATCCCCGGCGAGGCCAACCCTGCACGCTCGTCATCCCGCCGTTCTTGTTTGTCATTCCGTAGCGTAGTCGGGGTCCCCGGCGAGCTTGCTTGCTTGCGTGAAGCAGCGGAGGAATCTGCTTCTCCTTCTTCTTCCACGCCCACTTCTTCCACGCCCACAACTACGCGCACCTCCTCACCAATAACATCCGCGATCATCTCCGCCGTCACCGCTCCCGGCCGGTAGATCGCTCGCGCCGCCACATCCAGCACAGTCGACTCCACCCCCACGCTCGTTGCTCCGCCATCCAGCACCGCGTCAATCCGTCCGTCCAGATCGGCGAGCACATGCGCAGCCGTCGTCGGACTGGTTCTGCCAAAGCGGTTGGCACTGGGCGCGGCCACCGGAACGCCCGCCAGCCGGATCAGCTCCCGCGCCACCGGATGCGCCGGCGAGCGCACGCCCACCAGCGGCCGTCCCGCGGTCACAGAATCGGGGACCGCAGCCGTCCTGGGCAGAAGCAGCGTCAGCGGCCCCGGCCAAAAAGCCCCCATCAGTCTTGCCACCACAAGTCCCTCATCTCCCGCCGGAACCACGGCCACCTGCTGCAACATCGCGCGCCCTTCCACATGCACGATCACCGGGTCCCACGCCGGCCTCTGCTTGGCCAAAAATATCTTCGCAACCGCCGCGGAATCCAGCGCATTCGCTCCCAGCCCATACACCGTCTCGGTGGGAAACGCGACGGTCCCGCCTGCGCGCAGCAACTCCGCCGCCCGCGCCAGGTCGCCTGCATCCCCGGCCCGAAGCCGCTCTGTCTTCAGGAGCAATTCAGACTCCAGCCCCAACTCTTCGCTCATCGAAGGCGTTGCCTCACTCCCTCATCCTACCGCCCTCGCCGTATACTTTTTTAATGCAGAGCGCCGAGATCGAACTCAAGTTCCCTGTCCACGATCTCGCTGGCCTGCAAGCACGTCTTCCCGGCCTCGGCTTCCAACTCGACACGCCCCGCACCTTCGAGCAAAACACGCTTTACGACACGCCGGACCGCATCCTCCGCGCATCCCGTCAGATCTTGCGCATTCGCCGTTACGGCGACCTTTGGACCGTCACCCACAAGCGCCCAGCTGATACCTCCGCAGACGGCGACCCGGCCAACTCCGGCAATCAAACCAGCACCAGCGCATCGGCCAGCTACAAAGTCCGCATCGAGACGGAGACCCTCGTTGACGATGGTCCCGCGCTTGCCGCCATCTTCCACCAGCTTGGATACGAACCCGTCTTCCGTTACGAAAAGTTCCGCACCCAGTGGTCCCTCGCCAACCTCACCATCGGCGGCCCGCTCTTTACCGGCCCAACGCATTCCACCCAGGACCTCTCGGCCAATCCCAGCTTCCACCTCGTCCTCGACGAAACACCCATCGGCGACTACGCCGAGCTGGAAGGCCCGCCCGCCTGGATCGACGACACCCTGGCCCAGCTCAACGTCGATCCCGCCACCTGCCTCACCGACAGCTACGGCAGCCTCTTCCTCGACTGGAAGCAGCGCACCGGCAGCCCCGCCGAACATCTCACCTTCGACCAGATCCCAACTCCTGCACTGCTTCAGACAGTTCCGCTCTAACGCATCGCTTCCGCCAAGCCGATACACCCTCTGGTGCCCTTATTCGGGCCACTCTGAAGCAAAGGTCCGCATGAAACTCGAATCCAAGCTCGGTATCAGCACCGGAGTCCTCATCCTGGCCATGCTGGTCAGCGCCTCCGTCGCACACATGCGCGAACAGGAGGCCGACCGGCTCGCCGCCACGGTGGCCGACGGGCGAATCCCCATCATCTGCAGGGCACGCGAGGTGCGCGCCGCCATGATGACTAGTGTGCAATCGCTTGAGACCTACCTCCTCCTGGGCGCCGGTCGCGCATCCTCCGAACATCTTCGCCAGGTGCGCTCCGACAACTTGAACGCGGCAGACAAACCCCTCGCGCAACTCCTCGAACTGAGCCGGCACTACGATCTCGGCGCGGATGCGTCCCGCATCCAGCAGATCCAGCCAAGCCTGCTCCAGCTTCACTCCGTGGAAGACGAAGTGGAACGGCTCAACGAGTTGCACACTCCCCAAGGCTCGAGCCAGGCCCGCACTCTTCTGAACAGCCAGATTCTTTCCAGGGACGCCGCGCTGTTCGAGTCCATGAGGCTCCTCGTTCAGTCACAGGAGAACCAATGTGACGCCGATATGGATCGCCTACAACAGGCCAATCGCGAAGTCCTCCTCACCCTCTGGACAGCCACCCTTATGGGTGCGCTTGTCGGCGGAATCATCTCGTTCCTCTTTGCCCGGCGAGTTACGCGCGCAATCCGTCTCGTCGCCGATCGCGCCACTGCCATTGCCTCCGGCGATCTTACCGGCGCCGAACTCGACATCCATTCCTCCGACCAGATCGGCTCGCTCGCCCGCACCATGCAGCAGATGCAAAACAGCCTGGGAAGCATCATCCGCACTGTCGCCCACACCGCGCGTTCGCTCACAGCAAGCGCCGCCTCCATGAGCGCCGCCACCGACCATATCCACCGCCGCGTAGACGAGCAGACCCAGCAGACCCAGCAGGCCGCCACCGCCATGCAGCAGATGTCCGCCTCCATCGCCGAAGTCTCCCGCCACACCCAGTCCGCCGCCGAGGCCGCCCGCTCCGGCGCCCAGACCGCACACGAGGGAGACGCCATCGTCAAGCAGATGCTCGGATCCATGCACTCCATCGCCACTGCCGTCAACGACACATCCACGGCCGTCAGCCTGCTGGGAGAAGACTCTCATCGCATCTCGCAGATCGTCACCGTCATCGACGAGATCGCGCGCAAGACCAACCTGCTTGCCCTCAATGCCGCTATCGAAGCAGCACGCGCAGGAGAACAGGGCCGCGGTTTTGCCGTTGTCGCCGGCGAGGTCCGCCGCCTCGCCGAATCTACCGCCCAGGCTACCGGCGAGATCTCCGCCATGATCCAGGGTATTCAGGACCGCACCCGCTCCGCTATCGTCAGCATGGCCTCGGGCAACCTCACCGTCGAGCAGGGCGTTGTCACCACCAACCAGGCGGGCGAAGCTCTCGGTCGCATCATCGGCATGGCGGAACGAGTCGACCGCATGATTGCCCAAATCGCCATTGCAGCCTCGCAGCAGGCCGCCGCAGCCAATCAGTCCAGCTCCTCGCTCAACTCCATCCACACCCTCAGCCACGAAAACCTCACCGAGATGGCCACCACCACCGCCGGCATCGAGGGTCTTCGCGCCACTGCCAACGCCCTCGAAAATCAGGTGGACCGCTTCCGCCTCGATCTCCCTCAGACAGCCTTCGAGGCAAGCCGCTCCTCGCCTGCCCAGCGAGCGCTCTCACGCCCCAGCGCAGCCTGATCCTTCACCGTGTCCTCAACACTCATGCCGCGTAATAAAGGCCCACGCCGGGAACTCCGAACGTGGGCCTGCAATCCACTCCGCCCTCAAAAGATCTCGAAGTTGACCTCGACGTTCAGGTACACCGCGACCGCCTTGCCATTTTCCGTCGCCGGCTTGAAACGGTATTGTTTCACCGCTGCCACCGCATTCTCATCCAGCCCCATGCCCACGCCGCGCGTCACATGCACATTCTGTGGTTTCCCGTTCTGGTCCACAATCAGGCTCACCGTCACTACACCCATAAACTTCGCCTTGCGCGCCTCTTCGCTGAACTCCGGCTCCGGCTGGTAGATGATCTTCGGTCCGATCACTCCGCCGCCAACGTTCTTCACTCCGTTGCCATAGCCGGGCCCCACCCCATTCCCGATCCCCGTTCCATTGCCGTTCCCCATGCCTCCGCCGATGCCTTTCCCCATCGAGTTGCCAAGCAGAGGAGAGTTGGGATCGCCGAATTGAGGCATGTTGTTGTCCGCCATCTTCAGGTCTTTCTGTATATTGACGGTTGGGTCGGGCATGGTGAGCTTCGGCTTCTCCAGGTCCGCGACCTTCGGCAGCTTGCCCTTGGTCACCGCAGTCAGGCCCTTCTGTCCCCCGCCGCCCGCCTTGCCCACATCAGGGGGAGGCGTCAGTACGATCTGCGTTTGCTCCGTCTTCGCCATCGCGATCTGCTGGAGCTTCATGTGTATCAACCACCAGGAGATCAGGATCAGAAGCACATAGAATGCTGTCGCAGTGCCGGTAGCCCACGGGTTCTGCTTCATCGCCATCCGGTCGATCACCGGAATCGGCTTCGACTGCAGCACCAGAGGCGGCAGCTTCACCGGGAAAAATGTGTCCCGCAGGCTTTCCCACAAGGAGGCCAGCACGCCTTCCTCTTGCAGCATCATGTTGCCTTCGGCTAGCGAAGACTCCACTCCCGCCCGCAACACAGGAGCCGGTTTATTCGGATCGTCCTTCGGTAAAAACCCATATTCTGACAAGTCGATGTGCCTCAACCGCAGATCCAGGCCGCAGCCCTTCTGCCTTCCCTCTCGGATTTCGCGCGCCTGGTCCTCTCGATGCCTCGCCGGTCTTGCGCCGGTTTTGGTCCGTTGTGCGCGTGGCTTCTGGCCCCACAGGACATTCTACAAAAGAATCGCCTGCTCCACGTACTCTTCTCTCTTTGACGCATATTGACCCCAGGAAGTCTCGCCCACATCTCAACCCGCGTTCAATCCTCCTGCCTCTCCCGGATACAATAGACCTTTAGCCCGGAAGAACTCCCCAGCCCGCACTACACTGCCGGCCAAACAGCTCGCGCAGCCAGCACGCCCCGCACCCCGAGGAACGAATGTCCGAAGCACCCGACCCCCAGCCCGTAGCCGCCAGCGCACCGAAGCCGCTCAAGTCTACCCTGAATCTTCCGCAGACTGCCTTTCCCATGAAGGCCAATCTGCCCGTCAACGAGCCGCTCCGCCTCCAGCAGTGGCAGGACTCCGATCTCTACGCTCAAATCCGCGCCGCCCGCGCCGGCTCGCCCCGCTACATCCTGCACGACGGCCCGCCCTACGCCAACGGGGCCATCCACCTGGGTCACGCCCTCAACAAGACCCTGAAGGACTTCGTCGTCAAGACCAAGACCATGGCCGGCTTCGACGCGCCCTACGTCCCAGGATGGGACTGCCACGGCCTGCCCATCGAGATCAAGGTCGACGAGCAACTCGGCCGCAAAAAGCTCCAGATGGACCCCCTGGCCGTCCGCCGCGCCTGCCGCGAGTACGCCCAGAAGTACCTCAACCTGCAGCGCGAACAGTTCATCCGCCTTGGCTGCTTCGGCCGTTGGGCCACCCCCTACTCCACCATGGATCCCGCCTACGAGGCGCGCATCGCCGAAACCTTCTTCCACTTCTTCGAGCGCGGCTTCGTCTACAAGGGCCTCAAGCCCGTCTCCTGGTGCATCCACGACCGCACCGCCCTCGCCGAAGCCGAAGTCGAGTACGAGCAGCACACCTCGCCCTCGGTCTACGTCCGCTACAAACTGACTAGCGAACTGGGTGCCCCATCTTCGAATCTGGGTGGCCCATTCGTGACGGCTTCATCGTCACGGGTGGGGGACGCGCCACCGAACCCCATCTACACCATCATCTGGACCACCACCCCCTGGACCCTCCCCGCCTCCCTGGCCATCGCCTTCCATCCGGAGATGGAGTATGTCGCCCTTGCCACGCCCGACGCCACCTACATCGTTGCCGCCTCGCTGGCATCCGCAGTCATCGCAGCCTGCAACTTCACCGACGCACGCGAGATCGCCCGCTTCCCCGGCACTGCCCTCGACCGCGCAACATTCGCCCATCCCTTCCTCTCGCGCACCGTCCTCGGCGTTAACGCCACTTATGTCACCGCCGACCAGGGCACTGGCGCCGTCCACACCGCACCCGCCCACGGCGCAGACGACTTCGCTACCGGCAAGCGCTACGATCTTCCCGAAGTCCAGTATGTCGACGACGCCGGCCGTCAGATGCACACCGAGCGCTTCGGCGGCGGCCAGCCCCAACCCTACGAGGGACTCACCGTCTTCAAGTCCAACCCCGTCATCGTCGAGCTATTAAAAGAGAGGGGCGCACTCCTCGCCATCTCCAGCATGGAGCACTCCTATCCGCACTGCTGGCGCTGCCACCACCCCGTCATCGTCCGCGCCACCGAGCAGTGGTTCATCGCCATGGACACCCCCATGCCCTCAGAAGGTGTCATCCTGAGCGAAGCCCCTGAGCGAGCCGCAGGCGAGTCGAATGGGGCGGAGTCGAAGGACCTGCGGTTCTCTCCAACCACCACCCTCCGCCAGCGGGCCCTCGACGAAATCAAAACCGTCACCTGGGACCCCGCCTGGGGCCAGGAACGAATCACCAACATGGTTGCCACTCGTCCCGACTGGTGCATCTCGCGCCAGCGCATCTGGGGAGTGCCCATCGCTGTCTTCCTCTGCCGCAAGTGCGGCGAGCCGCTGCGCTCGCCCGAAATCAACAAACGCATCGTCTCTCTCTTTGCAAAAGAA
>Ga0326728_10022393_pt1 | contig 11731 bp, 7 predicted proteins | sample MB3enrmetagenome_FD_207602 | JGI IMG/M metagenome (GOLD analysis project Ga0326728, IMG submission 207602) | Lab enriched peat soil microbial communities from McLean, Ithaca, NY, United States - MB31MN | ecosystem: Environmental > Terrestrial > Soil > Wetlands > Peat | place: USA: New York... | reverse complement strand
CACTGGTCGCCGCGCCCTGTTCCTCGAGCGCCGCGGCAATTCCGGTGGTGACGCGGTCCATGTTATGAATCACCTCGGACATCGATCGAACGCCGTTGACGGCGTCTTCGGTCATGGTCTGGATCTGGGCGATCTGCTGGGCGATCTCCTCGGTGGCCTTGGCGGTCTGATTGGCCAGGGACTTCACCTCGTTGGCGACCACGGCGAATCCCTTGCCCGCTTCGCCGGCCCGGGCCGCCTCGATGGTTGCGTTCAAGGCCAGCAGATTGGTCTGGCTGGCGATTCCGTTGATCATGACGACGATCTCGTCGATCTTCTGATTGGCGGCGGACAAACCGGCGATCGATCGGCCGGTCTCTTCCGCCTTGGTCATGGCCTCACTGGAGATTTGCGTCGATTGCGCCATCTGCCGATTGATCTCCGCAACGGAGGACGACAATTCCTCGGTGGCCGCGGCAACCGTGCTGACATTGGCTGATGCTTCGTTCGCCGCCTCCCCGACCGATGTCGAGGTCCGGCTGGAGTGCTGGGCGATCTCGGTCATGTTCTTGGCAGACAGCACCAACTGGGCAACCGCTTTTTCGACAGCGCCAATGTTGCCGCCCACCTGCACATCGAATCTGCGACAGGACTCATCGACGGCGGTCGCTTTGGCGATACGCTCTTCCTGGTCCCGCAGGCGGGCCCGCTCCTCCTCCTGGCCGCGCTTGGCATTGTCACGCAGACGGGCCAGCGCCTCGGTCATCTGCCCGATCTCGTCATCATTGCCGGTCGACGGAATCACCACGGCATAGTCCTGCTCGGCCAGACGACTGATCAGATCGGTCAAAGCCTTGATCGGATGGCTGACGCGCCGAATGACGAAGAAGAAGCCAAACACCGACACACCCACCGCGACCAGAAGCAAAAGGGAGTCTAAAACCAGCGCCCGGACCGCACGGCTCGATTGCTGTTCAGCCCGGCTGACCATTTCATTGAGAGCGATGTTGACCACGTCCACCACAGAGCCGGCCGCGGCGGTATCGTTGCGCCGCAGTTCGTTGAGATCAACGCCCAACGGCTGTCCCGACACCAGCTTGTCCCCCAGGGACTTCAGGGTTTCGAAATAGGGGCCGGCAAAATTCATTCCCGCCTTGGCCGCGGTGTCGACCAGGGCCCGCGGTGCATCGGGGCGCTTCGCCGCTTCCTCGACCACCTGCCAGGCCGCCTGGGCGCGGGCACGATCCTGGTGCCAGGCGATCAAGTCGGCCGTTTGCCAAACCTTCCCGCCGGCAATTGCCGGCTGCATGCGGACTCCGGACAGACCGAGGTTGAGGCGGGTCGCCCAGGCGGCCCGCTTGACCGAAAGGAAATGATCAACCGTCGGATCGGTCAGCTTCAAGGACGCGTCGAGCAAGTCGTTCGTAGAGATCACGGCGTCAAGCAGGTCCTGGGTGATCTTCGGATAGTCCTGGACCAAGCCGACGTCTCGTTCGTCTTTGCCCTGGTGGACGGCGGCATCGGCCCGAGAACGCAAGCCGGCCACTTTGTCATGGGCGACGCGAAGTGCCGAAGCCACCGGAGCCAGACCGGGCAGATCGATCGACGGCAAGGCGGCCATGCTCTCGGCATAGCCTTCCTCGGCAGTGCGGCGATAACCGGCCAGATCCGCCTCGGCGGCCGAATCGATCGGTCGATCGCCGACCAGGCTGGCATTCTGCAAGCCCCGTTCGAGACGCGTCGCCATCAAGGTCTTGAACAAGCTGCGGCTGGTCGAGGCGAGACTGGCGACCCGTCGGGCATCGGCATAGCGCCCCACCGCGTCGATAACCGTACCAGACATCTGGACGACCAAAAGTAATCCCATGACGCCGATCACCAGATTGAGGATCAACCGGATCGATCGATTCTTCGTATTCCGCACGTCAAACCTCGCTTATCATGACGACTTTCGGTAGATGGAACGCATATATTGGCGCAATTATTCGGCGCGGCGGTTGATATACGATTCTCCAGTTCCACGCAACTAATGGAATTTGCGTAAAATTTTACAAAGATGACGATGTCAAAGTGGCTGCTCTCTTGGACTCGCAGCAAAGATTTCGGCAAGCGCTCACGATCGACGAAGTCGAGCCACATTTCCGAGAAGTGCCTGACCAGTCTCTTGGCAGAAACAACTGACGTTCATATTGCGTGAGGGGTTTGTCGTTGGTCTCTCACCCCATCGGTTGCAAGGTCAGCCTATCATTAGCAACTTCCGATGTCTAAACACAAATCTACTGCTGCCGGCGGGTCGGCCCCTTAGCCAACATGCGACGAGTTTTTCTCATCGCACGTTGGGTGACCCACCCCGCTCACCGATGCGAGCGAAAGCCAAGGGCTTCGAAGAAACCCGCCCGGCGCCTCGTGGGGCGCCGATCGGTTCCGATCCGCGCAGCTTGGCACGCGATCAAGCGACGATCACGAAGTCGGAGTTGGCGATGGCAAAGGCGGCGGAGCGGACTTAAGGTGACGGTTTCGTCCGGGCATGGCGTCCGGGTTTGCGGGCGCCGACGCGGTCGGTCATCCACTCCTGCACGCCGGCGAAGAATGTCGCCGGGGCCTTGCCGGCAACCGTCGCCGCCAGGTTGGCGAGGGTGTGGGCGGCCAGCTCATCGCGCATCGCCTTTTCCGCGCTTTGCATCACGGCGTGAATGGCGCATATGCCGTCTGTCGCCCAGGCCGGCGCCTGCTCCTCGAAGGTCGCGCAGCGGTGGCGTATTTCCTGGCAATCGAACAGCGGCTTGGGACCTTCAAGCGCATCGACGACCTGCAGGACGGTGATGTCTTGCGGCGCACGGGCAAGCCGGTATCCGCCGTGTACCCCTTCGCTGGCTTCGACGATGCCCGCCTTCTCAAGCTTCGGAAAAATCGGACAATCTTTGTCCGCGTTATTAGTGCTGGCGAGCGGCGTCGCCCTGGCCCGATTCCCTAGGGGACACAGCACAACTTTTGATTTATCTTTTGCGAGATTCAGAACTATTGATTGGCAAAGTCCCATCGCTTACCGGAGCAACCCCACGAGGAGCGGCGGTGATATCCATCGCCGCTTGAGGGAAGTTACCCGCCTTTTTTGCCTGCGACATGGAGGGTCCAATGCCAGGTCACACCGAACAACGCGACCGTTTCGTACCGGTGCCCGTCTTCCCCCGCTTTGTCCACTGGATCACCCGCCTCGCCTTGGCTGTCCTGCTGCTGGCGCCCGTGACAGCGCCATCTTCGGCCGGCGCAGCCGACAGTTCCAAACTGAAAGACGCCATGCAGACCTTGAAGGACGAGACCGCCAAACTGGGCAAGCCCAGGTTGGATGGCGAAATCCTCTATTTCGGCGGCACCAAGGTCAATGGCGACTTCACCGTCGTCGACCTGGTGAAAGCCAAATACGGCGGTACGGCGACCCTGTTCGCCAGGAAGGGGGGCAATTTCGTTCGGGTCAGCACGAATGTCGTCAAGGACGGGCAGCGCGCCGTCGGGACCATTCTCGATCCGTCCGGCCCGGCGGTTGCCGCGATCAAGCAGGGCACGGCCTTTTACGGCCTGGTCGATATCCTGGGCACGATCTACGACACCGGTTACGAACCCATCAAATCCGAGGCCGGCGAGACCATCGGCGTCTACTACGTCGGCTATGCGATGGAATAGGACGGGCGGGGCGATGGCATTGGGAGGAGAGCCACATGGGCTGGCATGCACTGTCCATTTCGCGGAAATTGGCGTTAGGCATGACTGCGATTCTCGTCGTGGTGGTTGCCTTCTTCGCGGTCGCGGAATACGCCCTGTCATCGACGACAATGCGGTTTTCGGCCTTGATCGATAATGAGACAGCCATGATCCAACATGGCAACGTGGCCAAGATTGCCCTGCTGGAGTGTCGTCGCAATGAAAAAGACACTCTTTACAATGATGATGCATCTCTTGTTAAGAAGATCACCGACTTTGCCGAGAAAATGCGCAGCGAAGGCCGCTTGATCGATAATCTTGTCGCAAATACCGGCGACAATACATTGGTCGATTTAGCCCATGCCTTCCTGAAGGGGGCCGACGACTACCAACGCTTGTTTCAGGCCGCCGCCGCCGCCCCGGTCGGGCAGGCCAGGATGATGGCCACCATTCCCATGCGCAAGGCGGCCGCCGAAGCGGAAAAGCAGCTCGACGCCTTGCTGGAGCAGGTCGGCCAGCGCATCCTCGAAGTCAAGGCCGACACGCTGCGCCGCGCCGCCCTGTTGGACCACGTGGCCCTGGCCGCCGGGGCCCTGACGCTGGCCCTGGGACTGCTGCTGGCGGTGGCGCTGCCTTTGTCCATCTCGCGCCCGCTGTTGGGACTGCACGGCAGAATGATCCGGTTGGCCGACGGAGACCTGGCGGCCGGCGTTCCCTTCCTGGGACGCGGCGACGAAATCGGTGACATGGCCAAGGCGGTTCAGGTCTTCAAGGAAAATGGCCTGCGCGCCACCCATCTGGCCGCCGAGCAGACGGCCTCCCGCGAGGCCCGGGAACATCATGCGCGCACCCTCCAAGCCCTGACCTTGGACTTTGACCAGGCGGTTTCCAATGTTCTCAACACCGTGACGGACGCCGCCACGCAACTGAACGCCACCGCCCAGGCGATGTCGGCCACCGCCCAACAGACCAGCCGGGAAGCCGCCAACGTTGCACAGGCGACCGCCCAGGCCTCGGGAGGGGTGCAGACCGTGGCCGCCGCCGCCGAACAACTGTCGTCATCGATCGACGAAATCGGACGCCAGGTCGAACTGTCGAGCCAGGCGGCGCAGTTGGCGTCGGACGAGGCCAACCGGACCAACCAAACGGTGCAAGGGCTGGCCGAGAGCTCGACACGGATTGGGGAAGTGGTCAGGCTGATCAATGACATCGCCAGCCAAACCAATCTTTTGGCGCTGAACGCCACCATCGAGGCGGCCCGCGCCGGTGATGCCGGAAAAGGCTTCGCGGTGGTCGCCGGCGAAGTGAAAAACCTGGCCAACCAGACCGCACGCGCCACCGACGAGATTGGCAGCCAAATCAGCGCGGTGCAGGCAGCGACACAAGAGGCGGTGGCGGCCATCGGCGCCATCGTCGGGCGCATCGAGAACATCAATCGGATCGCGGTCGCCATCGCCGCGGCCGTCGAGCAGCAGACGGCTGCCACTACCGAGATCGTCCGCAGCGTGCAGCAGGTCGCCGCCGGCACCGAGCGGGTTTCGCTCAACATTGGCGCCGTCACCCGGGCGGCGACGGAAACCGGATCCGCCGCCGGGCAAGTCCTGGCCTCATCCAACGCGTTGGCCAAGGACGCCACCGACCTCAAGGCGCTGGTGACCCGGTTTCTCAAAAGCGTCAGGACCGCCTGACGGGCCCCGGGGCCGCGCGAGACATTCGCCCATGCCCCGGGCGCCGCCACCCCGGAAGGACATCCCTCTCTTTCGTCCTGTCCTATGCCTTCTGTCCTGCTGCCCGGCCGGTCCGGCGACATTGGCCGTTGAAAATATTATCCATGGTGTAACGATAGTCACAGGGTTGCCAGGGAGCGCCGCGCCATTGTTCGGCCCCCTTGCCGACAAGCCAAGAGGACGCAACGATGCCGGACCAGGACAGCAGGGCGACCAGGCGGATCGGATACCAATCCGAACCAGGATTATTGGGTCTGGTACTGGTTAATTTTCTTCTGACCATTGTCTCGCTGGGACTTTATCGCTTCTGGGCGCGAACCCGGCTGCGTCGCTATTTCTGGAGCACCATCGTCATCGGCGACGAACCTCTGGAGTACACCGGAACAGGCCGGGAACTGTTCATCGGTTTCCTGATCGTCATTTCCGTCCTGATGCCCCTTGGCATCCTGTATGCGGTTACCCAGAACCTGACCCTGGGCAACCCGGCCGTTCAGGCCCCGTTGCGTCTGGGCTATGTGCTGGCCATGGGGGCGTTGATCCAGGCGGCCATTTTCCGTGCCCGCCGTTATCGGCTGTCACGTACCGCCTGGCGTGGCATCAACGCCGGCCAGGGCGGGTCGACGTGGCGCTACCTGGGCCTGTCCTTCGTCAACGCCATCCTTTGCCTGATCACCCTGGGGCTTTATGTGCCCTGGGCCACGGTCGCCCTGGAGCGCTACAAGATCGGCCACAGCGTCTTCGGATCGGCGCAGTTCCAGCTGGAGGCATCCGGACGCCGGCTGCTGCCGCGATGGCTGGTGGTCTGGCTGCTGGTCTTCGTTCCCCTGGCCCTGGCAGTCTGGCTCAATTGGCCGACCTTCGCCCACTCCCTGGCCCAGCCGCCGGTGCGGGTTCCACCGCCCCATCCCTGGGCCATGCTGCTCTTCCTGGCCCCCTACCTGGCCGGAGGACCGGCGGTGATTGCCTATCGCGTCGCCACCTTTCGTTATCTGGCGTCCTGCACCCGATTGAATGGCGTCGCCCTGCACTCGACCGCCCGCGCCTGGCCAGTGGTGCTGCGCACGATCCTTTATGGCGCCGTGGTCTTCACGGCCATCGTCGCCTTCATCCTGCTGGTCGCGGGGACGCTCGCCAAGTCGACGCCGCCGGGGGCTGGGGCAAACCCCGCCCTGGCCCTGCAGCAAATGTCGGCCCTGACCTACGCCATGCTGGGCCTGGTCGGCGCGGGCCTGTTGGCCCTTGGCTCGGTCCTCTTCCAATGTGTTCTGGTCAGGCCCATCCTGCGCCATCTGGTCTCGTCGCTCGACATCGAAAGCCTGGAGGGTATCGAAGGGATCACCCAGAATCCCCAACGTCGGCAGCGGTTCGGCGAGGGACTGGCCGACAGCTTCGAGGTCGCCGGCCTGTGACGACACCTTGGAGCGGACGCTATCACTCCGGGCAGACCGCCCTTTCCCATGCCGTCGACGTCTGGCTGGAGGCCGGACTGATCAGGATCGAGGGCGCGGACATCGCCGTCGGCTGGCCGACCGACCAGGTTCGCCTGGTCGGTCGGCCCGATCAGCGTGGGCAGTTCCGCCTTGGCCGGGCGGGAACCGCCGAGCGCGTGACCTTGCTGTCGCCCGAGGCCCTGGTTCCGTTACGGCGCGACTGCCGCCGCCTTGATCGTTCGGTCTATGCCGGACCGGGCTGGCGGGCCCTGCTGGTGGCAACGGTGTGCGCCACCGTCGCCGCAGTGTTTCTGTTCTTCATCGCCTTGCCCTTCGTCGCCGGCCATGCCGCCGCCTGGATTTCGCGGGACATGGAAATCCGGATTGGCCAGCAGACCGCCGCCGCCGTCCTGCAACTGATCGGCGCCACGACCAAGGACGGGGCGACCGAATGCCGGGCGCCGGCCGGGGTCCGTGCCATGGGTCATCTGACCGATCCGCTGACGGTGCAGATGGTCTGGCCGATCCCCCCCAGGATCCGGGTGATCGACAGGCCGATCGTCAATGCCCTGGCGCTGCCCGGCGGACAGATCCTGGTGTTTCGCGGCATCATCGACGCCGCCGCCGGACCCAACGAACTGGCCGGTGTCGTCGCCCATGAACTGGGACACGTGGCCCTGGGACATCCCACCCAACTGGCCATCGAACGGGGTGGGCGGTCCTTCCTGATCGGACTGATGCTGGGCGACGTGCTGGGCGGTTCGGTCCTGGCCGGACTGGGACACGCCGCCCTCGAGGCCCACTTCGGACGGGATGTCGAGCGGGCGGCGGATGCCCGCGGCATTGCCTTCCTGACCGGTGCGGGATGGGATCCGGCACCGTTCGGCGCCCTGCTCGAGCGGCTGGATCACAAATCCGGTGGCGCCGCGGTCCCCTTTCTCAGCGACCATCCCTCCGGTGCCGACCGCGCCGCGCTGTTGGCGGCGGTCCCGGCCGGCGGCCGGACGGCACTGGCCGAGGAGGATTGGCATGCTTTGAAGGCCATCTGCGATAAGCCCGAGGCCAAGCCGGCCAATTGACCGGTCGCCGGCATCGTCGGCTTTGGCAAGGAAACTCCACCATAGGCGGCTATTTCCCCCTATCCCGAACGGAACACGCCCTCTATAATTGCATCGGGATAAATGTCATAATAATCCCTAAATAATAAAGAAAGAAGACTCACTGTCAAAGAACAGGGAGATGGAAATGCCCGAGGTGATGGAGGAGATAAAAAAGGATCTGCTGACGGGCGTCTCCTATTTCGTCCCGTTCATTGCCAGCGGCGGCATCCTGATCGCCTTGGCGACAGCCTTCTCGCCGATGGGGGCGCATGGCGCCGACATCAGCGCCTCGCCTTTGCTGAAGCTGATCTTTGATATCGGGCGGGCCTCGTTCGCCTTGATGCTTCCCGTGCTGGCCGGATACATCGCCTATGCCCGCGCCGGGCGGCCGGCCCTGGTCGCCGGCATGGTCGGAGGCCAGATTTCGGGCACCGTCGGCGCCGGCTTTCTGGGTGCCCTGGTGGCCGGATTGCTGGCCGGATGGATCGTCGACGGCATGAAGCGACTGCCGCTGCCGTCGAGCCTGCGGCCGGTGATGCCCATCCTGGTCATCCCCATGGCCTCGACGGTCGTGGTGGGGATGCTGATGTTCACGGTGATCGGCGCGCCGGTCGCCTCGCTGCTGGCGTTCCTGGGGACCAGCCTCGCCAACAACAGCGCCGAGAACGCGGTCATCCTGGGCACCATCCTGGGCACCATGATCGCCTTCGACATGGGCGGCCCCATCAACAAGACGGCGTTCTTTTTCGGCTCCGCCCTGTTGGGACAGGGCAACCCGCACGCCATGGGCGCCATTGCCGCCGCCATCTGCGTCCCGCCCTTGGGCCTGGGCCTGGCCACCAAATTGAACCGTGCCGCCTGGACCGGTCAGGAGCGCAAGGCCGGGTCGGCGGCCCTGGCCATGGGTTTGATCGGCATCACCGAAGGCGCCATCCCGTTCGCCGCCACCGACCCCTTGCGGGTCATCCCCACCATCTGTTTCGGCTCGGCGGTGGCCAGCATCATCTGCATGCTGTCCGGGGTCGGCGACCATGCGCCGCACGGCGGCCCCATCGTGCTTCCGGTCATCGACAACCCGGGCATGTACCTGGTCGCCATCGTGGTCGGCGCGGCGCTGACCGCCATCACCATCAATCTGATCAAACCGCGCCAGGCCGCACCAACGGCCGGCAACACCGGCGACCCCTGATCGGGTCCCGCCGGACAAGGGAACATCCATGAAGATCATCGCGGTGACCGCCTGCCCGACGGGCATAGCACACACTTACATGGCGGCGGCCAAACTGTCCTCGGTCGGGCGCGAGCTGGGCCATGACATGGAGGTGGAAACCCAGGGCGCCATGGGCATCGAGAACGAGCTGCAAAGGGACCGCATCAGCAAAGCCGATGTGGTGATTTTCGCCGCCGATATCGCCATCGAGAACGAAGAGCGCTTCTCCGGCAAGCGCATCGTCCGCGTTCCGATCCGCGACGTCCTGAAGGACGCCCGCCGGGTCTTCCTGAAACTCTGACGGGTCCGATGGACGTCGTTATTGCCTATCGCTGTCATCTGGCACTGGGGCTGCACGCCCGTCCGGCCAGCCACCTGCTGGCCGTATGCGCCCCGTTCCTGGCCAACATCCACTGGAAGAACCTGCGCAACGGCCGCGAGGCCGATGTTCGAAGCCCGCTGGCGGTGCTGGGAACCGATACGCTGTTCGATGACCCCTGCGAGATCCGCATCAAAGGAGCCGACGCCGGCGCCGCCGGGGCCCGCATCGAGCGATTCCTGTCCCTTGAACTGACCGACGACGCCCTGCCGCTGGCCGACGGCGCGGCGGCGCTGCCCCCGTTCCTCGACCCCGGGTGCTGGGTCCGGGGCGGACGGCCGACCATCCCCGGACTGGCCCTGGGACAGCTGGTCGTCCTGGAGGAGACGATGCCGCTGGCGGTTGCCCCGGAGCCGGCCGACCAGCGGCGCCAACGGCTGCGAGCGGCCCTGGTCGGCGTCCGCCGCACCCTGTCGGCCGAGCGCCGCGCCTCCACCGGCCTGGCCCGCGACATTCTGGCGGTCCAGGCCGATCTGCTCGACGACGCGACCGTGGCCGAGGCGCTGGACCGGGCCGTCGACCGGGAGGACAGTCTGGCGGCAGCCCTGACGGCGGCGGAACGGCAGCTTGGTGGCGCCCTGGCGGCATCGGGCAGCCCGCACTTGGGCGATCGCGCCCAGGACATTGCCGACCTGTGCCACCTTTTGCGCGACGCCGCCTATCCGGGAGGACCATCAGCCGCCGCGCCGGCCAGCGGCCCCACCATCCTGGCGGCGCGCCGCTTGAGCCCCCGCTCGGTTCTGGCGCTCGACCGTACCGCCGTCCAGGGCCTGTTGCTGGACGAGGGCGGCAGTGCCAGCCATGCGGTCGTGCTGGCGAGGGCCCTCGGGCTGGCGACCCTGACCGGGGTGGATGGCCAGGCGCTGGCCGCCCATGCCGGCCAGACGGTCATGCTGGACGGTCACAACGGGTTCGTCCTGGGCGGTCCGCAAGAGGCGGTGCATCGCCGGTTTCGGCGCGATGCCGCCCTGCTGGAAGAGCATGATCGACGCTGCAGCGCTACCCGCCAGACCTACCTCCGGCGGGACGGGCGGCCGCTCGGTTTGTCGGCGGCCATCGTCTCGGTCGAGCAAGGCGTGGCCGCTTTGGCCGCCGGGGCCGACGCCATCGGTCTGTTCCGCACCGAAATGCTGTTCCTGGGACGGGCTCAGGCGCCCGATGAGGCCTGGCAGGCCGACCTTTACCGCCGGTTGGTACGGGCGGCGAACGGACGGACGGTGACGTTCCGCACCGCCGATTTGGGCGGCGACAAGACCCCCGCCTACCTGGCCGCCACGGGGTCCGCCTCACCGCGCGGCATCGCGGTCTATCGGACCCACGAGGCACTGTTTCGCACGCAAGTGCGGGCGCTGCTGCAAGCGGCAAACGACGGTCCGATCCGGCTCTTGATCCCGATGGTAGCCGAGGTCGCCGACATCGTCTGGGTCCGCAGGGTCATCGAAAGCGAGGCGCACAGCCTGACCCGTGGCCCGCTGCCACCGATCGGCGTCATGCTGGAAAGCACGGCGGCAGCCCGACGGATCGCGGGCCTGGCGCCGCTTGCGGATTTTTTCCATGTCGGTGCCAACGATTTGGCCCAGGATCTGCTGGGCGTCGATCGGGACGGCGGCCGCCTGGCGGCCACTCTGTGCCACCCCAATCCCGACCTGTTGCGCCTGCTGGCCCGGATGATCGGGGCGGCACGGCAATGCCGCCGCCCGATCGGGCTGTGTGGTGAGCTGACGGCACAGCGGTGCTTGCTTCCTTTGCTGGCCGGTCTCGGCTTTGACGAGATGTCTGTCGATTCCGGCCTGCTGGACCAGGCCCGGGCGGCACTGGGCCGCCTGGATCCCGGCCGCTGCCAAGCGCTGGCCGACCAGGCCTTGGACTGCGCTGACGCCAACACCGTCACCGTCCTGCTGGCGCAAACGCCGGTGGACCGACCGCGACCGATCATCGACGCCGACTGCATTGCCTTGGGCTGCGACTGGCAGACTCCGGAAGAGGTCGTTTCCGGCCTGGTCGGCCGCTTGTGGCTGGCCGGGCGCATTGACGGACGCACCGCCATGGAGCGCACCCTGTGGGACCGGGAACAGCAGTCCGCCACCGGCGTCGGCTTCGGTATCGCCATACCACACGCCCGTTCGTCCCTGGTCCGTCACGCCACCATCGCGGTGGCCAAGTTGAAGGCACCGATCCCCTGGCCATCGATCGATGGCCGCCCGGTG
>Ga0326728_10022392_pt1 | contig 11731 bp, 10 predicted proteins | sample MB3enrmetagenome_FD_207602 | JGI IMG/M metagenome (GOLD analysis project Ga0326728, IMG submission 207602) | Lab enriched peat soil microbial communities from McLean, Ithaca, NY, United States - MB31MN | ecosystem: Environmental > Terrestrial > Soil > Wetlands > Peat | place: USA: New York... | reverse complement strand
GGCCCTTGGGGAATCAATTCGAGTACGATGGTCCCACATTGATGACCTCGCTCGTCGTGTACCCGCCGAACTTCAAAGAGGATGACGTTGTTAGTGCTTACGACGAGGTTATCGCCAGCTTGGCCACAAAGGGCCCGGCAAATGCCGATATGGAGCGCATCCGCGCCAAGATGCGTTCCGACTGGTACAGTCAACTCGAGATTCCAATCGAGCGGGCCTCCGTCCTGTCCCACGCCACCCTGTTCGACGGCAACCCGCAACGCGTGAGCGAAATCCCGGATGAACTCGCCAAAGTTACCTCGGAGGAGGTGAAGATCTTTGCGCAGAAATATCTGGTGACGACGAATAGGACGATCATCGATCGTCGTCCCGAGCCGGCCTCGGATGAGAATTCGAAAGGCAGTAAGAAAGGAGCCCGGTAATGATCCGTCATGTGCTTTTGGCTTTGCTGGTCATGGCGCCCGCGCTTATGAGCGCCGCGGGAGCGGAGAAAACCAAACCGCTTCCCAAGGATCTTCCGTCGTACGGTCCGCTTGAGCCGTTCAGGGCTCCGCAGGTTACGGTTCGAACTCTCTCGAACGGGCTCACGCTTTGGCTGGTCCCACGCTCCGGTTTTCCCAAAGTCTCATTTGCCGCGTCGGTTCGAGGGGGCCTGGCCTCGGACCCCAAGGACCGTCCTGGCTTGTCGCAACTGATTACGGATATGCTCGACCAGGGAACAAGAATGAGAAGCGCCAGGCAAATCGCCGAGGAGCTACAGGCTGCTGGCGGCGACCTTTCGGGTACGGCCGGCGCCGACTCGATTGTCATCGCCACCAGCGTGCTTTCGGGCAAGTCTGACGCCGGGCTGGCGATCCTGGCGGATATTCTCCAGAATGCCACGTTCCCCGCGAGCGAAGTGGAACTCGCCAAGAGGAACGCGGCGGAGGGCCTGCGCGCCCAGGAGGCTGACCCATCCTTCCTTGCCCGCCGCGCGCTGGCCAAAGCTGTTTTCGGCGACCATCCCTACAGCGTCATCGCCGGCACTCAGGAATCCATTCAGAGGACCACAGCGGAAGACATCCGTCGTGAGTACGCGAGGCGTTTCCAGCCGGACCAAGCCATTCTGGTTGCAGTGGGGGATTTCGAACTCAGTAAAATGGAGGCTGAGATGGAGTCCCTGCTCGGGAAATGGTCCGCCCCGAAAGCTCCGCTTCTCCCGGACATCCAGAAAGTCTCGATCCCGGCCCCCCACGAAGTCTTCTCGGTGGAGCGGGCTGGGTCAGTCCAAACGAATATCGTTGTGGGCACGCTCGGGCCCACACGCGGCGACCCGGATTATGCTCCGGTACAAGTGGCTAACGCCATTTACGGAGGCATGTTCGGCTCGCGCCTGACGTTGAACATCCGCGAGGACAAGGGGTATACCTATAGCCCTGGGTCCGGTCTGAGCTCGCAGCACAAGGCGGCGGTCCTTCAAACCTGGGCTGCGGTTCGGAACGAAGTTACCGGCGCCTCGCTGAATGAAATCAACTACGAGTTGAACCGCATGGCGACCACGGAACCCAGCCCAGAGGAACTTAGCACGGCGCAGCGCTTTCTGACCGGCACGCGCGCCATTGAGTTGCAAAGCCAAGGGGCTGTGGCGCGCGAACTGGCGCAGCTTTGGGTTTTGGGACTTCCACCGGAAGAATTGGGAGTCGAGAGTTCACGGATACAAAAAGTTGTTGCCAAGGATGTTACACGGGTTGGAGGCAAGTACTTCCCGGCCTCGCGGCAAACCGTAGTGGCCGTTGGAGAGAAGACGGTCATCGAAGAGCAGCTTGCTCCATTCAGCCTAAGAATTGAGCAGGCCCAGAAGATTGAGTAGTTTCCCGGCCAGTTCCTGCAGCGGTGTTTCAGGGGTGTGCCGCAGCCTGTGGGGAAGCTGTTGAAGCCGGGGCGCGGCTTGGCGCCACAAGTGGCTCTTCCGGCATGATGATCCAGGCGACGATGTATGCGATCACTCCAAGTCCACCGAAGATGGCCAGCATGACCCACAAGATCCGAACTAGCGTGGCGTCCAGGCCAAGATAATCAGCGAAACCGCCACAGACGCCTGCGATTTTTTCGTTCGTACGCGAAAGTCGGAGGGGTTTTCGTTGCGTTGGCGGAGTGAACATCGCAGTACCGCATTGACAACAGAAATTCGCCCGTCCGGCATATTCTCTTCCACACTGCGGGCAAAACATAATCACGCCTCCCCCGTCATAGGTGTCTTCAGGTATGGATACGTGTTCGCACCTGCAGAAGTTCCACCTTTGATTTCTCGATACTATGCAGTTAGTCTATGGACTTTGTTTCCGGTTCTCGTGGGATTTCATCTCCGCAAGGATAATTTTGGAGTAAGATTCCCTCCACTATACATAGAGCAAGGCAAAGAAGAATCGTTGAGGCGTGCCCTGTCATATGCGTTTTGAACCGAGAATGAGCTGGGCAGTTCGAAAACCCTTCAAGGTCTTTACACGCAGTATTCCCCTCCGTCGCCGGGTGGCTTACAGCCTGGCGCTGGTGCGAGTGATTCTGGCCCCCGTCATTTTCCTCGCGGTTTACTATTTATTCGCGATGAGTTCGATTGTGGATCGCATTGTCAGTATGGATGTTCCCATGGCCAGTCTGGCCGAACGAATCTCCACTGAAATGATGGACGCCCGCAGGGCGGAACGGAATTTCTTCCTCGCCTACGACCCGGCGGCGATGGAATCGAATCACCAGGCGCTGTCGAGGATGGAGCAGATCATCGATTCGTGCCGGCAATTGCAGCCAAAGGAGCGCGGAGCGCTTGACCGTATCCAGTCTCAAGTTGATTTCTACAAGCGGCGTATGGCGGAAGCCGCGGCCTACCGGCGCGAGGTTCCGGGGGTGCCGATCCAGCATCTCCGGGGCGTGGTCCATGACTACACCAAGGATGTGGATGACTTATTGAAGGGGGCGGGCCGCACCAATCGGGCCAAGCTGATTGAGGAGCTCAACAACCGTTTAAGCGCGCTGGACACGCAGGTGGCCGTCGCGATGGAGGCTGGAGATCCGACCTTCCATCAGATCTCAGCGGATCTGCGCTCTTCGAGCGATGCGATAATGCGGGAATCATCCGACCTCGAGACGCGCAATTGGAAACGGGTGCAGCAGGACCACGAAAGAGCGCGGCTTCTGATGTTGCGGGCAGAGTGGGGGCTGTGCATCATCTCCTTCATTACCGTTTTGTTGAGTATTTGGGTCAGCTTTGTCTTGCCTCGCACTGTGGTGGAACCGCTCGAGGCTCTTAGAGCTGCGGTCGATCATGCGGCAGCGGGGAATTACGCCATTGAGTTTGACGTTGAAGGCAAAGGTGAGTTGGCGCGGCTTGCCAACAGCGTCCGCGATTTGGTAGCCCATGTGCGCGAGAAAGATGCGAACTCGAATCAATCGGTCAAGTCCTGACGGGCCTCGCTGCAAATTCGATCCGAGACTGCATGGCCCAGCAGGGAGTTTGGGGATGGCATCTGTGGTACCCTTAGTCAGGGCAGGGAAGCTACTGACATCAAAGGAGACGACGACCCATGAAAGGGAAACCTGAAGTACTAAAGGTCTTGCAAGAGATGCTGAAGGAAGAATTAGGGGCCATTAACCAGTACATCATGCACTCCGAAATGTGCGAGAACTGGGGATATGAGCGGCTGGCCAAGCACATCAAGAAAGAATCCATCAATGAGATGACGCACGCGGAAAAGCTCGTCGAGCGCATCCTCTTCCTGGAAGGATCGCCGAGCCTGAGCGAACTTCCCAAGCTCAATATCGGCAAAGACGTAAAGCAGCAGCTTGAGAACGATCTCGTGCTCGAAAAGGGTGCGGTGGCGGATTACAATGAGGCCGTCGCCACGTGCCGCAAGGCGGGCGATAACGCATCGGCCGATTTCCTTAAGGTCATCCTGGCTGACGAGGAAGGCCATGTCGATTTTATCGAGGAGCAACTTGGCCTGATTGAGCAGATCGGTTTACAGAACTACCTGGCTCAGCAGATCGACGAATAGCCGGGGAAGTGAGCGGGCTTCACGCGCGGTCCGCCCCCGCGCGCGAAGCCTAAGTGACGCCGCGCGGCAGGACTGCGGCGTCGGATTATCCTTTAATCACCCTTAAAGGTTTCAGCCGCGCCACGCGTGTGGCCAAGCCCGCGTTGTGCACCACGTTAATGACGGCATCCACGTCTTTATAGGCTTCGGGGATCTCTTCGCGGATGCCGTCGCGTGTTTCGGAGCGCACGGCGATGCCCTGTTCCTCGAGCCGTTGCCTCGCGTTTTGTGCATAGGCCGATTTCTTCGCGGCGGTACGGCTCATCACGCGGCCTGCTCCGTGGCAAGTTGTCCCGTAAGTTTCCTTCATTGCGCCTTCAGCGCCCACTAACACGTAGGATGAGGTTCCCATGGAGCCGGGGATCAGTACCGGCTGGCCGCAAGACCTGTAGACTTCCGGAACCTCCGGACGTCCCGCGGGGAACGCTCGCGTTGCGCCTTTGCGGTGCACCATCACTTTGCGATCCCTGCCGTTCACTTGATGGCGCTCCAGCTTCGCGATGTTGTGGCAGACGTCGTACACCAGCCGCAGCTCCTCCTGCTGGCCGAAGATCCGCTTGAATGCCTGGCGGGTGAAATGTGTGATGCCCTGGCGGTTGGCCCAGGCGAAATTCGCCGAGGCCCGCATTGCCGCAAGATACTGCTGCCCTTCCCTGGAGTGAACGGGCACGCACGCCAATTGCCGGTCCGGCAGGTTGATGCCATAGCGGCGCATGCCGGCGTCCATATCGCGAAGGTAATCCGTGCAGACCTGGTGGCCGAGACCGCGCGAGCCGGAATGGATCAGCACCACGACTTCGTTTTCGTAAAGCCCCATGAGTTGGGCGGCGGCCGAGTCGAAAATACGCTCCACGTACTGGATTTCAAGAAAGTGATTGCCCGACCCGAGCGTCCCCACCTGCGGCAGCCCGCGTTTCTTCGCCCGGTCACTGACCGCCGCGGGGTCGGCGCCGTCGATGGTCCCGTTCTCTTCGCAGGTGTCCAGATCCTCGGGCCAGCCGTAATTCCGCTCGACCATCCACGCGGCGCCGTCGGAGAGCAGCCGGTCGAGATCCGGGTAAGAAAGCCGGATGTTTCCGCTTTGGCCCGTGCCCGAAGGAATATCGCGGAAAAGCTGGTTCACCAATTCCTTGATCTTTGGCCGCACCTCGTCGAGCGTCAGCATGCTGGCGAGCAGGCGCACTCCGCAGTTGATATCAAATCCCACGCCACCCGGCGAGACCACGCCGCCCTCGTCAGGCAGAGTAGCTGCAACACCGCCGATGGGGAAGCCATATCCCTGATGAATGTCCGGCATGGCCAGCGAGCGGCCCACAATGCCAGGCAGCATGGCCACGTTGATGGCCTGTTCCAGAGAGAGGTCTTTGAGCAGGTCTTTCAAGAGGTTTTCGTCCGTGTAGATGAGTGCATCGGTAAGCATGCCGGGCTTGGTCCCTTGCGGGACAAGCCACCTGTATTCATCGAGTTTCTGAAGCTGGTTCATTTCCAGAGGCATGCAAATCCTCACTGTCGGGTGACTGAGGGTTAACGGGTGTCCCCAGTCAGGGATTCTTCGTCAAAGTCCTGCTTGGGGAGTGGACTTGACGGTCCCGACCTGCCGGCGCGGAAGAATTCAACTCCGGGCTCGCGCCCAGGGGAAATAGCCCTCTCCCGTGCGGACGGCAACGTACATCACTCAGAGAACCGGAAACGTCCGGGTTCGAAGCCGCCGCGCACGGCGAGGTCGTGGACGAGCAACTGGACGTGGACAGAATCGACCAACGTGCCCAATCCCATCAGGACGGGTTCAACAGGAATATGCCGGATGTTGGTCATGTGCGTGACCGGAAGATGAGTGTACATGAGAACGCGGCCACCGAATTTGCGGATGTCCTCGGCCAGCCTGATTAGGGGGGTATCAGCCTTGCGGCGCGACCTGGTTTCGGGCTGCCGGGCGAAGATAAGGTAGCGATGGTCGGGGTCGATAATCTCCATCGGACCGTGGCGGAACTGTGCCGCGCTTATGGGTTCTGCGGCCATTTTCGCCACTTCCTTGAACAAGAGCGCCCCCTGGTACGCCGTGGCAAGGTCCGGTCCGCGCGCGAGCAAAGCCACGTAATGCGGTTCGTCGAAGAACTCCAGGGCGGGCGGGATCAGATCATCGCGGCGGTCGATGATTCTTTCCTGGGCCTCGATGGCGTGCATTAATGCCTGGGTGAGACTGCGGGGGGACTTGCGCGCAACAGTCGCTGCAAGGTACATGAGGACGGCCACTGCACAAGTGTAAGTCTTGGTGCCGACAGCGGCTGGCCGGCCGGCCATCATGGGCAGCAGAAGATTTGCCCGGCGCGCCAGGGAACTGCTCTCAGTATTGCAGACCGCGATCAGGCTTCCCTTCTCCGGCAGGGCGCCCAGCAACCGCAGGATTTCCGCTGTTTCACCCGATCTCGAAGTCACCACCAGAAGGGTATCGGGTCCGAGAAACTTCATGTGGTGATCCACCAGTTCAGCTGTTTCCCAGATCAGGGCGCGGATCCCCTGCGATGCCAGATAGGCTTGTGCAGGATAGGCTGCGTACAGGGATGATCCCATTCCCGTGAACACAACGGTCGGCGGCCAGTGCTTCGCCGCCCGGCGGAGTGCTTTCGAGGGAATTGCCCCCGGACTGGTATAAAACTTCCGCAAGCCTGAAAGGACCGCCGGTTGCTGGGCAATCTCTTCCATTAAGGTCGTCATGGGTGAATCACCCTGCAGGAATCCTCTTCCTCTCGGCTGCGCCAAGGCTCCAGCGCGGTTTTTCAGTTCGCGCCTCCGCTCTACCCGTGAGGCGCAAGCTGAGACGGGACTCCTGCCTGCCGAGTGCGATTCTACCACCCATAGACCATTACACAATGACGAAACGGCTGGGCCCTCGCCGTTGTCCCGGCTGACCAGCCAGGACGATGCTCCGATAAGGGGCGACGAGAGTGCGCCCGGAGGCTGCACGTAATCTTTGGTCTTGCACTCGGAGGGCGGAATGGGGTTTCATAGGGGCATGAAAACCATTCGGTCCTGCTCCTTGCTGCTTGCTGCGCTTTTGCTGCTTCTATTGACCGCCAATCTGGGCGGTGCCAAGTCGGCCACGAGTAAGAAAGAATATCTTGTCTACGTGGGAACTTACACTCAGGGTGAGAGTAAAGGCATTTATGTATTCCGCTTTGACCCGGCGAAGGGCCGGTTGACTCCGCTGGGGCTGGCGGCTGCAACTGCGAATGCCTCGTTTTTGGCCGTAGATCCCAGCCAACATTTCCTTTATGCGACGAATGAGATCGAGGACTATCAAGGCCGGAAAAGCGGCGGGATAAGTGCCTTCACGATTGACCGCGAGACCGGCAAGCTCACCTTTTTGAACGAGGTTCCGTCTGGGGGCACGGATCCCTGCCACTTGGTCGTGGACAAGACCGGGAAATACGTCCTGGTTGCTAATTACGGCAATGGCAGCGTTGCGGTGCTTCCGATTATGGCTGGAGGGCGTTTGGGTGAAGCCTCGACTGTTATCCAGCATACCGGTTCAGGCGTGAACCCCGAGCGCCAGAAGGGGCCACACGCGCATTCGATGAATCTGTCGCCCGACAATCACTTTGCCTTCGCAGCGGACCTGGGCCTTGATAAATTGTTCGTTTACAGCTTCGATTCAGCGAGCGGGGCGCTTGCGTCGTACAATCCCCCTTTTGCCAAGGTCAATCCCGGGGCCGGACCGCGTCATTTTGTTTTTCATCCCAGCGGCGATTACGCATATGTAATCAACGAGTTGCAATCTACGATCACCGCGTTTTCGTACGAACCAGCCTTCGGAGTCTTGCACGAGATGCAAACGATCTCGACGCTCCCTAAGGGTTTTATGGGTGCGAATACCGACGCCGAACTGGAAATGCATCCTTCAGGGAAGTTCCTCTACGGCTCCAACCGAGGACACAATACAATTGCAGTGTTCGCGATTGATGTCAGAACGGGGGAACTCAGGCTCATCGCGGATACACCAACGCGAGGAACGACGCCGCGTAGCTTCGAGATCGATCCGACGGGCGCGTACCTGATTGCCGCCAATGCGGATTCCAATACCCTCGTACCCTTTCGTATCGACTCGAAAACCGGGCGATTGACCCCAACCGGCCAAGTGCTCGAAACACCCATTCCCGTTTGCGTGAAATTCGTGGCGGTCGAATGATGTGCTGCTGACCGTTGCGAAGGTAACTCGCAGCCCCGGAGCCGCCACTCAGTCTCCGGGTGTGCGGGGGATTTCCAACAGACGAGTTGAGATGCCAGAGGCCGGGTGGCGCCCCAGCGCTGAACCCGCGCTAAGGGGAGTGTTCGAGGAATATACGGCATTCGTCAATGGGACTCTTTTATCTATTGCGCCATGGTGAAACGGAATGGAACGCGCAGAATCGGTTCTGCGGGCGGACCGACGTGCCGCTCTCTGACGCCGGTCGCCGGCAAGCGCACCGGCTGGGCGAGCGCCTGAAATCCATGCCGATTGAGGTGCTCTATTCAAGCCCATTGAAGCGCGCCCTCGAGACAGCACGCGTCATTTCCGGGATTACCGGCCTCAAACCCACTGTGGATGAAAGACTGGCCGAGATCAACTACGGCCAGTGGGAAGGGAAGACACTGGAGGAAATCCTGAAAGACGACCCTGCGGTTTTTCGGGCGTGGAGTGCTGACCCTGGCCGGGTGGCTCCTGCGGGCGGCGAGAGTGGCATCGAAGCTCAACAGCGTGTCGTACCCTTTCTGGATGAATTGGCAAGGAAGCACCGGGGACAGCACGTGGCGGTGGTGTTTCACAAGACCGTGTGCAGGCTGGCAGTCTGTCACTTCCTGGGCATGTCTCCCTCCGACTATCGAAGACGCCTTACCATGGACAACACCGCGCTGAACATTGTTCTCCCTTGCGAAGACGGCTGGCAATTGGTGACGTACAACGACATTTCACACTTGTCGCTCTGCCCTCCTCTCGCCTCACTCGGACAGGAATTCTAAGAGTATTTTAGGGGGCCTTACCTTCGTCGCGACTCATTCGAGGCAGGTGTCTTCAACGAGGATGGCGTGCACTTCGCCCGGGCCGTGAACGCCACGAATGAGGATCTGCTCGATATCGGCCGTCCGGCTGGTGCCTGTAATGAACACGACGGAGCGTCCGGGGAGAGGCTGACTGGAATCGCGGGGCACGGGAAGCCTTTGCAGAACTTCATCCAGTGAGGCGACCAGTTGACTCCTCCGGTACAATGCTATATGGACAGGCGGCGCCACGGAGGCGAGTTGCGTGCCTTCCGTTAGGCTGGTTACGACCAGGCTGCCGGTTTCCGCTAAGGCGAACTCCACTCCTGTGATGCCGACTGCCGCGGCAAATCCGGTTTGAGCAAAGAGCCTTGGAGAAGCATCCGCTGTCGCGGAAGATGCCCAAAGCGAGACGTCTTTGCCCCACGAGCGGAGCAGCGACTCCAGGTTGAGTTTCGCCAGGAGCGGGTTGCGGGAAAGAATCACGCTTGAAGCTTTGGCTTTGGAGAGTATAGCCTGCAGGATTTCTCCTAACGCCTGCCGATCAGCGGCCCGGTGGGGAATTCCTGCCATTCCCATAAGTTCCGCTTCGAACTTAGGGAGTAACTCCTCTTTCTCGATTACGGGCATTATGTCAGTTAGTGGCTGGTCGGGTGGCCGGATAGCGATCTTGCTGATAACCAAGGGGCTATTCGATGGGTGCCCCAAGGCTTTCCGAATCTGCTGTATTATCTCTTCACGCTCTGCCACGTGCGGTACCTCCCGCGGCTAAGTGACTGGTTTATAAGAGGATGATTGTACCACGGCTTTCGGAGCGTTTGTAAACTAGAGAAAACATAATAGATACGATAAACAAAAATTATGCAAAACTATGCAACCTCAGGGTCACTAGAATCATCATTTAACGCGGACGAACCCTTAGGAGGCTTCTCCAAGGAACTTTAATAGACCAAAGGACGGTTTTCAATGCGAAGTGTCGTTAAGTCAACAAAGAACCTTTATCGGACGATGTTGTTGAAGAAGCGGAACGAGTTGCTGGTGTCAGCGAAGAGTGAACCCGAAGCGCTGGCCGCAAACGTACAGTCTCCGGATGTCTATGAATTTGCAGTCAGGACCGCCGAGCAGGATGTGACAGCGGTGACTGCGAGCCTGCGAAGCCAGCTATTGAAAGAAGTTGACAACGCGCTCGGGCGTTACGCTCGCGGAACATATGGTACGTGCGAAGGATGCCACGAGGAGATTTCTCCTAGTCGTCTTAAGGCTATTCCTTGGGCTCGGTATTGCCTCACCTGCCAGGAACTTCGTTCAAGGAATTAGGCGCCGTGATTCCCACAGCCGGAATACGGAACTGACGTTCCTCATTTCCCAGTTTACTAGACCGCTCGGCAAGCAAAGCTTGCGATCTCTGGAACTCGTTCGTTAGCTTTGTGTGCTCCTGAAAGAGTCACAATCGCCCTTCCTTCTTTCTTTTCAGGCCCGATGGCGTCGGCCTATGCCCTTCAGTTGCGCGACACGGGCGCTCCTAGGCGTAGTCATTCCCGCGAAAGCGAATCCACTCCGCCAGCCATTGGAAATGCGCCGCCGACAGACTGGATTTCCGCTTTCGCGGGAATGACTACGTTTCGAAAAGGACTCCATTCCATAGGACGCCACCACCCAAGGGGTAATGTCCTAGTTTCGAGGGTAGCGCCGCCCTTCAGGGCGGCACATGCCGGGCTGAAGCCCGGCGCTACGCAAACCAGGACACTACCACCCAAGGTTTCGTCTTCACAATAATGGGCGCTTCGGCTATACTAAATATTGGAGTCCGTGGGACTCCTTTCGAAGAGCGAGTAATCCTTTTCAGGGTACGCCTAACATCAAGTGAATAAACGGGTCCCGTGGGCCGGATGTGGAACTGACTGTACGGTCCACTGAGCCCATCGGCGCCGACGCCGCAGGGCCGTGGGGCATGTTAGCTCTAAATCAACAGGAGGATGTTGGACATGGAAATCAATCCGCAGGTTGGTGAAGCTGCCGGTAAGATCTGGACCTTGCTAAACGATCATGGGCCTCAGACCCTTGCCGAATTGAAGAAGAAATTCAACGGTTCCGGTGAAATAGTCGGACTCGCTTTGGGCTGGCTGGCGCGCGAGGATAAAGTAGGTCTTTCGCAAGAGAAGAAGACCCTCAAAGTGGCGCTCAGGTAGTGGCAACCACGGACGCTTGGGGCAGCGCATGAAGAGCGGTAAACCCTTCGCACCATGCTCGCCCTCAGGCGTCTGACTCCGGCGCAGTTCAGGGCAGTGACGCAAAGCTGTGCTTCAAATTCGGCCCAATTTGCCTGGTGCATACCGGATTGCGCGTTGGTGTGCCCTTGAGCGCAGAGTGCAACGGGCTTCCCCTTTTATTGAGAGTGGGTGGGCGGCCTGAAAGTTTGGGAATTGCTATTCGGTTGTAATGATTCCCCGAAACGCGGGAACAAAAGTCCTGACGGGAAGGTCGAAGACTCCATCCTCATTGGGAAAGTGCCCCCATGGGTTGCGAAGTGTGACCATGCGGCTATTCGGGTTGTAGGCCAGGGCTGTGTAGCAGTGGGCATTGACATACCAGGTTTTCGTTTCGTCCGGCAGGGGTTTTCCCGCGGCAACCTGCTCGTAGAACACGCT
>Ga0326728_10022391_pt1 | contig 11731 bp, 13 predicted proteins | sample MB3enrmetagenome_FD_207602 | JGI IMG/M metagenome (GOLD analysis project Ga0326728, IMG submission 207602) | Lab enriched peat soil microbial communities from McLean, Ithaca, NY, United States - MB31MN | ecosystem: Environmental > Terrestrial > Soil > Wetlands > Peat | place: USA: New York... | reverse complement strand
CCTTCAGACCCCGCCTCGCGACGACGCCCTTGCGCTTCGCTAACCCTTCACCTCCATCAGGTTGGGTAGAGGACTTTCACCTCCAAGCTGTCAAACATGCTCGGCACACCGGGCTGGCGCAGAGCCGCTCTTCAAGCTCTGCGGGTTTTCCGTGCCCACGGGCCGCGGACCCACAAAGCAGGTCTGCTACGCTGGCTTCGACCGGCTCACGCCGCTCGCGACTTGTTCAAGGCGTTCGAGCGTATCGGGATACTGGCGAACGAGGAGCAGCAGCGCGGCGGCTTGGGGGTTGGGTTGGGCGCGGCCCTGCTCCCACTTTTCGAGGGTTCTGAGGTTGATGCGAAGTTTCCGGGCAAACACGGCGCGTGAGCAGCCGAGTTTCCGGCGCGTGCCGCGAATGAGTTTTGCGTCAACTTTCGGCAGCGGCGCGGGTTCTACTTTGAAGCTGCGAAGGGTCAGCTTGCCCTCGCGATGGCTCTTCATGGCCGTCATGCCTTCCATCAATTCGCCAAAAAGGTCGCGCTTGGTCATGGTCGCACTCTATTCCATTCCTCAATATCATACGCCATTGGCGTATAGATGTACAGGGCAAGGCGATGCAGAGCGGGTAGCCGCGGAGTCGCCGCGGCTGAAAGTCCGCCAATCTTAATGGCGGATGACCCTTTCTGTCCGTGGGCTTTTCCCTTGATGCCTAACCTTGACTCAAGGGTGGCGGCAAGGGCGGGGCTCGCAATTCTTTCACCACCAAGGCACCAAGACACCAAGAAAGCTCTGGCGAATGTTGTCTAACCCATGGGGCAACTTGGTGCCTTGGTGACTTGGTGGTACGGGGGGGGCGATAACCGATTCAACATTCAAGATTCAAGGGTGGAAGAAGAGAGGAGGCAGCAAACGTAGCGACCCCCGGTTTTGAGGTCCGCGGTTCTTTACGAGCAATTTCACTCAACCTGTGGTGGAGATCAGCCCGTGCCTCGCGCCCCAAACCCGCGGGCGGGGATTTTTTTCAAGGTTCGTGGACATTGCGAACGAAGAACCGCGGACCCCAAAACCGGGGGTCCGCGCTACAAGATCAAACCCAAAGCGCAACAGGACCAGACCCAAAGCGCTACAAGATTAGACCCAAAGGATTTTAAGGGCAGTGCCGGCGCGCTCGAAGTCCTTGTCGCTGGTGACCACGGTTCCCTTGCGGGCTTGGGCGAGGGCGGCGGCGAAGCAGTCGGCGTAGGGAAGGCTGTACTGAGCTTTGAGGCTGGCGGCCTGCCTGGCCAGGTCCATGTCCGCGTCGACAACCTGGATGGGAAGTTGAGCGATCGCTTGCAGCTTGGCGGTGGCGGCCTTCTCTCCGTGGGTGCGCCAGATGGCGTAGTAAACCTCTCCCCAGTTGACCACCGACATGGCGAGCGGGCGCCCACCGTCCGCGGCGTCCACCAGGAGTTTTTCGACTTTGTCGGCCCCCGCGCGGTTCTCGAAAAAAGTCATGAGGGCGCTCGCGTCCAGTACGTAGGTTCTCATGCGTAGACCCGGATGAGGTAGGCGGAATGTGGCATACGGGGAAAACCCTCACCCCTCTGTCGGGCTCCGAGTTTCCAGTTTCCAGTTTCGATTTTCCGCCGTCGTCATAGCTGGCGCTCGCGCTTACGCTCCGCCAGCAGGGCGGTGTGCGCGGATGGCTCCCCTGGCAGCGATCCGCGCAGCTCGCGGATGAATTCGTGGGTGACGGGCTGAACGATGATGCGCCCGGCATCCTCGACAAAGGTGACCCTTGTCCCCTTTTTGATCCCGAATCGCCGCCGCAAGCGGGCGGGAATAACAAGTTGTCCCTTGGTCGTGACGACACTGGTTTCAATCTTCATTGGGCACCTACACACACTACATCCTACTTCTTTGCTTCATGTAGGTCAAGTTCCATGATTCTTACTCTGGCGAGAATGTTGGATGGACGATGAGGAATCATGAGACTGAGGTGCCACCGAGCGAGGAGAAAGTTAATTCCTGGCGGGAAGGTGTTATAGAATAGAGCAAGTCTTGGTTTGAGCGACCGCCGGGGAGGTTCCGATGCACGTCAAAGCACGGAGTGGGAAGCAGCCTGGAACGATGCCACGAAAACCTGCGAAGCACGTGTCCCTGACCAAAAGCCAGCTCACGATCCGTGACTTGGGGTGGACGCGTGAACGCGCCCGGGAAGTGCGCGCCAAGCTGGCGGCTTTCGCTGTCGATTGGGACGACGCCAGCATGGACGTCTACAATGAGCCTTAAACGCGGCGACTTTGCCCTGGACTACTTTCCCCACTCCGACCTCAAAACGGTGAAGCTGCGGCCGGTTCTGGTGGTCCAAGCCGAAGAGCTCAACACCGGACTCCCTCAAGTCGTCGTTGCCATGGTCAGCAGCAATCTGGCCCGCTCCGGACATCCCAGTCGTGTCACGGTTCTGTTCAGGGATCCGCTCGCTCTCCAGACCGGCCTAAAATCCGATTCGGTGATCATGACCGACAACCTGGCGACGATAGAACTGCCACCGGTCAGACGGACCATCGGGCGGATGCCACGAATGGAAGCCGTAGATCAGGCCCTGCGCAATACACTGGATTTGTGAGCGGGCGGGCGGAGTACAGTGGTTTCTAAGTGGGGTGCGGATTAAGGGCTTTGTCGCCGGAACACTGGACAAAGTACCTGAGCTTTTCGACAACCAGCCAGGCGAGACCCAGCACGGCCGGGAAGAAGATCCCCAGAACAAACCAAAGCAACGCCGCCATCACGGCAGCGCCCGGGGGCACGGCATAAGAGGAGAGGAGAAGGGCTGATACCCCTTCGCGGACGCCCACGCCCCCGAAGGAAAACGGCAGGTCACCCGCCAGCGCGATATAAGGGTAGGTGGCCACGGCGGTTGCCAGGTCGGTGGGGGAAAAAGCGTGCAGAAGGAAGAAGAACGCTGAAAGTTCCAACCACATGGCGGCCAGAGCCATCAGGGCATATCTCGGCATTCGGATCGGCGGCAAGCGCGAGGCAACTTCCGCCAAGGGTCCGTGAAAATGGCGCAATTTCTGCACCATTTGGGAGAGATGGGCCATGAGGCCGGGGAACCCGAGCACCACCGGAACCAGTGCAAGCCACAACGCCAGCCCAAAGATGGCGGCCGGCTCGGAGACGAGAAGGAAAAGACTGGCCCCCACCAGCGTGACCAGCGCCCAAAAGTCCAAAGTTCGGTCGAGCAGCGTCAAGATCCCGACCTGCGCGCGCTCGTCTTTGCGGACGAAGATACAACGGCCCAACTCGCCGACCCTGCCCGGAGTGATCAGTCCCAGCACGCAGCCCCCCAGCAAAGTGCGCATCGATTGCTGAATGCGGAAGTCGCCTACGGCGGACATCAAGTAATGCCATTTATATGCGCGGAGCACCATCAGGGCGAGAATGCAGAAGAACGCCAAAAACAAGCTTCCCCGATCCAGATTGCGAAAGGCCGCCCGCAAATCCGTGAAGGGAACACGCCAGAGGGTGACGCCCACCACCCCCGCCGAAAGGACCACCGGCCGCCAGGGAATTTGACGAGCCACGCTAAGCCACCACCCGAAAAGAATGCGCACGACTTCCCCAACCGCTTTCTTTCTGATCAAAGGACTGCAGACCTATGCCCCGGTCCCGAAGTTGCAGAGGGGCCGGGGGCTTGATCTCTCATCGTTTTCTCCGCCAGCGCCGAGAGCCTCTCAATTACCATGTTGGGAAGGAATTATCTACAGTACGAACGTACTGACTGGGATTTCCCCTTTGCCGCCGCGCCGGCTGCTGGAAATGGTCACATTACTAAGTCACTCAACTCTCTCCCGTCCCTCAAGGGGTGAGGGGAGATGGTCACATCACTAAGTCACAGGCAGGAGTGCCTGTGCGACCTTATCCCTTCATGCCAAAAAAATTTCATGCCGCGCAAATTTCCCCTTGTTTTTTCGCCTTAATAGGTAGAAGACCAGAATAAGGCTGGTTTAAGGGGCCGCCAGGACATGAGAAGCTTCCCGGCGGCCCAGCCAGCGAGCTCTAAATTTTCGTTACGGTCAATTCTACTCATTATCACCTTCCCTGAAGTGACGGGAGACTGACCCGAACCAGGCGCGCAGCTTTCCCAACTTTTTGTGGGCGGCGGTTGGTGACCCGGCGGGCGGGTCATCCTGTTCGGCCTGAGCCATCGCGGGGGCAGGCGCCGAGCTCTCCTTAATCGCGGCCAAGGTGGCATGAGGGGCCAGGTGCGCCGGAACGGAAGCAGACGAGGGCAGAGAGGAAACCAGGCTCGCCTCCAGTGGCCGGGCAGGCGGATGGGAAGGGCCGGGGGTTGCCAACAGGCGGGCGGCTTTAGGGTGGCGGGAAGGTCTCGCATGCTGGGCGGGGCGTGAATCCAGGGCGGGGCGCGCCTCCGCAACGCTGGGGGCCAAATCACTCACCTGCGAGGGCTGAATCTCCGCCGCCTGGACAACGAAACGCCGGGGGGCCGGGCCAATGTAATTGAACGGGTAGCAGGTGATCAGCGTCAGCGTGGGGCGGCCGGTGGGCTGGAGGACTTGGACGTGCTGCGGGTCCACTTTCTCCAGCGACGCCACCTGATAGTAATAAGTGCCCTCGACCGTCGTGAAGGTGATTTGATCATCCTTGCGGATGTTGCGGAGGGCGCGGAAGAAGGAATCGCGATGCCCGGCAATGGCCACGTTTCCCGGCCCACCCGGAAGGGCGCTAGCGGGAACGTGCCCCGCCGCCTTGCCCAGAATGTCATCGCCGTCGCCCTGCAGTACCATTACGGATATGCCAATTCTGGGTATTTCCATACGTCCAATCAGCGCACCATCAGGCAATGAGGGGACGGCAGGGGCCGAATCGCGGCCTGTCGCGGCGGGCGCCGGGAGAGGCGGCCGGCCGCGGTGAAGCCGCAAGTCGCGGTCGAGCCGCCAGCTTTGATAGGACTGGGTGATTCTGGCGTGGAGGTAGTCGAGCGCCACATCACCCAGGCACACCACGCCGACCAGCAGGCAGAGGTATTGACAAAATTTGAGTAAGGGCCGGGACCGCGGGCGGCGGGGCCATGCAAGGATCTTGTCGCCAGTGAACGGGCGAGGCTTCCGCGGGTCGAGCGGGCTGTTCATAACGATGCCTTGGCCGGCAGGGGCTCGGCGCCCTGGGGTTCGGGCGGCAGGAGATAACCCGCGCGCGTGTAAACCCGCAGTTTCTGGTCGCCCTCGCCCCGGGCCGTGACGCGGATGGCGTGATAGGCGCCGGCTGAACCGGGGTTGCTGGGAAGGTAGCCCAGAGTGTATTGGTGCCGCAGGTCGCGGGCAATCTGCTGGCAGATGGCGGGGATTTGCGCGGCCGACGCGGGGAAATACGCCTTGCCCCCCGTGACCTTGGCAAGGCGCTTCAGCACGCGGCCCGAGTGGCTTCCGGAATACATTTCGTCGAAAACTCCAAGGGTGTAAATCTGGACATTGGCGGCCTCGGCGCGCTTCAGCAGTGCTTGATAGCTCAGCCGGCTGGCATTGTCTTCACCGTCACTGATGAGGATCAGGGCCTTGCGGCTTGCCGTCCCGGCTTTGGCATGCTCGAGGGCCACGGCGAGGCCATCGTACAGCGCGGTGTTGCCCGCCGCCGGCGTCCGGGAAACGGCGTTCAGGAGTTGAGAGAGGTCGTGCGTGAAGGCCACGCCCTTGGGCAGTCCCAGGGATACCCTCTGGTTGAATTTCACCACAAACATCTCATCTTGAGGATTGCTGGAGCGGGCAAACTCCCCCGCCGCCGCGATCACCTCGGGCTGCCGGGCTCGCATGCTGCCGCTATTATCGATGACCAGTCCCGCCGTCACCGGCACGTCTTCTGCTTCAAAAAGGGCGATTTGCTGCGGGCGGCCGTCCTCAAACACCTGGAAACTGTCCGCCTCCAAACCGGAGACGGCTTTGCCCTGGCGGTCGGTCACGATCACCGGGAGGACGACCAGCCCCACGTCGACGGAAATACTGTACTCGCCAGGGTCGGAAGAGGGAGGAGGGTCGCCGAGCCCCAGGCTGGAGAAACTTGTGAGGGAGATCAGAAGAATCAAAGCCGCGACTCGTGGAAGCGTGCCTGTACCGGATTTGCTACGCCTGAACATTGATCCCCTCCGAGGGATGAGCTTTGCACTGCTTTACTATGCCATCAAACGGGGGTTAATAGATGCGCCTGGCGCTGGACGGGGCGCCAGGCGCACGATTCGTAAAGCCGCTTACGCCGAGAGCTTCAGGAAGATGCGAAGGGAAGCGGCGGCGGCCAGGCAAAGAATGCCCACCAAACCCACCAGGGGCAATTGACTGGCAGTTTGAGGCAACTCCTTAGGCGCGGATTGATCCTCGGAAGGAGACGACTGCCCGGTGGGTGCGGAAGGGGCGGGAGCAGCCTCCTGTGCAGGGGGTTCCTCGGGAGCCGGAGCCGCCGTTACGGGCGCCGGAGCCGGCTCAGGCGCGGCAGCCGTGGGAGGCGCAGGCGAAGACTCGGGAGCCGGCCCGGGCGAGGGCTCCGGTTGCACCGCGGCTACCTCCGCAGGCACGATCTTGAATTCCTGCCCGAAGTTGTCCCCCGGGTAGAACCACTCTTTAATCGGAATGCCGGTGTCGGGAATATTCCCCGACAACTGTGAGCCGTCGTTGGTTTCCGCAAACTTCACCACCGTGTGGCCGGTCGGCTCCACGCGATAGTCCGGTATCGCCATGATGGTGGTAATCAAATGCATGTCGTCGGCGTCGAAGATTTGCACGACGTTTCGATCCGCGCCTAGGTCCATTAACTTGAAAGTGTAGGTTCCGGCAGGGAGAGTGGTTTCTCCCACCCGCACCGGCGCGCTGAAGGTGAAGATGGTCTTCCTATCCAACTGGTCTGCCTGCCCGCTCAATGCGCACAGGAACAAACCAACGCAAAACGCGATCGCGAGAGACTTAACGGTTTTCTTCATTACACCCTCCATATTTCTCAATTGGATATCTTCAGCAGGCTTCAGCCAATGCCTCGGCGCGGAGGGACCATCCCCCCGGCCGTGCTTCATGGGAGTTTCTGTTGCAACCCCGGACCGGGATTAGCCGGACCTTCCCACTTGCCCGATGAAACTGAAGCCCACGTCCCCGGAAAGGCAACTTGTGCGCCAAACCGCATGCCCGGCGGCTAAACCCCGCGCTGTAAATGAAATGAAACACCCCGGCGGGCTGCAGGCGAGGGCGGAATACGCCCCCAATATTTCCCGGGGCGCGTAAAAACTACCCGGCCCAGGCGGATTTCGCATCCCGGATTTTCCTCAATGCGATTGATTCACTGGGGATAAGGCCGTTGGCGGGCGGATTGCTGATTGCTTCACCCGGGGATGGCGCATGAGCACGGGCAGGGCGCGGTGCAAGCGCAAGGAGCACGCCCTGTCCCGCCACCCCCCATGCCGTTTGCGGGGCGTTCGAAGAAAAGAGACGACTGAAGTGAAATGCGCGCCAAGGATTGTTCGGGATCGGCGGCCGGGGCGCGTCGAACGGAAAGGAGCAAGGCAGATGAAATTCACGATCCGCATGTTTCTATGGTTCGCGGCCATGTGCGCCTTGCCCGCCTTGGGGCGGGGCCAATCGTCCCCCACCCCCACCGCTCCCGCTGGAAATCCCACCCAAACCTCCGCTGCGCCCTCGCACTCAGATCAGAAGCCTGCCAAGGCCGCCGAGAAGAATGAGAAGAAAGCCGGGCCGGGAAAAGAAATGGGCAGAGGGGGAGAAGACATTGGGAAAGGCGTTGGCAAGGGCACGGGGAATATGGCCAAAGGGACGGCGGGGGCGGTGGGAAGCCTGGCGCACGGGGATTTTGGCGGGGCAGGAGCGTCGTTGGGCAAGGGGGCCGGGGGCATGGGGAAGAATGTTGCGGTCGGTACCGGCAAGGGAGCAGGCAAACTCGGCAAGGGTTTGGGCGGCGAGTTCAAGAAACTGGGGGGCAATTCAAAGGGGCACGAGGATAAAAACCAGAGTTGATCGACATTCTCATCGTCCATACACCCCTCACCCCCACCCTTCACTCCCAAGGGGGCGAGGGAAGAGCTTGGTTGATTTCCGCCCTCGCCCCCTTGGGGAAGAGAGTGTCCCGATGCATGGGGACGTTTGCGGACCCTGCGGGGAGGCAGGGTGATCCTTTATTTGTTATTTTCGCCCTTTGATCCGCCAGCCTCGAGTGCGCCGCCGGTCGAAGGGACAATAATGGGCGTGCGGGAAGGGTTCAAGGCCTTGTTCGCGGATTCCGCCTCGGTATCGGTTTCCGAGCCCGTGGTCAGCAGCTTGTTCAGAACCGGGACACTCGCGCGATTCTCTTCCACGAAGTCCACGCCGAGCGCCGTCAGGGTGTAATCAGCGCTGTCCGTCTGGCTGATATATTTCTTGCTCACCAGGTACCACGTGGTGAATTGCAGATAATCGCGGGGACACCCCATGCGCGCTTCAATCTCGGCCAGGGAAAGCTCCGGGACGTAGGGATTGGTGCGGCGCTTAATGTAGAGCAGCCCCAGCAATGCCAATCGCCGGTTCAACTCACCGTCGATGCTATCCAAAAAGTCAATCGAAGTGGAGAGGGGGACCGGCTGGGGCGTATCCTTCTTGTAAGAGGCATCGTACTCGGCGCGGCTCTCGGGATTGGACAGGACGTCAAAGGCTTGCTTCAAAAGGACGAACTTTTCGGCATCACCGGTCGCCGGGTTGTCGGGGTGAAAGCGGCCCGCCAGAAACCGGTAAACCCGGTGGATGGTGGCTTGCTCAGCATTCGGGCTGATTTGGAGGAATTCATAAAAATCGGGCATCTTCATTTTTGATACTCCGGCAGTCGCAGAGTATACCATGGAGCGCCAACGGGCGTGGCAGTACGTCGGTACTCTGTAAGTACCCGGTGTGGCGCGCCAGAGGGTATCCCCAACGCGGTGCTTGGTGGACGATTTGGAGGGCCGAGCGGCGCTCGGCCTTGGCCGAATGCCATTCGGCCCTACAATTCCCTGAATGCTATTCGCCCTATGGCACCAGCACAATCTTTCCGAAGGCGCCGGGGGCCATGACGGCTTGGTGGGCCTGCGTGGCCTCGGCCAAGGGCAGCTCTTTTCCGACCACGGGGCGCAGCGAGCCGTTTTCCAGTCCGGCCACGATGCCGGCGTGAATGGCGGCCAGTTCCGGGCGGCCCGCCATCCACAGCATCATTCCCAGAACTGCGCCGTTGCGGCGCATGATTTCGCGGGGGTTAATCTCAATGCTGCCGCGATTGCCGATCACCACCACGCGCCCCCCCGGGGCGAGCACGGAAAGGTCCTTGGCCAGATTCACGTTGGCCAGCATCTCCAGAACCACGTCCACGCCGCGTTCCCGCGTGAGCTTCATCAACTCGTCGAGATAATTCGGGGCGTGATGATCAAGCACGTGGTGCGCGCCTTCGGCGGCCACGAGTTCGCGTCCGCGCTCCGTGCCTCCCGTGCCGATTACGGTCAGTCCCGCCGCCCGCGCCAACTGCACGCCCGCCACGCCTACTCCGCCGGTGGCGCCGTGGATCAAGACGGTTTCCGCGGGCTGGGCGTGGGCGATCTGGAACAAGCCGCGGAAAGCCGTGGCGTAAGGAACGTTAATGCCCGCTCCCTGCGCAAAAGTCACGCGGGAGGGCAGCGGATGCACCTGCCACGCTTCCGCCAGGGTCTGCTCGGCATAGGCGCCGGTGATCGTTCCCCCCACATAAACGCGATCTCCCACCGCCAGGCCTTCAACGCCCGCTCCCACTGCCTCCACAATCCCTGCCGCATCGCTTCCCGGCGTGTAGGGAAGTGGCGGCTTGATGGCATAGGTTCCCTGGCGCATATAAGTGTCAAAAGGGTTCACGCCCGCCGCCTTTACTCGCACCACCGCCTGCCCTGAACCCGCTTGCAGATCAGGGACGTCTTCCAATTTCAATACTTCCGGACCACCGAACTCATGCACGCGTATAGCTTTCATCGTTTCCGCCTCCGGATTATACAGGCACTCCCGCCTGTGCTGTTTTCATTGCCCAGCCAAGAGCCGGGCAGCCTCTCGCACAGCCAAGAGTGGCTGTGCTACGTCTTGAGCCCCGCTTTCACCGCGGCGACTCGCGCCACGGCCGACCAATCCAAATCTCCCCAGCCCTGCGCGATGCCGCTGATCAGGTTATCGCGAATCAGGCTGGCGATGGGCATGGGCGCCGCCGCCTCATCCGCCGCCGCCAGAACCAGGCGCATGTCCTTCAGGCCGAGCTTCAGCTTGAACCCGGCGGGCTGGTAGCGCTGCTCGGCGATAATTTTCCCGTAGTTCTCGTAAATGGGCGATTGAAAGAACGAGCCCACCATGATTTCCAGGAACATCGCCGGATCGACACCGGATTTTCGCAGCAACGCGAAGGACTCGCCCAGGGTCTCCAGCATGGAGGCGATCAGGAAATTCCCCGCGAGTTTGACGGTATTTGCAGCCGGAGCGTCGGGGCCGATCACGAAGAGCTTGCGGCCCACCGCCTCCAGCGCCGGCCGGCAACGCTCCACGGCTTCCGGCGGGCCGGCCGCCACCACCAGCAAGCGCGCCGCCTGGGCGGCATCCGGACGTCCGAAAACCGGAGCGGAAATGAAAAACTGTTCGCGCTCGCGGTGAGCGGCTGCCAGGCGGTGAGCGAGATTCGTGCTGATCGTGCTGTGGGAAATATGCACGCCGCCGCGCGGCAAGCCCTCCAGAATGCCGTGCGCGCCGAACGCCACGCCTTCCACCGCGGCGTCATCAGCCAGCATGGTGGCCACCACTCCGGGGGCGCAGGCGGCGGCCGGGGTCTCCGCCAGTGTTGCACTCTGATCCGCCAGCGCCTCGGCGCGGCTGCGGGTGCGATTGTAGACCTTCAGCGCGTGCCCCGCCCTCAGCAGATTACGTGCCATCGGCTCGCCCATCGCGCCCAGTCCTATAAATCCCATTTCCATGACCGATGCTCCTTACGGTGGTGGCAACTACTGATCACTTCAAAATTCAGTGACCCAGACCGTCGCCGTATTCTGCATGACTCAATAATTTACCACCAGTGCCTGCCGGCGCGCCGGATTCTGTGGATGGCATGGGCAGCACGCCGCGCAGGGGCGGGGATGCGTACCTACTTCCCGAAGAAAATTTAGGGTAGAATAAAAATGCGGGTCGAGCCAAGCCGGGGAGAATCGCCGGTGCTACACGCATCGGAATGTGAGCGCCAATGCGCATGGGACCATCAGGAAAAGGCCGGACCGGAAAGGGGTGGGCAAGCTGGAAGGCAATTTCCACGGCCCTGGCGCTGGCCGTGCTCACGGCAGGAACGGGGGCCCTTCGCGCTCCGGCGCAACAATCCCCACCGCCGGCCACCGCGCCGCCAGCGCCGCCCGCCGTCACCGATAACTCCACCCATCCCGGTGAAGCCGTGCAACCCGAGAAGCCCACCACGATTCGGGCCACGGTTGAACTCGTCAACGTCCCCGTGACGGTTGTGAACAAGCGCGGCATGCCGATTATCGATATGGGCATGCAGGACTTCCAGGTTTTCGAAGACGGGGTGGAGCAGAAAATCACCCACTTCGACCGGGAAACGCGCACCCCGCTGCGCATCGGCTTGATCCTTGATACCAGCAATAGCGCGCGCAGCCAGTTATCGTATGAAAAAGAAGCGGCGGCTGAGTTCGTCTATCTGGTGCTGCGCAACGGAAACACCACGAACCAGATGTTCCTCCAGA
>Ga0326728_10022390_pt1 | contig 11731 bp, 8 predicted proteins | sample MB3enrmetagenome_FD_207602 | JGI IMG/M metagenome (GOLD analysis project Ga0326728, IMG submission 207602) | Lab enriched peat soil microbial communities from McLean, Ithaca, NY, United States - MB31MN | ecosystem: Environmental > Terrestrial > Soil > Wetlands > Peat | place: USA: New York... | reverse complement strand
ATCCCATCTGCAATGGCGTGTATCCTATCGTACAAAGAACACGCCAGGGTAAATTTCAGTCTTCCCACATCAGCCTCCTGTCACTTCGATTACGACGGCATCACCCTGGAGCAACCTCCTCCCATTCTCTTCCGGAAGGGGAAAGTTTGTCAACAGATTTGAGGGTATAGGAAGGGAACTACACCTGTCATCCGAGGGGGCAATTTATTCTTCCGAGCCTCTATGCTTCCTTGACATCGGTTATGGCCGCCACAACAGTATATACAGAGTCTGAAAAAGCCGGACCATCCGTGAGGGTGGGACGGAAAGCTAACGGGTCTTTAGTTGTTCGTCTCTGGCGCTCTTCAGTTGAGACTGCCGAGCTGCCAGAACTCGAGAGAAACAGGGTATGTCTCTCGGCCTCGAAATGTCGCGGAGGGAGAAATGGCTACATCACCCAAAGGCTCGGAAAAAGCTGAGATATTACTGGAGAGGGTCGTGCCTATTCTCGCATCAATGCTCATGGCCGCGATGATCGCTGCCACGAAGAGGCTCTTCGGTTTTTGAAGGGGCGCCTTCGTTATCGAATCACCTAAGGACGTCTCCGGCCGTCGGCCGATCAAGTCCGGGCAACACCGCCCCCCGTTCTTCAATAGCCGCTTTTGGCCTTTTCATCAGCTTTCTTTCTGCGGTAGCCGAGGGGTGCGCCGTGCGATGGGACCGCCTTAGGGAGCTTGAGCCACTTCAGAAGCTGCACATCTTCTTATTTGTCGAGGGTGTTCCTCACGTTCCACACGACTTCGAATTTCCTAAGGTAAGTCCTCGTTTCTTCCGGGAGTCGGCACGTCCATTGCCCCTTGCACGCGCGGGCCGATTTCTCCACCCTTTCAGGGCCGCAGTTGTAGGCCGCGGCTATGAACATGCCGAGGGACCGGCCGTCCCTTCGCGCAGCCGACCACAATGTCGTGGGCAGGCTCATGAGGTCGGAGTTGAAAAGGAGGAGAGAGGCCTTGGCAGCATTGACATGGTCAGTGCTCCCTGCAACAAAATCTCTCGTGAGTCCCGCGCCCCGGTACCGATCGAGGAGCCTTTTGTACGTCTTGGGGATGAACTGGAAAAGCCCCATGGCTCCAGCGGGCGACCTGCTGTAGCGGTAGGCCTCCGTCGTGTTCGCGCCGATGATCGTGAGCACCTCGTGGACTAGGGTGATCTCATTGCCCCGGTAATGGTCGAACCTCACAGGGTCTATGTGCTCGATGATGGAGAGGACGAGGGAGACCTCCACAGGAATGCCATTCCCCCTTTCGAACTCTCCGAGCCTCACCCTTTTTGCCGCAAGGTCGTTTCTCGCGAGCGTGATCCGTCCCATCAAGTAGTCGAGCCCTGCCTTGCGCACCTCCTTCGTGTCGATCTCCGGGCTGTAGGGAGTATAGACGACCTCCTTGAGGCCGTTGCCGGAGTGGACCGTGGTCCGCAGGGCCAGGATGGCCATGTTCTCCGGGTAGGTGACCTCGAACCTCGACGCGACGCCATTGTTCCTGATCCTCGTCACGTGGAATCCCTCGGTGACGTATCCCCTGCTCGTGATGAGCACCTGCCTGATCTTTCTTTCCTTCAGGTCCTCCACCGCGAGAAGGAAATTGGGTTTCACGATCGTCCTTACGACGAGCCTCTCCTTCTTTCTGCCTTTCCTGAAGAACGTCACCTTTTTCTCCATCTTTGTTATTGAGCAGCCGGCGACCTTGTTCTTTAGGAATTCTTGTGCCCGGGCTATGTCCTCCCTGATATCGAAGGCTATCTCGGTCTCCTTGTGGCCCTCGGCCTTGAAGACGATCCCGTTCTCGAGAGAGAGGTTGCTCTCTGGCTCAGCCTGGTCCGGAGCGGCCTCGGGAATGGAATCAGTCGCAGTCTCCACGACCGGCCCGGCGAGTATGCTCGCCGCGAGAACGGACGCCTTGCGCACCCTCGACAGGCGGACTGTCGCAAGATCCTCGTCGGTCGCATGAGCCGCGTAAGACCGGATTCTCGCCTGGGCCGGCTCGACCGATCGGGAGAGCATGTCCTTCACCGCAGGATCGAGTCCATCGAAATCGAATTCCGGCCCCGGAACGATGCCCAGGGAGACCAGCTCTGTAATGATGTCGGCATCAGTTGACGCGGGAGGGTTGGACGCGAGGAGACGTATGAAGTGCTCAAAGAAGGTCTTTGCGTCCATGTCGGCCACCTGCTCCGAAGGCGGCTTCATGGGCGTCACAACCGGGGGCTCCCCGACGGGCGCGCTCTCGGCTCTTCCATATGAGCTCAGAGGAGTCAGGGTGATAAGGCTCTGCGATAGGGTAATATCCTCGACCGCACTCGATGAAGGCACGAGGACCAAAGCCGTGTCCGTGGGGGCGTGGACGATAGTCATTCCAAGGGGCACCTCACCGGACCAGGAAGGGCCTGCAATGACAAGATCATGCACTTCGCCGTCGCCCGCGGTAGCGAAGACGTTGGTCCAGGCGTCCATGAGCTGCGCGGAGCGGCCGGCGGGCAGGTTGAGGACCACCGGCTCCTGGGAGAGGTTGAGCCAGGCAGCCGAGACAGGAACCTCGCTGCCCGGGGTCGAGCCTGGGTCGGCGAACGCGCATCCATGAAAGAACATGTTATCTTTTGCGCCCGTCGTCTTTTCGACATAGAGTCTCGTCACGTCCGTGAGGACGAGAGGATAGGCGTAGAGGTAGGCATCGATCCCTGCTTTGAGGGCTGCGTCGTCTGCCCATGCGGAGCCCACATGGGCCGCAAGCGCGAATGCGAGAAGGATGACAAGGAGTCGCTTCATCTTCTTTCTTTTAGCAATGGCCTCACACAACCGTACATGCAGAGACCGTGCCATACCTCACACTGTGCAACATGCGCCGCCCATGCGTCGGGGACTCCCCCCACGAGGGGCAGCGTTTATGCCACTACTATAAGAAAAAGTCTTTGTGACATCAAGAACAAAAAAAATGAACACTCAGGCCGCCCCCTTTGAGACGAGGGAGCTCACCGTGCATTTCTTGACATGCCCATGTCGACTCCAGGACTCTTTTCTCCCAATTCCAGACGAGCCCCGGCAGACTTTTTTCAGATTGAAAGAAAGTGCTCACCGAAAAAGCCAGGATGGGGCGCCGGTACCTCGCAAGGAGCCAAAAGACGGCGCATCCTCTCTTTTCCCACTATCTACGCCGCAATAAGGAGGATTGAGATGATTTCAGAGAATCAAAAACCGTCCACTTTCGTCACCCTCTTCCGAAAGACGTGCGTGGATGGAAAGGAGGATAGGGACAAAAGAGCGGAACGACTCTTCCTTCATCCCTTTGACCGGTCGGAAAGCCGTGGTTGACAAACAAATATCACTATCATATAAGTCTGACATAGGATGCATCAGCCTGTGCAAAATCAAGATCGAACGACTGTGAGAGCCAAAAGAGCCCGCCAAAACAAGAATCAAGAAATCAGACCCATGGGACAGGAAAACTGTCCACCACGTAGGGGAACGAGGAGGGAGCATTCTATGAGACGTGTGTCGCGTTTGTGCATCGGGGCCGCATTGTTCGGCAGCGTAGTCTTTTCTCTCCTGCTTTTTGGGCAGGCAGGGCCGCTTCATGCAGCAGAGCCGATCAAGATCGGGGTCGTTTCAAGCATTATTGGACCGACCGCTTTCATCGGCACGCCGCAGAAGGATCTCATCACGGCTGTGGTGGAATCAACGAACAAGCACGGCGGCCTTCTCGGGAGACAGGTCGAGCTCTACCTGGAAGACGATCAGTCCCAAGCGACCAACGCCGTAATCGCGGTCGCCAAGCTTGCCCGCGACAGGAAAGTGGCAGCGATTGTCGGTCCGAGCAACACCGATTCGGGTATGGCTATGATCCCGACGTGCGACCAGGAACAGGTGCCCTTCGTTCTGACGGCCCCCTGTATCGGGGATTACAAAAAGTGGGTCTTTTATCTGGGCGCCGGCGATGCCAAGGAAGGAATGCAAGCTCTGGAGTTTGCCGTCAAGGCCTTGGGCGCAAAACGAATAGCCCTCTTCTCGTCTACCGACAACCACGGGTCGACATTGAGCAACGCAGTGCTTAAGGACATAGGAAAATATCCCGGCGTGAGCTTTGTTATCCACGAGAAATGCGAGGCGACGGACACGAGCATGATTCCCCAGCTCACCAAGATCAAGGCAGCGAACCCCGACACGCTGCTTGTTTTCATGCAGGGGAATACGGCCGCCGTCGTTGCGAGGAATTACAGGCAGTTGGGCATGACCACGCAGGTGGTGACCAGCCACGGCGTGCCGATGCCTTCATTTCTGAAGATCGCCGGAGATGCGGCGGAGCAGGGCAAGTGGATCATGTTCGGCAACTTTCTCGCCGTCGTGGAAAAGTACCCGGATAGCGACCCGATGAAGAGGGATGTGTATGAACCGCTCAAAAAGGTTCTTCAAGAAAAGTATGGTAAGGGCTTGCAGCCGAACATCTTCCACGCCGTGGCGAGCGATGGCATTCGGGCCGTCCTCGACGCGATAAAGCTCGCCGGGTCGGACGAACGGGCCGCCATAAGAGACGCTCTCGAAAAAGTCAGGTTCATGGGTTTTGTCGGCGAATATGCGCCTACGGCCACGGACCACCAGGGATCGCCTAAGCCGGCTACCGTTCCGATGGTCCTCAAGAATGGGGAACTGTACCCGTATCCGTGGCACAGGTCATAGGCAGGGGGAGGGATTGGGGGCTGTGACCCCTCACCCGGATCTCTCCCTTTTGCGCAAGACGATGGCCCCGGACAGCAGACGGAAAGGGAGACTCCTTCAATCATTCAACAGAGGATCCAGGGTAAGGGGCGTTGTTGGCTGAATTCTCTTCAAACGAGCAGGAATTGCCTTGTGTGGAGGCATAAGGCGATTCCTGCGGCGTCGTTCTTCTCTATTTCATATCTGCAAAATCAAAGAGAGCCGGCTGCTGAGGGGAGGTGGGCTTGCCGTACTGCTCCCGGTACTTCTTGTACACATCGGTCAGCCCCATGGCCTCAATCGAAACAAGGTACTGGTCCTTCACCGAAGCCCCCTTTAGCGGCGTCAGCTTGCCGTCCTTGATGACCGCGATGTGACGCCGGTGGGGGTCACCCCCGCCAGAATACGAAATTCTTCGGAACTATCCTTGGCCGCATCAACCCAATGGATTTCCGCCGGTCATAGTCGGCAAAAAGGAGGCGGATCAATAAGCCTTAAGTCAGGCGTCTTGACTTTCCCCGGTTGGTGTGAGATACTGTTACATAAAGTTTACGTTTTTGCCGTACGGAAGGCCGCAAAGACTTTTGAGCTTTGTGGCTTTTTTTATTGCGTTTCGTAACCTTTCAATCTATGAAGGGAGGTATCCGAGCATGACAAAAGGAACGGTGAAATGGTTCAACGAGTCTAAGGGTTTTGGCTTTATCGCCCGGGAAGACGGCGAAGACGTTTTCGTCCATCACACGTCGATCAGCGGCACCGGCTTCAAGTCTCTGTCCGAAGGTCAGGCGGTCACTTTTGACGTCGAGAAGACGCCAAAAGGCCTGAGAGCTGTAAACGTCGCAACGGTCTAAATTATCCGGCCGAATAAAGATTGGGGCCCCTTCGCGGGGCCCCAATCTTTATTGTTTTTGTTCTTCTTTTAGCCGACCGTGCGTTCGTGCCGAATTTCGGTTTACGAATGAGGTTTCACTAAGGAACGCCGGGCTTACATGTTTGCTCGGCGATTTCATTTGCTCGCGAGCAATTATGCCGCTACTCCGGCTCATTGATATCTCGTTGTCCTTCGGCGGACCGCCGCTTCTCAATGGTGTTGCGCTCCAGGTCGAGGCCGGTGAAAGGATCGGTCTTGTCGGCCGCAACGGCTCGGGCAAATCCACTCTCATGAAACTGCTGGCCGGCCATATTGCCCCTGATGCGGGCTCCGTCGCCCGTAACGGCGATATCGGAATCGCCCTGCTGCCTCAGGACGTGCCCGATGGGGTGACAGGAAGCGTTTATGATGTCGTGGCTTCCGGTTGCCAGCAACATATTGAGCTGCTTCGGGAATATCATGAGCTCACCTCTCAGATCAGCCGGGGGCGCTCGAGCGCCGGTCTACTCGCTACCCTTGAACAGGTCCAGCACCGGATAGAGACATCGGGCGCCTGGCAGAGTCACCAGCGGGTGCAAACGATGATCGCAAGGACGGATCTGAATGAGAATGCCGAGTTCCGCTCCCTGTCTGCGGGTACGAAACGCCGGGTCTTTCTGGCCAGAGCCCTGGTGAGTGACCCGGACGTGCTCCTCCTCGACGAGCCAACCAATCATCTCGATATCGCTACCATTCTCTGGCTTGAGGATTTCCTGCTCAGGTATGAAAAGGCATTCATGTTCGTAACCCATGATCGGGCGTTTCTCGCGCGCCTGTCTACGCGCATAGTGGAAATCGACCGGGGACGTCTGCTCTCCTTTGCCTGCGATTACACCACCTATCTGAAGCGCAGGCAGGTCTTGCTGGAGGCTGAAGAGAAGCAATGGCACGATTTCGACAAGAAGCTGGCCAAGGAGGAAGCGTGGATCAGGCAGGGGGTCAAGGCCCGCCGGACCCGCAACGAGGGCAGGGCACGGGCATTGGTGCAGATGCGTCAGGAGCGGGCGCGCAGACAGGAACAGGAAGGCGTCTCGCGACTCGTCATCCGGGAGGCGGAGCGGAGCGGACGGGTGGTCGTCGACGCTGACAACGTCTCCTTTTCGTGGGGCGACAAGGAGATTGTCAAAGCTTTCTCCACGACGATCATCCGCGGTGACAGGGTGGGTATCGTCGGACCTAACGGTTCCGGCAAAACCACCCTTCTGAAAGTCCTGCTCGGTGAGCTCAAGCCCCAGCAGGGAAAGATCCGTCTTGGCACCGGAATCAGGATCGCCTACTTCGATCAGCTCCGTGAACAGCTCGATGAGGCGAAGACGCTCAGGGAAAACATAGCGGACGCCAACGACATGATTATCATGGGCGATGCGTCACGCCACGTCGTCGGCTATCTTCAGGATTTCCTTTTTTCACCCGAGCGAACCATGTCGCCCGTTCGCACCCTCTCCGGCGGTGAGCGCAATCGCCTCCTCCTGGCGAAGCTGTTCGTCATGTCATCCAATGTGCTCGTCCTCGACGAGCCAACCAACGACCTCGACGCCGAAACGCTCGAACTCCTCGAAGACCGCCTTCTCGAGTATAAGGGCACGATCCTCCTGGTAAGCCACGACCGTGAATTCCTCAATAACGTCGTGACCTCCACCATCGTCTTCGAGGGCGAGGGGCGCATGCAGGAGTATGTGGGCGGCTATGACGACTGGCTCAGACAGAGCAAACCATCCATCGAGCCGTCAAGTACGGCGGCGTCAGAGGACCGGGGCCGCAAGAGGGAACAATCACCGAAGCCGAAACAAAGGCTATCCTACAAAGAGTCCCGGGAGCTCGAGGCTTTGCCACTCACCATTGAAGCTATGGAAGAGGAGAAGCGGGGCCTGTTGGCATTGCTGAATTCCCCTGAATTCTATGCAAGCTACGACGCAGCCAAGCTAAGGGAGGCCAATGACCGGCTGGGGGCCCTGGAAAAAGGACTGGATGAAGCCTATCATCGGTGGGATGAGCTAGAGACTCTGCTTGCCACATTGAGCGCCGGGCGGGGACAGACATAAGAGCCCGGCTCTCGACGATAGACGACATACCGTCCGGTTTTTGTCTTTTCTCCCCGCCATTCTCTCTCCTCTCGCACGTGCTGTCAAGTCCGCTCACCATCTTGGTCACCGATCCTTAGGGGCGGGCATACAGATCCCGGGAACTTCCTTTGCCGGCCTCCATTGCTTCATTTCCTGTGTCCACACCAATGCGTCGGTGGAGAGGGCGCCGGTCGCCAACATGTCGCTCAAATCGTCCTCGGTGACGGGACCATGCTGTTGCCCATCTTTGGCAAAGAACCAAGAGCGCATAGCAATCTCCTTTGATCGGGATTCTTCTGCCCGTGATACACTCATCCGGCTTGTGGTACCCCCTTCGACAAAGGCTCATTCAGATGATATCACACGTACACTACTATGAGAACGGAACTCTTTTCGAAAAGCGGACATGCAGAATCGAAAGGCACCACCGTTCATTTTGAAACCCTGGCGATCCCGCCGAAGGCTTGCTCAAGATCGGTGCGGCAGAGAGCTTCTTTCCCGTATCGGAGTCCGCATTGGCGGGGTCGATTTCGGCTTTCACTTCACTTCCGCCCTTACCCAAATTATGCTTGACTTGTTACACGTCTTTGTCGGAGAATCGAAACATGAAGCCTTGAGGGTTTCAGTCCGGTGTCCCGGGGCTAATTCGATAGGGGGGTGCATGGAAAAAGGGAAGTATGTAGCGCGGTGAGGAGCGTGAGCGGTGCCGCACAAAAGTGGAAAGGAGGGGGCGCGAGAGTAGCGGGAATCGAATTGCAGTGAAATTAGTCGGAAGCGTACACAAAAAAAGGGGGAAAAAGATGAAGAAGCTGTTATTTGTTGTCTTGGCACTTGCCTTAACAAGCGGCCTGATTTTTCCGCCGACTCAGGCCGGCGCGGCAGCGAAGACGGAGATACTCATCGGCGCTATCAATTCCATGACCGGTGTAGAGGCGATGGTGGGCCTCGAACACAGGTGGGCCTATGAGCAGGCGGTCAAAGACATCAACGCCAAGGGCGGGATCTTTGTCAAGGACGTGGGCAAAAAACTGCCAGTGAAGCTCGTCGTGGCGGACGATCAGAGCAACGCCGCCGGGGCCAGTGCCGCCGCCGAAAAGCTCATCAAGCTGGATAAGGTGGATTTTGTCCTGGGCTCTGTCGATACCGCGATGAATATTAATGGTGGCAACGTGGCCGAGAAGTATAAGAAGCTCTATGTCACCACCACCTTCTTCCCGGAGAATTTCGCGGAGCAGAAGTTTACCTGGGTTGTGGACTCGTTTTTCTCTATTGCCGAGCTGGGGAATAGCGCGGCGGCAGCCCTCGACCCGATTCCTCCTGCCGAGAGACCGAAGAATTTCTGCGTCCTCGTGGAAGACAACGAGGACGGTCAGAGCTTCAACAAATTCGGGGCTGCGCCGGTCCTCGAAAAGTATAAGTACCACGTGGCCCTGCTCGAATCTTACACTCCCGGGTCGAAGGACTTCTCTTCCTCCATTCTCAGGATGAAGAACGCCAACGTCGACGCTATCATCACCCTGTGCAGCTCCACCGACGGGATGACGTTCATACGGCAGATGAAAGAGGCCAACTTCGCTCCCAAGTACGTCTGGGGAGCGAGAGGGTTCTGGCCCATCGAGTTCGGCGAGGCGCTCGGCAAAGACGCTAACTATTGCATCAGCGACGGTCACTGGGCAGAAGCTTTGGGCGCTCCCGGCTCCAAAGCGCTCGGCGACAAGTATAGAGCCAAGTACGGGCCGACGAAAAATTCGGTTACCATCGGGAATTTCTACGCCCTTGTTCAGGCCCTCGCCCAGGCTATCGAGAAGGCCGGCACCCTGGACAATACCAAGATCAGGGATCTCTTCTACAGCGGCACGTTCGTGGCCAAGGATACCACAGAAGGCGACCTCGCGTTCAACAAGTCGGGTCTGGCTCAGTTCAAGGCCGTGGCGCTCCAGTGGATGGACGGAAAACGCATGCCGGTTTATCCCATCTCTCCGAAGATATGGACTATCAAACTGATGCCGCCGTGGGACAAGAGGTAAGGGAAGCAATAGACTTAAGTACCGGTTGCGTGAACAAACATCTGCCTCCGGTTCTCCTGGCTTATTAGGGATGGACCGGAGGCAGATTCTTCGGCGGATTTGATGTGGGCGTGCCGATGGTACTTTAGCTTGTCGTGCGGCTAAAGCGTATCTTGTCCTTGAGCCCCCAGAGGCCGGTGGGCAGATACTTCATCACCAACAGAATGAGTATGCCCGAAAGCATCGGGTGTACCCGCCCCACAAGGTTCTCGCCGAAGGTGAAAAGGGTCACTACGACAAAAGAGCCGATGATAGGGCCTATGATCGTGCCGTTGCCCCCCAGGACACAGATGAGAATAGGGTAGAACATCCAGCGGTCGAGGCTCATGAGGGTGTCGGGGTTGACCATGAACTGGTAATAGGCAAACAGGCTGCCGCAAACCCCTACCATAAACGAGCTTATCATAAAAGAAACGAGCTTATATCTCAGGATATGAATGCCGTGTGAGGCTGCGGACACCTCATCCTCGCTGATGGCTCTCAGGGCCAAGCCGATTCTGGATTTCGTGATGGCGTACATAGCCACTATTGCCAAAACGACCAGAAGAAGGGCAGTCCAATAGTATCTCCCCAAGTCCGTGAAAGCGCCGCCCGGCAATCGCAAGCCCACGGCTCCGCCTGAGAACTCGGTGGTCCTCAGGATGATTATCTGGAGAATAGAGGCGGCCGCCAGGGTGCCGAAAGAAAAGTAATCTCCCCGGAGCCTCGAGAGCGTCGGCAAGCCGATGACGATCGCGAAGATCGCCGGCACGACACCGCTGAGGAACATGACCAACGGGTCAAAGTAATACCAGGTGTGCGTTACATTGTGGATCCAGATGAGAGCAGTGGTATAGCCTCCGAGCGCAAAGAAGGCGTGGGTGGAGAGACTGATCTGTCCTGTGTACCCTCCGATCAGGTTCCATCCCTGAGAAACGACGATGTAGATGAAGACCATGAACAGGTAATAGATGAAAAAGGAATCGACACCGATTATGAAAGGCATCGCGGCGAAAATCGCGAGGGCAAGAACGCTGATAATGAGGTAGATACGCATCCCTAAGCTGGCCTCCGAGAGCGATTTCGAGACTTGTTGAATCTTGCGGTCGGACCTGCTATCTAGTTCGAGAACTTGCCTTTTTCCTTTCTTACACCTCATCCATGACTGGAGTATTACGCCTTTTGGACGACCCGACCGAAGAGGCCCTGGGGCTTAAGGGTCAAGGTCAGCCAGAATATGACAAACAGCACGCACTGAGCCCACCCCATGCCGACGTAAAAGGATGCCACGCTCTCAACAACACCTATGATGATTCCCCCGGCCAGGGCCCCGACGACACTGCCAAGGCCCCCCAGGGTCAGGGCGATGAGGGCCTTTATCGCCACATCGAAGCCGTAGTTCGGGTCAAAGGAGTAGGTAGTCGCGAAATTGATGCCGGCTATCCCGGCCAGACCTATGCCGATGGCGAATGCCACGCCATTGACCTTGTTGGGACTGATTCCCAAGAGGGACCCGGCTTCAGCGTCCTCCGAACAGGCCCGGACAGCCGTCCCTATGAGGGTCTTCCTGAGGAAGAGGGAAAGACCGATCGTCGCCAGAATAGCTATCCCCAAAGCGATCAGCCGGGTCAATGTAGTATGTATGCCGAAGAGCCTCACGGCATAGAAACCATACTTGGTGACTATTGCTCTGGGGTTGGGGGTCCAGGCCACGGTCATGAAATTCTCGACAAAGAACATCACCGCTACCGCGATCAAGAGGGAGCTGATCCTGTCTTGCAGAGCGGCCGCCTCCTTGAAAAGGCCATGATAAAAGCCTGCGCCGAGGAGCAACGCGAAAAGAACAACGGGTATTATGGACAGGTACGGATCGATGCCAAAGAGGGTGAAAAGCCAAAAGCAAAGGTAGGAGAAGAGAATGATAATCGAGCCCTGCGCGATGAAGACAATCCGCATGGTTCCGAATATCAGGCTGAGTCCTATAGCGGCT
>Ga0326728_10022389_pt1 | contig 11733 bp, 6 predicted proteins | sample MB3enrmetagenome_FD_207602 | JGI IMG/M metagenome (GOLD analysis project Ga0326728, IMG submission 207602) | Lab enriched peat soil microbial communities from McLean, Ithaca, NY, United States - MB31MN | ecosystem: Environmental > Terrestrial > Soil > Wetlands > Peat | place: USA: New York... | reverse complement strand
ATCTGCGCACCGAAAAAGAATTTTACGGGATAATAATCCTTTTGGGGTTGGGCAGCAGCATGTTGGGCGCCAGCATCAGCGCGACCACGCTGGTCACCTCGAGCTTGAGCCACTCATTTGGGCAGTCGTGGCTAACCTGGTGGCTCGATTCTATGTCGGCGATCATGGTGGTGACGCCGCTTATCCTGGCTTGGTTCTCCTCTCCTGATGATTATCATCAACGCTTCCTCAACCAACGCAAAAAAGTTCTGGAAGCCGCTTTGCTTGTGGTGGCGGCACTCGCCACCTGCGGGTATTTCTTGATTTTTTCAAATGGCATCATGTCTCCAAACAAGAGCCCGGTTCTAATCGTGTTGATGTGGGCGGGATTGCGCTTTGGAACGAGGGGAGCGACAGCAATAGGTCTGCTGGTGTCGCTGACATTTCTTTTTTTTACCACGCAATATTTCACGGGCCTGACCCCGGATCAGATTTCGTCGGGAAGTTATATTACTCCCCTGCAGGTTGCTTGGGTGATGTCGTCCATGGTGGGATTATTCCCAGCGATGGTTCTTCGGCAACGTGACGACAAGATGGAAGAATTGCGCGTGAGCGAGGTCAAGTTCCGAACGCTCGTCGAAAACATCCCGCAACGGATATTCCTCAAAGGCCGGGACCTCCGCTACCTGTCCGCCAACGATAATTACGCCCGCGATCTGGGTATTCGTCCGTCGGATATCTCCGGCAAGAATGACTTCGATTTCTATCCCCGGGAACTGGCCGAGAAATACCGCACCGATGACAAATACATTCTTGATACCGGTAAGACGGAGGAATTCGAGGAGAAATATTCACAACCGGGCCGCGCACTCTGGGTTCATACCGTCAAGACGCCGGTGCATAATATTAAGGGCGAGATTACCGGCGTTTTTGGCATCTTCTGGGACATTACTGAGGCCAAAGAAGCCGAGACCTTATTGCGCCTGAGCGAGGAAAAATACCGCAAAATCTTTGAGAATGTTCAGGATGTTTTTTACCAGGTGGATAACCGTGGAACGATCGTTGAAATCAGCCCTTCCATCGAACGCTATACCGGTCAGAGCCGTGAGGATCTCCTTGGAAAGGCCGTGACAGAGTTCTATTGTGATCCGAAAGACCGGGACGATTTCTTCAAAAACCTTCGCGATAAAGGTGAAGTTAATGACTACGAGCTCCGGCTCAAAACGAAGACTGGTCGTTTGGTATATGCTTCGGTTAACGCTCATGTTTTATTGGATGCTGAAGGAAAACCGGCTGGGACTGAAGGTTCTTTGCGGGACATCACCGAGCGCAAGCGGGCCGCGGAGCAAATCCAGATGCTCAAGGTCTCCATCGACCAACATTTTGATTCGGCATTTTGGATGGACACCGACAACCGGTTTGTCTTCGTCAATGATACTGCCTGCAGGGCTCTGGGCTATACTCGTGAAGAACTGCTTGGCAAACCGGTGTCGATGGTTGCCACCAATGCCACACCTCAAACCCTCGAGGATGTCTGGAAGCACTTGCGAGAAACTGGATTCGTCAGCCGTGAAAGCATGCATCGGCGCAAGAATGGCAGCCAGTTTCCGGTTGAAATCGTTGCAACGTATGTGCGATTTGAGGGCAAAGAATTCAATTGTGGATTCGCCCGTGATATCACCGAGCGTAAGCGAATCGAGCAGGAGCTGGAGCGGCATCGGACGCATTTGGAGGATTTGGTGACAGAGCGCACCGCCGAACTCCAGCTTTCCCGCGACAAAACGGAGGCCGCTTATCAGAAGTTGCGGGAACTGGAAAAGCTGCGCGACGATCTGGTTCACATGGTTGTTCATGACATGCGCTCGCCGCTGACCGGTCTGGGCATGTATCTTGATTTGCTGTCGCCGGAGGAAGTCAATGCGCCGGATTTTCAAGAAAATCTCGGCCTGATGCGGGAAACCAGCAGGACGTTATCCGGCATGGTTACTTCGCTGCTGGATGTCAGCCGCATGGAATCCGGGCAGATGCCGCTGCATTGCGAAGTCAGCGACTTGGGCCAATTGACCAGCGCCGCATTGAAACAATTGAGCGGCCTGATCCAAGGCCGTCAAATTTCCGTTCGCGGATCCGATTCGTCGGTTTTGGCGTATTGCGACCCGGTCCTCACTCAACGAATTTTCGAAAACCTGGTGGGCAACGCCTTGAAGTTCACGCCCGAGGCAGGTTCGGTGCGGATTGAACTGGCCGTCGAAGGATCGTGGGGACGTTTTTCCATCACCGATACCGGCCCCGGCATCCCGGTCGAATATCACAAGAAGGTGTTCGAAAAATTTGGCCAGGTGGAGATGCGCAAGGATCGGAAAACGCCTTCGTCCGGCCTGGGTCTGGCTTTTTGCAAGCTCGCGGTGGAAGCCCAAGGCGGCAGCATTCAACTTGAGAGCGAACCGGGACATGGCACCACTTTTCATGTGCGCCTGCCGAAACACGCGCCCGGAACCACCCCGAGAAATGCGACTTGAAAGCGGCCATCCCTCGCCACACAATCAAGGCCAACCCGTTTATGAGCGCAAGCGCCCTTCAAATTCTGCTGGTGGATGATCATACGATCCTGCGACGCGGCCTGCGCCTCATGCTGGAGAAGCTGCCCGGGGTCAATGCCGTGAGCGAAGCCGGCAGTTGTTTGGGTGCGTTGGAGCAAATCTCCGCCAGCACTCCGGATCTGATAATCTTGGATGCCCATTTGCCCGAAATAGATGGAGTGGAAGGAACGCGCCAGATTTTAGCACGACATCCAGGTGTGAAGATCATCATGTTGTCCGGAGACTCAAGCCCATCGCTTATTCTTGATGCCTTGCGCGCGGGCGCTTTGGCCTATGTAATCAAGGAAAACTCGCCGGAAGAAATAACGCGTGCCATTCAGTCAGTCATGGCCGGCAAAGCCTATTTTTCACCGGAAGTGGCAACCGCGATTGCCCGCCATTGCCGGGAAAATTCCGTTGCGCTTGAGAGCGCCCCGGCCAAGCCAGCACTTTCTGAATCTGAAAAACGGTTGCTCCAGTTGGTCGCCCAAGGCAAGCGGAATAAAGAAATCGCCGTCCTGTTGAATGTCTCCACCAAGTCTGTCGAAGCCTACCGTTCCCGGCTGATGAGCAGGCTGGGATGTGCCAGTCCCGCCGAGTTGACACGGTTTGCCATTCGTGAAGGCATCGCTGAGCTTTAAGCCGGAACTACATTTGCGGTCGTCTCTGTTCTTCAGTCAGGGGAAATTTTCCCCGGCGATGCCGCAGATTGGGCAGAGTGCGAAGGTGTTCGATTTCTTTGTCTCTTGGTGTGGGTGTTGATGTTGATGTTCGGGATCTTTGTGCCGGCTGTGGCCGGCCTGATGCGGCTGACTCTGCGTCAAAGTGCGGCCGCAAAATGTACCTGATTTTGAAATCCGATCCTCGTTTTCCAGGACTGATTCTTGGCCTGACCATTCGTTCGCCATGAATTGGCAAGCTGTGCCGGGCAGGCTCAAAAATTCTTGAAGTCCCCTTCCAGCGGGATCGTTTCCTGGCGTTTGTCCGCGCTCGTGGCGGGCAGATGGCCGTTGTTTTGCTTGTTTTCGTGGACCGGGATGTAGTGTCTGGCCACGGGTGTAGTGCCACGAATTTCCTTCGTCGGCCGGGCATAACCTGGGTACTGGTTCGTGGCGGCCCGGCGCGCGTTGCCCACGAGTTGCAGTAATTCGTTCACAGACTCTTTCATCACTCCGGCTTGGGCGTTCAATTCCTCCGCGGCGGCGGCGCTCTCCTCGGCGTTGGAGGCATTGCTCTGAGTCACCTTGTCCATCTGCCCGACCGCGGTGTTGATCTGGGTGATGCCCTCGGTCTGCTCCCGCGATGCGCTGGTGACTTCGGTGACAAGCTCATCCACCTGCCGCACCTTGGTCATGATGTCGTTCAGGGCCGTAGCCACCTTGCTGTTGATTTCCACGCCTTGTCCCGTTTTGGCGATGGCCCCTTCAATCTTGTCCGCGGTTTCCTTGGCGGCGGCGGCGCTGCGCTGCGCCAGACTGCGCACCTCATCAGCCACCACGGCAAAGCCCATGCCGGCTTCACCGGCGCGGGCCGCCTCTACCGCCGCGTTCAGAGCGAGGATGTTCGTTTGGAACGCGATCTCGTCGATGGTCTTGATGATTTTGGAAATATCGTTGCTCGACACCTTGATGGCCTCCATGGCGGCGGACATGGTGCGCATATCGTTCACCCCTTTATCGGCGGCTTCGCGCGCCTGCTTGGCCAGTTCATTGGCATTGCGGGCGTTTTCGGCGTTTCGCTTGGTCATGCTCGCCATTTCTTCCAGCGAGGAACTGGTCTCCTCGATCGAGGCGGCCTGTTCACTGGCGCCTTCGGCCAGGCTTTGGCTGGAGCCGGACACCTGGCTCGCCGCGCCGACAACCTGGTTGGCACCCTCGTTCAGTGTTTCAGACACCCGCGTCAACACGCGGCCCACCGTGATGGCGATGAGGAACGCGCAGCCGATGCCAATGATCAGGGTGGCCAGCGAAAGCGCCGTGACAAAGAGGCTGGCCTGGCTGATGACATGGTCAATTTTCGCCGCCCCGGTCGTTCCGTAATCCGTGTCCCACTTGAACATCTTGGCGACCATCGCCCCGATCGCTTGTTCGCTGGGAACGAGGACTTTTGTTCTATACTCCTCCATTTCCTCGGTTTTGTTCGCACGACTCAACTCCAGCAGCGGACCGATGGCTTTGAAATACTGATTGCAGGTGTCTTTCAATTGGTTGTTATTCTGGCGGTCTTCCTCCAGATGAATGGTGGATGCGTAATCATCCATCACCTTGGTCAGTTCCTGTTCTTTGGCTTGGAGATCATCTTCGCAAATTTTCTTATCCTCGGCCTTGCTGAGGAGCCGGTGCCTCAGCGTATCAATATGGATGTCTTTGACCAAACCGTTGATTTTAGCCATGTCGGTGACCCCTGGCAGGGAATCTTCCGTGATCATGGGCAGGGTTTGGTGGATGCTGCGCAACGAGAGCGCGGCGGCGACGGCCAAAATGGCCACAAGCACGAGCACGGCGGCGAAGCCGAACGCGATGCGTTTTCCGATTGTCAGATTCTTCATGGTTGATCTTTCTCTTATGTTTAATTTTGGTGCCAGCAGAAATGTTTCGGGCTTAGGCGGCGGCTGGGGCGGTTATCGCCCGCAGGCTTTTGAGTGTGTCGGCACCCACGATGCCATCAATGTCCAATAATGCCTTGACCTGGCCTTTGACCTTGGCGATGCCGATGATGTAATCCGTGCAAATCTGTCCGCCAAAGCTGGGTGTCTCCTCGATGTCGGCGGCGTTTAGGTTGATGACCTCTTCCACGCCATCCACCACCAAGCCCATGGCCGTGTGCTTGCCATCGGGCAATTTTACTTGCACCACCACGATGCAGGTTTTCTCGGTGTCGGTGGCGGAACCGAATTCAAAACGCACCCGCAGGTCCATCACGGGAATGATCTTGCCGCGCAGGTTGATGACACCGCGGATGTGCGCTGGCATCTGCGGCACGGCGGTGATGTTGCTGTGGCGGATGATCTCGCGCACTTTCAACACGTCGATACCGTAGGATTCACCGTGCAAGGTGAAGGTGAGATATTTGCCGGTCAGGCATTTGGCCGTTTTGATTTCGGTGTTCATGATTCAGTTTTTTGGGTTTCAAAAATTGGCGAAGCGGCCAGCCACCGCTTTTTCACTACGCCGGGTTGTCGCGGACTCGTTCGGAGGATGGCCATTGCCATTGGTCGCGGCCGGGTGTTTGATTGCCGGCACGGCCGACCGAACGGGCTTGGCGCGGTGGCTGGAAACAAATGGATGGGCCGGATTCGCCAGAGCGTGACGGCCGACCAGACGCAATAATTCATTGACGGATTGTTGCATTATTTCCGCTTGCGCGTTCAATTCCTGGGCGGCCGCCGCACTTTCCTCGGCGCTGGCCGCATTGCTCTGCGTGACTTTATCCATCTGTCCCACCGCCGTATTGATTTGAACGATTCCCTCCGTTTGTTCGCGCGAGGCACCCGCCACTTCCGCCGCCAACTCGTCCACCTGCCGTGCCTTGGTCACAATATCGTTCAGCGCCTGTGACACTTTGCTGCTCAAGGTCACACCCTGCGCGGTCTTGCCGATGGCCCCTTCGATTTTGGTGGCTGTTTCCTTGGCGGCTTGCGCGCTGCGCTGCGCGAGGTTGCGGACTTCATCGGCGACGACGGCAAAGCCCATGCCGGCTTCCCCCGCGCGGGCGGCTTCCACCGCCGCGTTGAGCGCCAGGATGTTTGTTTGAAACGCGATTCCGTCAATGGTCTTGATGATCTTGGCAATGTCGTCGCTGCTGGCCATGATTGCGGCCATCGCGATGCTCATCTCCTGCACGTCGGCCACCCCCTTGTCGGCGGCGGCGCGGGTCTGCCGGGATAGTTCGTTGGCTTTTTGAGAATTGTTGGCGTTACGCTTGGTCATGCTGGACAGCTCTTCCAGCGACGAACTGGTTTCTTCAATCGAAGCGGCCTGTTCGCTGGAGCCTTCGGCCAGGGACTGACTGGTGGTGGCTACCTGGCTGGCGGCCGAGGCGACTTCCCGGCTGGTGCCGCCGAGGTTTTCGGCTAGGTGAGACAGTTGCCGGGTCAGCGAACGGGTCAGAACCCGACCGAATCCCACGGCAAAGACCACTCCGGTCAGCACCCCCAGCAGGACCAGGTATTGAATCTGCACGGTTTGCTGCCGGAAACGTGCCTCGCTCACCTTGGTCGTGTCGGCCTCGAATTGCTGCACCTGTTGAACAATCGCGTCAATCGCATCCGTGGCGGACCGATCAATGCCTGTAACGAGTTTGTCCACGACGAAACAGCTATCCGGCTTGGCGGAATCGTAGCTCCTCAAAGCCTCGCGGTATAGCGCCCCGAGCTTCTGGTGTTCAGTGAGCGATTGAGCCACCTGCTTTGTGTCGACGCCGGCACCGGCAAACAGCTTTTGGAGGGCCAGTAAATCCTGATCCACGACCGCTTCCCGCTGTGCGAATTGATCGGAATATTTCTTGAACGAGGCGGGATCATTGCCGCGCAGCAGAGTGTCTTTCCATTCCTGCACCTGTTTCTTGAAATCCAGTTGTGCGGAGCGGGCCAGGTTGATGGATTCCGCCAGAAAGCGTCCGTGATCCTTGGTCTGCTGGGTGATGCTTTGCGCCTGTGTGATGGTCTTCTTCAACCCTACAAAGCCGAGACCACCGACGGCGGCGACGATGAGTGTGAGGATGGCAATGCCAACCACCACGCGTTTCCCAATGGTCCAGTCATTCATAATGTTTGATGCCGCTCTTGTTTGGCGTGGCGTTTAGCCACCGAGGCGCAGCAGGATCATTCCCACCATCGCCAGCCCATATTCCGGCTTGTTACTGCGCAATCGGCAGTAATGACTGATTCTTGATCATCTGAAAACTCCTTTGATTTTTGGGGAAAACTTGATCAAGGAATCCTATCAGAGACGGCTCCCCGCCATTCCGCGGCCCGTGTGTTGGTTGCCACCAGCCACAGCCAGGCGGCTTTCGGCGGAAAGCCGCCACCTGACTTTCCGGGTGGCCATCCGGCGGTCTGGGGCTCCAGGCATCCATGCTCCCGAAAACCCCGGCAAACTATTGCTAAACCCGCTAAAGAAACGAATCCGCTTTTGGTGAAACGATGGATTTTCCTTTTGCGCTCATGCGGTGGCTATGCCGGTTTGGCAGGCGGAGTTGGTTCCGCGAAGATAGGCAAAAATACTTTAAAAACACTGCCCCGGCCGACTTGGCTTTCCACGGTGATCGCCCCATGATATTTTCGCATAATCCCCAGCACCACCGACAATCCAAGCCCGCGACCGGTGAGTTTGCTTGAATAGAATGGATCAAAGAGGTTTTCAATGTTCTCCGCGGCAATTCCGCAGCCCGTGTCCGCCACTTCCAGACAGGCATACGTTTGGCCGTGTGGTTGGAAATCAACAGGAAAACAGTTTGTCGCAGGGATGTCCCTCACCGAAACCGTTTTAACGGCCACCCGAACGATTCCGCGCGTATCGCTCATGGCTTCCGTCGCGTTGCTGACCAGGTTGGTCAGGACTTGCTTCAGTTGATCCGCTTCACCTTGGATGGCCGGGCCGGGCACGGGCAAATCCGTCAGCAGCGTCACATTGGTTGGAATGAAGATCCGCAACCAGGAGAATGGCTGCTGGCAGACGGCGGATAGATCCAGCCACTCGGTCTTGATTTGAATGTGGCCAAGATAAGTCAGCATGGCGCTGCTCAATTCCGCCAGCTTTTTGGCCGCCTGCTTGGCTTCTTTGATATGTCCGATAGATTCCGCTCCCGGCATTTCCGGAGGCATGTTGTTCGAAGCCATATCCAGAGCAATCATCACCGCCTGAAGCTGGTTGTTGAAATGGTGAGCGATGGCTCCAGCCATGCGCCCCAGACTTTCTGATTTATGCAGTTGCTGGTTATGAAGTTCCAATTGTTGCTTCTTGATTGCCGGTTCCTTTTCTTTCCTTTTGAGGTCAGTGATGTCTTCCATTGCCAAGACCACATGTTTTTGGCCGTTGAGTAAAAGCGGCTCGGCATTGAGGCGCAGCCAAATCGTTTGTAACCAGCCGCCGAAGAGTTGGAGCTGAGTTTCCGCACGGCGCACTGGGCGGCCCGTTTCCAGCACCTGCAGCAGATATCCGCGAAATTTACATTTCGCACAGGCTGGTCCAAAACCGCAGCCGCGCGCATCGTCCAAGCTGTGAATGCATCCCAGCCCGCCACCGATCGGCTGGCCGAAAAGCTGGCGTGGATCACGCAAAACCCAGGTGTGAATGACGTAATTGGACTGAATAATTCGGAGATGATTCTCCAGCAGAAGCATCCCCACCGGCGCAGCCGCAAATGTGGCCAGCAGACTGTCGCGCTCGACTTTCAACGTCCATTGCTCGTTCATCATTGATTCGTAAAGCCATTGGAAAATAGCGTGAATCGTCAAATGATTCAGCAAAGGAAAACCCCCAATCATTTGGGCGAAACCTTGATCATTGCGATGGCAGCGCCACCCTGGAACTTCCGCAAACCGACTGCGGTTACAGCGCGGAACTCGCCGGCAAAGATCTGATTCTGCAGGACGGCGTCAAGTTTTTGAGGAAACCTCTTGAGCCTCAAAAACTGGCGGAATTAATCAGGAAACTTCAGGAAGAAGGGGTCGAAGTCGCGGTCGAGACAGTGGAAGTAATAGACGTTGACCATGATGGTTGAGTACATGATCCAAGAGATGGTGCCGCCGTTGGGCGTGGACTTGCGGGTGGTTCGGGGCCGGCGGTTCTTTTCCTGGGCGACGCGGACGAAGACACCGCCTTCGGTTTTATTGAAGCGGCGCAATTTCTGTTGGAAGACGTCGTCCTTGCGCTGGCCCTTTTGAAAGTGCACCAGTCCCAAACCTGCCTGTTGGATAAAGGCAAGGATGGCTTGGACAAAGGCCTCGGTCCTGGCGATGGCCTGTTTCGTGGAGGCAAAGCGGTGGCCCAAATGGTCGCGGCAGAAGGCGGCGATGCCGCCCTCGGTGGTCAGTTGGCGAACGTAGGCATTCAAATACATCCGGTCGATGCCTTCGGGCGAAACATCTTGCCTACATTTTGACTTTCCCAAAGCGGTTTCCCCCCCTAACGTATTGAGGCAAATGCGGGAGTTTCGGCCGCGGCACCGCGGTTCAAACGTGGACTGGTGTTTCGGCTCGCACCGGCGAAGGCCGAAGGTCGTCCCGCTGGAGTCCTCCGCTAGGTTTACCCGGCCAAAATGGGCGGGATACGATTGGCAGGGTGCAACGGGAGGTTGAAGGGCAGCGGGGTGGCCAAATGCTCGATTTTATGGGTTGCGCGCGTGGCGGAATTGGCAGACGCGCCAGACTTAGGATCTGGTTCCGTAAGGATTGGAGGTTCAAATCCTCTCGCGCGCACCACTTTTAATTTATCTTTTATGAACCCATTGCGTCTGCTGGGTTGTCTCACAGCCCTCCTGCTCACCGGCGTGGCCGCCCGTGGCGATGCCTCCACCGACAAGTTGGCCGCACTGGTGCCCGGCACGGTTCAATTGCTCAGCGTGCCGGTGGACCACTGGCGGTTTCACCAGCCGGATCTCGCCGGCGGGGAACGGATCGACTTCGATGACAGTGCGTGGCCGGTGGTGGCACCGGGATATTCGTGGTCGGGCGAGAACACCAAAGTGTGGTTCCGGGCCACGGTCACCCTGCCGGATAGGGTGGCGGGGCAATCCGTGGAAGGCCTGCCCGTGCGACTGGACGTGGGCATGGATGACGACGGCGAGTTGTATGTGGATGGCCAGCTCAAAGAGGCCTTTCATTGGGATGAAGGCCACTACACGCTCACGGAGCACGCGCACGCGGGCCAGACGTTTCATCTGGCCGTGCGGGGCATCAACGGTCCCGGCAGCGGCCAGCTTCATTTCGCCCGTCTGTATTTCAACGCCTTGCCGGAGTTGGGCCGGTATCTCGATGCCGCCAAATTCGTCGAATTGCTGGCGGGGCAAGTGGCCGGGGACGAGCGCGCGACGCTGGCAGCCGATCTGTACGCCAGCGAGGCGGAAATCCATTTCGACAACCTCACCTCGACCAACCTCGCCACTGTCCGCGCCCAATTGACGGCGGCCCAGGCCGCGTTGGCTCCGGCGGCCACCTTCACGCGGAAGTACGATGTCTATTACGTGGGCCATGCGCATATCGATATGAATTGGCTCTGGCCGTGGAGCGAGACAATCGACGTGTGCCAGCGCACCTGGAACAGCGCCATGAACCTGATGGATGAATTCCCGCAGTTCCGTTTTGTGCAGAGCCAGCCGGGCGCGTACGTGCCCATCGAAGCGCAGTTCCCGGCGGAATTCGCGCGGATGCAGGCCATGGCCGCCCGCGGACAGTGGGAGCCGGTCGGCGGCTTGTGGAATGAATCCGATACCGACCTGCCCGGCGGCGAGGGCCTGGCGCAATCAATCGCGCTGGGACAGCGTTATTTCAAGGCCAAGTTCGGCAAGTACGCCGTCACGGGCTGGCTGCCGGATTCCTTCGGCCATACCTGGCAACTGCCGCAAATCATGCGGCAAGCGGGCATCCGCTATTTTTATCACACCCGCTGCGGGAATACCCAGGGCATCACCTGGTGGGAAGCGCCGGATGGATCGCGGGTGCTCAAGGTGAATACCGCGGATTATGACGAGGACGTGAAATTGGAGCAGTTGGCGGTGCCCGCCGTGAACGAGCAGCGGTTGAATCTGCCGCAGTCGCTGGTGGTGTTTGGCGTGGGCGATCACGGCGGCGGCCCCACGCGTGAGCACCTGCTGCGTATCCAGTCGTTCCAGGATAACCCCATCCTGCCGCGCGTTCATTTTGCAGGCGCGGACGATTATTTTGCCCAACTTGAACGGCAGCCCGCCGCCGCGGCGTTGCCGGTGGTGGACACGGACCTGCAATACACATTCGAGGGCTGTTACACTTCGCACGGAGACATCAAGAAAGCGCTGCGGAGCCACGAAAACAATCTCTACACGGCCCAGGTGTTGGCGTCGCTAGCTGCGCTGCGCGGCCGGTCCTATCCGGTCGCGGAATTCGACGAGGCGTGGAAGCCGGTGAGCTTCGCGCAGTTCCATGACATTGCCTGCGGCACGGCGATGCATGCCACCTATGACTGGATGCATGAGCAAT
>Ga0326728_10022388_pt1 | contig 11733 bp, 12 predicted proteins | sample MB3enrmetagenome_FD_207602 | JGI IMG/M metagenome (GOLD analysis project Ga0326728, IMG submission 207602) | Lab enriched peat soil microbial communities from McLean, Ithaca, NY, United States - MB31MN | ecosystem: Environmental > Terrestrial > Soil > Wetlands > Peat | place: USA: New York... | reverse complement strand
GGGCGAGATGAAAAAGCGCCTGTGCGACATCCTGAAGCTGTGGCTGCACGAGCCGGCAGGCATTCAGACAACTTCCATCACGGTCCACGAGGAAGGCAAGACCGACCGTGGAGCCCTCAAGGTGGTTTCAAGAGAGACACTGGAGGATGGAAGATTCCGCATCATTTACCGGGGAGATTTCAGGGACGACAGCTTTGCGGACGTGGTAGCTGGCTGGCTCAAAAGGCACGGTGAGCGGAGGCGCGATGGCTGAGACAGCGACGAGAAAGAGAAGACCGAAACACCCTGAGGGATTGCCATCGAAGCCTGCCGTGATGGAGCCGCAGCGAATCCTGGAACTCGGCAACGGCTTGGAGCTTTGGAAGGTTCACCCTTCGACATTGCGAGAGCAGGATGTGAACGCCCGCTCAATGCCGAAGGCGATGTTCGAGCGGCTGGCGCAGACCATCGCACGCGACAAGCGCCTTGAGAGCCTGCCGCTCTGCGCCAAGACGGAGAGGGGTCTGGAAATAATCTCTGGTCACCACCGCGTCCGGGCCGCAACTGCCGCTGCCATTTCTGAAATGTTTGTGCTGGTCGATGTGACGGGTCTGACGAGAAGCCAAATCGCCGCCAAGCAGCTTGCCCATAATGCCATCGAAGGACAGGACAACGAGCAACTCTTGGCCGAAATCTACCGGCAGATCCAAGATGCGGAGAGCAAACTGGAAGCCTTCATCGATGAGAAACTCGACATTGAGATCCCCAAGGTTCGGATCGAAGGTCTGGATGTCGAGATCGACTTCAAAACTGTTCTCTTGATTTTCTTGCCGCGCGTGAAGGAACGGCTGGACCGAGCCCTGGAATACCTCCGCTCCTCCGGCCAGAGGCTGGACGGCGTTTACATCGCGGCGGATTCGGACTACGCGCCACTTGAGAAGGCCGTGCGGAAAATCAACGAGGAATACGACGTCCGTGTTGTCGCCGACATCATCGGGAAGATGGCCGACCTGGCCCTCGAAGCCTCTGGGGTCTCGATGGAAGACCCAGAACGGGTCCACCTGAAAGACCTCCTCGGCGCGGCTTGGGTGCCAAAAGAGGCCGCGTCGGTCATTAGGGATGCGGTTCAGAAGATGGTCAAAGCCGGCGAGATTGGCCAAACAAACCGCTGGCAGGCGCTGGAGTATTGGGCTGCCGAATATTTGCAGCAATGAGTGACGAAGAAAAGCAGGCATGGGACCGGCAACCCGGTGAGTCTTCAAAGGCTTACTCACATTTCTGCCTCTACAGGGACATGGGCCAAGGGCGGTCGCTCCGCAAGCTGGCAGGAGATGCCAAATGTGTATCGAAGATAGCCCAACTTCGGCGCTGGTCATCCCGATGGCGCTGGGTTGAGCGCTGCCAGAGTTATGACGACCACCTCTTGCTGCAAGACCGGCTGCGGATGGAAAAGGAAAGAAAAGATATGGTGGTGCGGCACGGGCGGATCGCCGTGTTGGGTCAAAACTTGGTCGTCAAAGGGATCGAGAAGCTACTTGCCGATGTGGAGCAAGGGAAACGAGATTTGTCGGCCTCTGACGCAAGTCGCCTGCTGGATGTGGCAGTCAAGATCGAGCGGCTCTCCCGCGGCGAGCCCACTGAAATTTCTGAATTAGGAGGATCAGACGATCACCCCATCAAAATCAGCGTTGAAGAACGGGCGCGGCAGGCGGTCGAGCGCGTCCTGGGCATCGCAGATCGAAGTGCAGCCGAACGAGTCGAAGGCACAGAAGCCACCGACGTTCTGGCCCTACCAGATCCGCTGGGCGACTGACACCTCGCGCCTGGCGATGATCGTGAAGGCCACGCAGATCGGCGTCTCGACTGCGACTGCTGGCTGGGCCATCTTCAAGCGGTGTCTGCGAATTCCGAATCACCTCGTCATCCTGCTTTCCCGCTCCGAGCGCCAATCTCTGGAGCTGGCCCGCAAGTGCAAAGGTCTGATCGATGCCTATGAGGGCATCAAGGCCGACCTGTACGAAGGCCGGCAGTTTCAGCGCACCGAGAAGAAGCAGCACGAAATCGAGTTTCCGAACGGTTCCCGCATCATCGCGCTCGCAGCCAACCCGGACACCGCACGCGGCTACTCCGGCGACATTGTGCTCGACGAGTTCGCTTTTCACCAGGACGCTGACGCAATCTACAAGTCCGCCTACGGCCGCATGACCAACCCTGGTTATCAAATGCGGGTCATTTCGACGCCCAACGGTGCGCGGGGAACGTTCTTTGACCTTGCCAAGGAGATGACGCTTGATTCTGGGTTTCGACCACCCCGGCAGCCGGTCAAGCTGGCGCCCAACAGTTGGAGTGCGCATTGGGCTGACGTGAATTTGGCCGTCGAGGAAGGCTTCCCAGTCAGTGTCGCCGAACTGCGCGCCGGCTGTGATGAGGATACCTGGCTCCAGGAGTACTGCTGCCAGTTCGTTGCCGGCGGCTCCCAATGGATTCCGTGGGACTTGTTCTCTGCCAACATCGAACCCGGCCTGGTGGTAGAAGACAACCCGCAAGCGAGCGGCCTATATGCAGGCTGGGACATTGCCCGTAGCCGCGATCTATCGGTGGTTTGGTTCGATGAACTTGTGGGCGACGTAACGGTAACGCGCGGTGTGCTTGTCATGCGCAACATGCCGACACCCGAGCAGACGGAGGTCGTGAGCCGCATTATGCCTCGTGTCCATCGGCTGTGCATCGACAAGTCGGGCATGGGCCTGCCGATCTTTGAGACCATGGACCGGGCCTTCTACGGGAAAGTCGAAGGGATTACGTTCACACAGCAGACAAAAGAGACGATGGCCACGCACACGAAGCGGCGACTAGAAGAGCGCAAGTGCCGGTTGCCGGGAACAGTCATCATCGACGGCAAACCCGACGACCAGATCGTATGGCAAAACTTCCGCAGTGTAAGGAAGACCGCCACAGCCCTCGGGCAGGTCCGCTTCGATGCAGCACACGACGAGAAATTTGGGCATGCGGACTTCTTCTGGGCAAAGTGCCTAGCTGAATCAGCGGCGCAGCAGGCAGACAGCCAAGTGCTTGGATTGCTGGACTATTACAAGAGTGGCCAAGCTCAGAGGGACCTAGAGAACATGGACAGGATGCAGGCTGCGACGCCGCTGGCGAAACAGATGATACCGGACCAGGCTCCAGCGTGCCCGGAGTGCCAAAGCAAGATGGTGATTCCAGTCGGAGGCGGCCAACTGCATTGTAATCAATGCGGTAAAGCGTGGTGGCCCAAAGGCGTCAAGCCCCCAACCTTTCCGGTATTCAGTAGAAGGGATTTGTTTGGATGGTGATCTTCTAGCTCACGCAACTCAGGAATTCTCGATAATCGTAGGGCTGCCAGTAAATCAGAACGCGCGTTCTGGTCCGACCTTCGCCTTGCCGTTTACAAGTGCGTTGATTACAAGTGCAAATCACTCCAAGGCTAACTCGACGCCCACTTCCGCCAGCTTCGTAGGGAACCGCGCGACTCTTCAAGGGGCGCTCGGTAAACCGGGGCGCCCTGGGTAAACCCAAGGTAAACCTGAACGCGTGAAGCCGCCGCAGGTTTCGAAAAAACCCCGTTTTTATTGGGAAAATGGTGGACCTGGCGAGGATCGAACTCGCGACCCCATGGTTGCAAACCATGTGCTCTCCCATCTGAGCTACAGGCCCTTCCTGAATACCATACTGACGGGGAATTCACGAACCGTCAAGAGAGTCGGGGGCGGACGCGGTCACGTCAAGGTCGACCGAACCCGATAGCAGGTGCGTAAGAGGGGCAGCGGAGCAGAAGCGAGATGGGATGCGGCCAGGCGGGAGCGGAGCAGAGCGAGGTTGCGGCGGTGCGAAAGCGGCGGGTGGAGAGCGTTCGGACGACCCCAGAATTGGCCGAGGAAGGTTTGCTACTGGGGCAGCTTGAAGTTGCCAAAATCGAATTCCCGGTGGGGATCCGTCTCCCATGTGCTTCGTATTCGCTGGAGGATTTCGTCGCTGTCACGAAAGCCTGGCTTCACGTAGTAGTAGTCGATGTCTGGGCCGGAACCGAAAGCCACAGCCAGGCGGTACCCCTTTTGTTCCGCATAAGCCTTGAGCTTGCGCACCATGAGCTGAAACGGCACCTGCGCGGGGTCCATTTCGGGACTAAGATGAAAGCGGATGAGCTGGGGACGAAATCGATCAAGCACGTCATCCAAATCCGCTCCGTGGGCAAGGGCCTGATCATTCAGCCCCCAGGTGTCCAAGGCCCGCCAATTCGGGTAAAGGGGGAGAAGCCCAGCTTCCGAAGTGGCCACGCCGTACCCTTTCCCCTGGTAATTCCCTAACATTAAGGCGATGCGGAAGTTGCAGTCGGCGCCAGGTGACAAATGTTTGTAAGCCCTGAATTGCCAACACAGCACGAAGCCGAACGCGATAATCAGAAACGCCTTTGCTCGCCATCGGGCATCCGACGACAACGAGTGCCAACTTGGAAGATGCCAATCTTCCCATGCGTGCGCCAGCAAACCCGGCCAGGTCATCAAGGCCAGCGGGAGCACAGCGTACTGCAGCCGCATCTCGAAATTCATTGCGTCCGCCATCAGAATCCAGATGGCTGCGAATCCGACAATCGGAATAAGCGCGAAGGTCGCCTCGCGCCGGGTGCGCCTCGATGAAAACACCGCCAGGAGAAATACCGGCAGGAAGGGCTGGGTGAGATGAATCACGTTTAAGAGCGAAGTGGTCAGGCCCTCAAGGTGTAGGTGCCCGCCCCCTTTTACATAAAAGGCATTGGGAAGCGGGTACCGAAAATAATGCCAATGCCAAAGGAAGTAAGCTCCACCCAGGAGAGCGTACGTCGCCATCCATTGGATTACCAGCTTCCGCGATTTCCTGAAGCCCGTAGCAAGTATTAGCCCTAGGAGTATAAGTGCGGCCAGGAATACGCCATCGGGCCGGATCAAACCCAAAGCCAGCGAAGCAAGGGCAAAACCCACGATCGCTTGCTCCGATTCGGGTTCGCGCAAGCACAGCTCCGCGAGCCAGAAGGTGATCGTCGCGGCCAGGGCAAAGAAGGGTGTTCCGAAATAGGCCTCAATGTACCTAAACCCGGGACCAATGGCGAGATACGTTGCGGAAAGAAACGCCAGCCATGGGCTCGACCCGTGCAGTTTCCGCACCGCCAAGTAGATGAGGAAAACCGTCAGGGCATGCGATAAAAGCCCCAGCGAGCGGACCGCGGCAAAGAGCGAAAAACCAACTCGTACTAGCCCTGCGATCGCTGCCAAGTACAGGAAATCCGTCGCGCCGTCCACGGGTCTTTCCCCAATGTTCCACACGATCCCGTGACCGCCGGCCAAGTGTTGCGCATAACGCATCAGCATGGCAGCGTCCTCATCGGGGGGAGCACTAAAATTGACGTAGCGCTGCCCATAGACGAGAAGGATCGCGCCTAAACCCAGAAGTAGGAGCGCATCCTTGAGCTCAACGCGCCCCCACGAGTGGCGGTCATGGGGTGGGCTGCTGACCGATTGGGCAACTTCAACCACGGCCTACTCTCCGGTTCCCTTCCTGGAATCTGATCATTTCATACCGCGGAGTCAAGCAACCACTGCGGCCGCATGCTCAGTGCTGATCCTCGAATCTCAAATCCTGGGCGCGGACCCATCGTCACGGCCGCGCGCCCAGGATCTGGTCGCCGCGAGCACGTACGCGGAAATTCTCCGTCAAGTTCACCCAACGCACCGTGCCGGTCGAGTCAATCAGGAACTCCGCCGGCCGGGCGATGTCGTGTCCTTCGGGACCTGCCCCGGAATGCAGCAGGTCGTAGCGGCGGATGACCTCAGCCTTTGGATCCGACAGAAGAGGGAAGGTAAAACCCTGCTTCTTCGCAAACGTCTGATTGATTTCCACCGAGTCAACGCTCACGGCCACGACTTGAATGCCGCGCTTGCCATAATCGCTCAACTTGTCTTGGAAGCTCCGTAACTCGGAGACGCAGTATGGTCACCAGTAGCCGCGGTAGAAAATCAGAATGATGCCGTTAGCGGCCGCGCCAGCACCGGGTTTTAGCAGGCCTGCCGGCGAGACGGGCTTGCCATCCTGGTCGGGTAGAGTAAACTCGGGCGCCTTTTGCCCCAGGCGTGGCGCGCCTGACGAGGAAGGCAATTGTGGCGGTAAGCCGAAACTCAGGAAGCCAACCCAACTGAAAGCCAGCAGACCCAGTATGGTCAGAAGTATGCTCTTACTGCGAGGAGATCCCCAATCTCTGAAGACGCGGTCCATCCCCACCTCCCTTGAGAAAACTAAGATTGCTGAGCGATACAGGTTCGCCCACAGAGAGTCGAGTGTCAAGGGAAAGCGGGTGAAAAGGGCTGGGCCCACGGGAAGGCTCGGGGCTTCTCGCTTTGCTGCGTTCGCCCTTTGGAGTGCTTATAGCGAAATGACTTTGTCTGCCAACCACTGGGCCGTGATGATGTCTCCCATGCCGCCCACAATTCCGACGCGCACTTTCTCCAGCAAGCCAAAGTAGTCAAGGCACGTCTTGCAGACAATCAGACGAACCCCTCGCGCCTCCAGCGACTGCAAGACGTCCAGCACAGGCGAGCCCTCAACGACCATCTTTACGCCGGAAGTGTAGAAGCAGATCGCGCCCGGCAAGGCGCTGTTCTCTTGCAACAAGAGCAAGTACTTTCGCAGCAAGGTGTGTTGGAGCGCTGGATCGGCTGCACCCATGCCGTCGTGTATCACCTGGATCAGTACCGATTTGCCGCCTTGACGTTCGGTCAAGTGAACACCTCCGCGGTGGTGAGAAGTCATTTCGAATTGGCAGTTAGCATCGGTGCGAGTTCTTCCTGCCCCAGCTCATGAGTTCGGCGGAAGAACTGTGAGATTCATGGACGAGTTTGAGCCAGCCAATTAATGGTAGCGGATCTGAATCTTGGCGTGGAGGGGAATCAGGGTGTAGTCAAACTCTTCCAGCGCCTCATCCTTCTCGGTGATGACCAAGAGGTATTTCCCGATCTTGGCGAGGAGGCCGGCGGAAGTGATCTTGGAGCCCACGAAAGTCGTGCCCTGCCGCATGGCTTCAAAATCCGGCAGCTTACCCCGCGTGGTGCTGTGCGCGTCTTCCCAATCAACCTCGCCGGGGCGGAATCGAACCCCATGAATCATGACACCCTTTAGCTTGCCCATGACCGCTCCATCAACCGATTGTGATGCTGCTCTGAACGGCGGAACGCCCCCGCCCAATCTTATAAGGCTAACGGCCATTTTCGCTAGTTGCAAGTCTTATCTTCAATTATCTTGTGATAGATTGGCTATGCTCAGGGGACGGGCAGCCAGCCTGCACGAAAAGTGACACAAAGTCAGCCAACGGAACTGGTTAAGAGCAAGGAACGGGCAGCGGCGAGACCGGCTATAAGCGCCCGACTATGACCGTCCGGCTGTCCGGGTGTCCTGAAAGCGGCATCTGCGTCGTGGACGAAGCTGGAACTACCCTGTGGCAATTATGACACAGGGGTACCGCGGAGAGGCGCGGAGGCAATTGAACGGGCTTCTCGGCTTCAAGTGTAGGAAAGAGTGACACAAATTGGCTGAAGATACATAGCCCAACCCTTTACGGCACTCGTGCTTAGCTGCAAACTTAGCGATCTTATTCCATTGGGGCGTGGAAGGGCGGGGCTTTGACCCTGCCGCAGTAGGCGCGGGGGTTTAGGGGTTTTAGCCCCTGGAGAAAGTGGCTTCAGAGCGCGAAGGCCCACGCAATCCTGCGCCCTTGGGCGGCGGGCTAAAGCCCCGCCCTTCCGGGGCGAGAAGTCCGGCTTTACAATGCTTCACATTCCAGCCTTCCACTGCGATCACCGGCGGGGATCCTCCGAGATCTTCCGGGTTGTACCGACGCCCCGCAACGCTGGCCAGCCGGTCCGTAGGGCACCCACAAATTCCTGCTGCATCGATTTCCTTTTGCCGTGGTTTACCCTAAGCTACCCTCGACTATCCAGGCAAGCTAGCGCTGACCACTATTGGCCCACTCGACGCATCGCGGCGCTGCGAGTAGTATGAATTAGTGTCATACGGAGGGTATGAAGATGCCACAGGGCCGGGCCGCTCGCGGCCATACAACCATGCAGGGCGCGGGAAAAGCGCGCATCACCATTTCACTCTCTAAGGACAAGGTCCGCTTTATCAAAGCCCACAGCGGACAAGCAGGAGTCCGGTCGGTGAGCGCTTTCATCGAGCGGCTGGTCGCCGAAGCCCAAGCCCGCGCGGAGCTCGAGAAGCTGAGCGCCCGCACGGCGCTTTATTACGACTCCTTATCCTCCCGTGCGAGGGAAGAACAGCGGGCATGGGGAGAACTGGGTGAGCTGGGACTTGCTCATACCGAGGAATAAGCCGCATGTCGAACCCCCAACCCGTCCAACCGCGCCGAGGCGAGATTTGGTTTGTTCATAGACCTTCGGATCCTCCTGACAAGAATGCCCGTCCCGTGATCGTAGTATCGCTCGACGCAAGGAATCAGCATCCGCGAGCCAGCACGGTCCTGGTGGTGCCGCTATCGACGACTCTGCGCGGATTCGACACTCACGTCCGACTGGAAGCTGGCGAGACAGGTTCGGGAGAGGTTTCCGAGGCTCAAGCGGAGAACATCAGCACCGTGAGGAAGGAGAGTCTGGCGCCCTCGCGGTCCCGGCTCCGAGCCATAAGCGCAACCAGACTTGGCCAGATTGCCCGCCGTGTCGTACTGGCGATGGGGATTCTGCCCGCAGACCTGCTCGTACCCCGCAGGGGCATAACACAATAGCCGGGGGCAACGCCCCCGGAAAGCGCGACGTTCGTTTCCCCGACCCTGAGGGGGTCGCATTACCCTAGACCGGCGGGCGCAAGACCGGCGTGACGGTACCTGGATTCGACCCTTTCAGGGTCGGGCCTTGTTGGGGGCGTCTTCCGGGGGCGTTGCCCCCGGCTATTGTATCGATCCCCTGCGGGGACCGGCGAAGGACCCAGGATAACGGCGTGGAAGAGCAATCTAGCGCAGACGCCGCGTTTGCTTCTGCAGCTCTTCCGACCCGCGAGGTTCCCCGGACCGGCATGGGAAAGCGCGGGCCCAAAGGCGCGGTCCGCGCTTGCATCTACCCACTTTAAGGGACTGGCAATAAGGCTGCGCCTATGCTAGGTTAGGCGCACTTGCAGAAGGCCCGCTGGCTCATGGGCCGGGTTAGGCGCAGAATCCACGCCGGGGTTCACATGAGAATGCCACCGATTGACCGCAGAGAGTTTCTGGTGATGGGGGCCGGTTTGCTGGTCGGGGTCGGCGCCAGTTCCAAGACTGCCTCGAAATCCGTCGTCAGCATTGTCCGTATTCAGAACGACAAAGTCGGAATGGCCGTCGAGAAGGCGATCGACCTTCTGGGCGGCATCCGAGAGATTACCAAGGGCATCGAGACGGTGATGCTCAAGCCCAATCTCGTCTCCACCCAGGCGGAAGCGACCACCAAGCCCATCGTCGTACGAACCCTCGCGGAAATGATGCAGCGCGCGGGTAAGGAGGTGTCGATCGGCGAGGGCTCGGCCGCCGCACCCAAGTTCAACCTTGTGGGGTCGGAGATATTCCGGACGCGCAAGCGCGAGATCCTGGATCCCATGCAGCAGTATGTGTTCGAGCAACTTGGGTACGAAGACATGGCCAGGACCCTCCGTATCCCGCTGGTCAACCTGCACTCGGGGGAATTGGTGGATGTCGATGTTCCCGGCGGCTTCGTTTTCGACAAGCTCACGCTTCATAAGAGTCTGACCCAGGTCGACCTTCTATGCTCGGTGCCCATGATGAAGACGCACCAGCTTGCCACGGTGACGCTCGGCATGAAGAACCTCGTGGGGACATTTCCCGGAACCGTGTATCAGTCCATTCGCGGCCACATGCATGACGTTGCCTCGAAAGTAGAGCCTACCGCCGCCTCCGCGGTCGTTGTGGACATGGTGCGCGCCAATAAACTGGGCCTCGTGGTGGTGGACGGCTCGATGGCGATGGAAGGCAACGGCCCGTCGATGGGTACGACGTTCAAGATGAACGTGATCGTGGCGGGCACAAACCCGCTGGCGACGGACATGGTGGCGGCCAGCCTGATGGGATTTGAGCCGGCCGAGATCCCGACTTTCCTGTGGGCGAACAAGGCCGGCCTGAAACCCACCTCTCTCCAAGAGATCGAAATCCGCGGCGAGCCGCTCGACCGCGTGCGCCGCCCGTTTGTCAAACCCCAGCTTTATACCTGGAATGCGATCCGCTCTGTGTGGGGCGCAAAAGAAATATAGGATCGACCAGGAACGGATGCACCACCCGCGATTTCAAGCGCGCGTTCGTCGGGATTGCGTCGGTCTGGTCGAAGAGCGGGTCGCGCGGACCACCGCTTTTGTGGTCCGCGCCTTTTTGGCCCCGTGATGGAGCGATCAAATTCTTGCGGATCGGGAAAAAAAGGACGCGGGAGTTTCGACACCGCGACAGAATCCGGCGCCGTGGCGATAATAGCTATGGTAAAGACGCGGACCGCGAAATTGGCGGTTCGCGCTACCTTGTTTGTGAGCCTCACAGGATGACGCGCCAGTGCGTCGGGGTGATGGTAGAGTTTGAAGCTTCCGGCCCTTACCGCCAGAACCAAACGACCAGAGCCAGGAGAGCGAGGATGAGGAGCGTCATCAAGAGGGCATTGGTCTTCCGTAGGCGGCGATCAAAAACACCAAAAAGCGCGATCCGCCACTTGTCCTCGGGGTAGAAAAAGTAGGTTTCGGGTTGATCTGGCCGGAGCAACATGAGCTGGCCCGCCTTCGTCTCTGTGTAGAACTTGCGGTACCAGAAGGCTGCCTCTGCTTGGTCCCGGTAAGGGTCCTTTACCCCAGTCCAGTCGCGCCCTTGATTTGGTTCCTTGAGAATTGCCGGATCAAAGGCGCTGTCGCCAGGATCGCGAAAGATGCTGGCCGACTCGCACGCGATCTTGCCGTCACACACCAGGAAGAACGTGTAGCACGTAACCGCGTCCTGGGAGGTGTCGGTGTCGTAGAAAAACCACGTTGCCGCGAACGGATTGACCCCCTCCTTGTGCAGGCGCACTAGCACATAAAGCAGATTCCTGCCAAAAAGTGAGCCTGCGAATCGCTCCTGGCCCGAGAAGGTCTTTATGACCACTCCGCTCATAAGGCTGTCAGCTTCAACCTGTTTGTCCCTCAAATCCACCAAGGCGTTGCCTACCGTTGTGGGTGTCGCGGAGTCTTCGCCGCCGTCGGTACGTTCTCGAATCACGTAGATCGGGATTTCAGCAATAACTTTCCAGTCGAGCCTATACGCCACCGGGCGAAAGCCGTGCCACTTTTGCTTTGCTTGAGCGGTGTTGTTGGGCTGCTTTTGTTTCCCCATGACCTTATCTTTCGCTCTGAAAGCGGGTCGCGCAGAGTATGTGTAGTTCACACTCTGCGGTTCTTCATTTAGTAAACATCCATTTCTTGTAAATGCATCGAGGCTGCGTCCCAGGTTCGAACCTCGGCAGAGGTGCAGAGTCTCAGAGGCAGAGACTCGGCGTTACCGGCTGGCCGATGGACCCGTTGCCGCATGTCTCGCCCTCGGTAATTCCACCACACGGAGGTCGGTGTCGCGGTCCCGCAGGACCTCCAGCACCGCCCCCGATGCGTCCGCCGCAACGCTCGCACCGCAATAAGATCGGCCCTTCCAAGGGCCATGCGTCATCTCTCCCACCAAGTCCGTGCCAA
>Ga0326728_10022386_pt1 | contig 11734 bp, 9 predicted proteins | sample MB3enrmetagenome_FD_207602 | JGI IMG/M metagenome (GOLD analysis project Ga0326728, IMG submission 207602) | Lab enriched peat soil microbial communities from McLean, Ithaca, NY, United States - MB31MN | ecosystem: Environmental > Terrestrial > Soil > Wetlands > Peat | place: USA: New York... | reverse complement strand
AAAAAGGGGGAACGATGTGGGGCGATGGCGAGTAGATCGCGGAAGATCTTGGATCTGACAGGTCTTGGATCCGAAATTTGACGGATTGCCCTGGGCGTCATATCCTTCCTCTCGGGGATGGAGTTCCCCGAAACCGTCCGCTGAGGACTGATGACTCCTACCTACGCGTGTCGTGAGGATACGTGGGCGGGAGTTTCCGGTCTGCCTGCCTGAGGGCGCCCCCTCTCGATCGCTTGCGTGGTAACGATCGCGCGTGCCGAGCGCAGGAGGCAGTGAGTGGTTCTATCAGGCCCCACTCCCGATGAATCGAACGGATTGGCTGCGGTGCTCGGCGGGGCGGTCGAAGTGCTGGGCGCTCTCGACCGTCGTTCGGCGTGCTTGCCACGTCTTGCCGAACTGTTGACCCGCTTACGCGAGAGCCGTCTGCAGGTCGCCGTCCTGGGACAATTCAAAAGAGGTAAAAGCAGCTTTCTCAATGCCTTGTTGGGAGCCGAAGTGCTGCCGACAGCCGTGCTGCCCTTGACCTCGATTCCGATATTTATCCGCGCTGGTCATCCGCCCGCTGTGCGAATTCACTATCGCAACGGCAAACCAGCCGAGGAGCGCATCTACAACCACGCGAAGGAAATGCAGTCCTATCTCCGGGAAATCGCCACCGAAGAGGGCAACCCGCAGAACCGAATGGGAGTGGACCGTATCGTCATCCATCTCTCGGCTCCGATGCTGGCAGATGGGACAGTGCTGATCGACACCCCGGGAATCGGCTCCACCCACCGTCACAACACGGAGACGACCGTCGGAGTCCTGCCTCAGTGTGACGTCGGCGTGGTCATCCTCTCTGCCGACCCGCCGATCACCGAAGCCGAGATCGGCTTCCTTGAGGCGGTAAAGGTCCAGGTGCCATATCTGGTCTTCGTGCTGAATAAGGTCGATTACCTGACCGCCGCTGAGCGAGTCGAGATCGTGCAGTTCTTGCGCTCGGTGCTGGCGGAACGGTTGGAAATCGCACCGCCGCCGATCTACTGCCTTTCGGCGCGGCAAGCGCTGGCCGCCAAAGGGGACGAGGATCCCGGTCGTATGGCCGAAAGTGGGCTCGTCGACATCGAAGAGCGGGTCATTCGCCCCCTTGCACGAGAGAAAGTCTCTTTGCTGCAATCGGCTATCTCACGCAAGCTGCGGGCCGTCCTCGCAGAGGCGCACATGGACCTTGAACTGGCGTCCGGGGCCCTCTCTTTGCCACTGGATGATCTGGCTCGCCGGCTGGCCACCTTCAGCGAGCTTTTGCCGCAATTCGAGCGCCAGCGTCGGGAAGCCCAGGATCTGTTGGCCGGAGAAAAGAAGAGACTCCTCGTCGCGTTGGAGGAGACAGCCGAGCAACTGCGCCACCGCGCCGGGGCCAAGCTGGCGGAGACGATCAATGCCGCTCTCGCTTCCACGTCAGACAATTGCGAAGCCGCGGCACGAGAGGCTTTGACGGAGGCCATCCCAATCTTTTTCGACCGCGAACTGCAAGGATTATCGGCGATGTTCGGCGACAAGATCGCCGAAATCGTTCGGCGGCATCGAAAGCGGGCTCTGGAATTGACCGAGGCGGTGCGCCACACGGCGGCCGAGTTGTTCGAACTGTCCTGGCAAGGGGCGGTCGGCGAGGAATCGTTCGAGCTTGAGCGACAGCCTTACTGGGTGACGCAACAACTCGTCGGTTCGCTCATTCCGGTCATTGACGGTCCCTTCGACTGGCTGCTGCCCCGGCTTAAGCGGATGGCCCGGTTGCGCAAACGCCTGCTGGAAGATGCGACCCAGATGGTGGTGCGGAATGTCGAGAACCTGCGCTGGGCTACTCTTCAGAGCGTCGAGGCGGTGTTTCGCCGGTTCGCCGCACAACTCGATCAGGAACTGGCGGCCGCCCTGCAAGCCACCCATGGGTCAATTTCCGCCGCCTACGAGCGCCGGATTTCGGAGGAAGACCGGATCGGGCCGCAGATGGAGCAGATCCGATCCGCCCTGGGACGGTTGCAAGACCTCATTCGACAAGCCGATGGCCTGGCCCGGAAACAGGGGGACAAGAAGATATGAAGACCAACCAGATCATGCGCTATTGGCAGGCGCTCTATGCCGCCCATGATCCCGGCCAGTCCGGGGAAAGCTGGGAACTGGACGGGGTGCGCTGGTCGCGGGAGCGGCATCTCTTCTGGGGAGCCTCCCATTCCTTCCGTATCGAGTTCCATAGTCTGGTTCGACCACCACCGAAAAGGTGGCATCTCGTTGTTGTCAAAGAGCTCTATTGGGGCGAGGACCGGGAGAAACCGCTCAAGGATACGGCTTGGTACAGAATCGACAACGGCAACTCCCTCGACGTCATGGCTTGGATCGAGGCCAACCTTCCCGCCGGTTTCAATCGGCCGCTTGTCGCAGAATGAGTATGCGTTATGGCGAGCCAGATGCCGTCGACCATGGAAGAGCGTATTCGTGATGCCCTCGGCAGGCTTCGCGGTTTGCGCCAAGGCGACTTGGCTGTCCTCGATCTGTCTGCCCAGGGCGAGGATGGGAGCCAGGGAGGGCATAGTGAACCGCCTCGCCGGTCTTCTGAGAAGCGACAACTGGATTCTGGCGGAAGAAGCTGCAAAGTTGCCTGGAAGCCGTTCACAACGACGAAACCGATGATTCGGCAAGGTTCTGTGCGTCCTTGGCGACCCTAGCGGTTCGGTTTCCACGGTCCGTTGACATTGCGATGGCCCGCCAGGGAGATGAGAGCCCTGTGGTGTGCGTTGTTTTCTTCGCCACTCATGAGAAAGCGGCGCGTTCCATCGAATTTGAGGACGTAGCGATGCATGTCCTCGACGATCCGCTCCAAGGCGCCCGCCTCGGCAGCCAACAACCGTTTTGCCATATCGTCGTCCGCAACGCCTTCGACGACCAGCCGGAGGTGCGGAAGGCATAATGCCGGATGGGATGCCGACTTTTCGCCATCCTGGCCCTTGAGCCGACGCACCACCTCGGCAACTGTCGCGTCTTCGACCTCCTTGTGCAGGCGGCAGATCACGCAATTTTGCGGCGTCGATTGAAGGTTGGCGAGTTCTTCGGAAAACTGCGCACCTGCCGGCTGCGAGGCTATGTGGCGGAGACGGTCAGCTGTCCGTTCGAGCACGTCGGCGAAGCCCAGGCAGGTGCCTCTCGGGCTCGCCACGGCGTCGTAATGCCAGGTGTGGAACGCACACAACCCACCATGATCGGCGAGAGACCGCCGGGCCTCCGGGCGGACGCTGATGTCATATTGAAAATGACGAAGGAAATCGTAAACCGCCGACTCGACCTGCTCACAGATTGCACAAGAGAAAAATCGGAGAAGAGGTGAGGCGTTATGGACGTCCGGTAACATTTCCTCCGTGGCATCGGCCGATCGATGCCGCATGACCTCTCGCCGGAGCGATCGAAGGCGCTCCTGCGAAGACTCTGAATTTCCGGCGTCACGCAATAACATCTCGACGCGATCGCACATGTGCAGCAGGAATTCGGTCTGCTTTTCCTCGATGAGAAACCGGATCAATTCCTGTTGGAACTCCGGCAACCCGCTCTCCACCCATTTATCGTGGTCTTGCATTCTGTTGGCTTCGAGACCGCTGATGAGCGGAGACGGAAAAAATCTGCGGTCGGGCGCATACCGAAACCTGCTCGACTTGCTGCCGAATATGGCCAAGAACCTCGGCCCGTTCCTCCGGTGAAAGCATGTCATGCTTGTTGATCAGGAGAAAGGTTCGGCCGGCGGTGGGGCCCAAGCCTCGAAGCAATAGCAATTCTTCTTCGGAGAGCGGACTGTCGTAGCTCGTGACCAGCACGAAGGCATCGGCCTCGGGAAGGAAGCGCTCGGTGGTCCGGGTATTCTCGATGATGGAGGAGCCGAGCCCCGGCGTGTCGACGAAATGAAAGCCGCGACGAAGGAGGTCTGCGGGCAGTTCGACCCGAGCGACCGCGACGCCACGGGAATTGCCGGGATTACCGCGCTGAGTGACGTAGTCCGGCAACGCATCGAGAGCGATCCGATGAGGGAGCCGATGGCTTTCATAATCGATGAAGACGCACTCATTGCTGCCATAACTCACCGTCGTGATGACCGAGGTGAGAGGGACGACACCGGTGGGCAGGCGTTCCGTTCCCAGAATGGCATTCATCACCGAGGTTTTGCCGCGGTTGAAACGACCCACCACAACCAGATTGAACCGATCCTCGGCCAGTCGGGAGAAGAGATCGCTAAAGGCCCGCGACAAAGCGGATGGCACCGCATCATAAGTGGGCGTTGCCGAACGCAGCAGTTCCGCCAGTTCGAACTTCGCTTCCTGGTATTCTTTCAGGTCCATCCTGCCGCTCCTGACGCAGAGTGTCGACCGACCCATATGAAAATCGGTACAGCGGCAAGCTCAACCACAACGCAGAACACGAGTGACGCGGTCGGAGAAACGTCATAGAGAACTCCGATCACGGCGCTTCCCAGGAACCAGAACAAACCATAGCCGGCAGTGAACAGGCCGAATGCCGTGGCTCGGCGTTCTTTCGGTACCATCGGCGCGACGGCCGCCGGAATGATCGATTCGTGGACCCCCATTCCCAGTCCCCAGATTGCGGCGCCGACGAATGCCGCCCAGAACCCGCCGAGGAACACCAGCGGTGCGAACAAGGTCGAGAGCAGCGTTAGGCCGATCAGGACGGTGAATCCAAAGCGATCGAAAAGTCGTCCAAAGACCAGCGACCCGGTGCCGCTTACCGCCATGGCAACCGCGTAGAAAATTGCGATCCAGTCGCTCGGCACCGCATGGGTTCGGCTAAAATGGTAGGCGATCAGCGGATAATCGGCGAAGCCCGCAGCGACCAATGCGGCACCGGCCAGATAGATCCAATAGATCTTCGGCAAACCATTGTCCCGGACGATTGGCGGTGACGACTCTAAGTCTTGCGGCCGTGGGTAAAGTCGCCGGGAGATCAGGACCAAGGCCAGATTGATCAGCGCCGGGACCAGCAACACCGCGAAGGCTCGGTGGTAATCCCCATGAGTTGCGAGGACCCAAGCCACGACCAGCGGACCGAACATCGCCCCGAATTGGTCGAGAGCCTCATGGAGGCCGAAGACCCAGCCGTAACCACCGACCTGCTTGGCAGCGTGAGACAGCATAACGTCACGCGGCGGATTACGGATCGCCTTGCCGACCCGTTCAAGAATGATCAGCACTGCTGCTGCCGGCCAGCTTCCGGTGAGCGCCAGCGCTGGTACAGCAGCCATCTGAATGACATAGCCGAAGATGGTAATCGGCCAATACCGGCCAGTGAGATCGGCCATCCGTCCCGACACCAGCCGGAGACTATAACCCAGTAATTCGCCGAAACCGGTGACGATCCCGACCGCGGCTGCGCTGGCCTGCAACGAGGCGAGATATGGCCCCAGGATGCTGCGCGACCCTTCATAAGTGAAGTCGGCGAAGAAACTCAGAATTCCGATGAGCAGAACAAACCTGAAAGCGGTCCGGCCTGTCTGCCGTTCGGCGGGAACGGGATCGGGGTCTCCGGTCATGGCGGACGACTCCTGTCACCTCTTGAACGCGCCCCCTTGCCGTTGCGGTACGACAAGGGGAGCGCAATGCCATTTTTCTCAATCGCATAACGTGCAATCGGAACGATGACGACTGCTGTTAGACGCTGTAGTACATCTGATATTCGATTGGGTGCGGGGTGTGCTCCAACTTGTAGACTTCTTCCCACTTCAGTTCGGCATAGCCGTCGATGAACTCCTTCGAGAAGACGTCTCCCTTCAGCAAGAAGTCGTGATCCGCCTCAAGATTTCCCAGAGCTTCGCGCAAGGATCCGCACACGGTCGGAACGGTGGCCAGTTCCTCGGGGGGCAGGTCATAGAGGTTCTTGTCCATCGGATCGCCGGGGTGGATCTTGTTCTGGATGCCGTCGAGGCCGGCCAGCAGCATGGCGGCGAACGCCAGATAGGGGTTGGAGCCTGGATCGGGGAAACGCACTTCGACGCGCTTGGCCTTCGGGCCGGCGCCATAGGGGATGCGGCAGGAGGCCGAACGGTTGCGGGCGGAATAGGCCAGCAGTACGGGGGCTTCGAAACCGGGGATCAGCCGCTTGTAGCTGTTGGTCAGCGGGTTGGTGAAGGCGTTCAGCGCCTTGGCATGCTTGATGATGCCGCCGATGTAGTACAGAGCGATTTCCGACAGATCGGCATAGCCCGAGCCGGCGAAGGTCGGCTTGCCGGCTTTCCAGATCGACTGATGAACATGCATGCCCGAACCGTTGTCGCCGAACAGCGGCTTCGGCATGAAGGTCGCCGTCTTGCCGTAGCTGTGCGCCACGTTATGGACGACATATTTATAGATCTGCAGGAAGTCGGCGGAGCGCACCAGGGTGCTGTATTTGCAGCAGAGTTCGTGTTGCGAGGGTGCCACCTCATGGTGATGCTTTTCGACCGGCAGGCCCATGTCACCCATGACGGTCAACATCTCGGCGCGCATGTCGACGGCGCTATCGACCGGCGGAACGGGGAAATAGCCGCCCTTGACGCCCGGACGATGGCCGGAATTGCCCTCGGGGAATTCCTTGCCCGAAACATAGGGGCCTTCCTCGGAATCGATCTTGTAGAACACCGAGTCCATATTGACTTCGTAGCGCACGTCGTCGAACACGAAGAACTCGGCTTCCGGGCCGAAATAGGCAGCGTCGCCGACGCCCGTCGACGCCAGATATTTCTCGGCGCGCTTGGCGATCGAGCGCGGGTCCCGATCATAAAGCTGGCCGGTGACGGGCTCGACGATATCGCAGAAAACAATCAAATTGGTCTGGGCGGCGAAGGGATCGATGACGGCAGTCGAGAGATCCGGTTGCAGGATCATGTCCGATTCATTGATACTCTTCCAGCCGGCGATCGACGATCCGTCGAACATGATGCCCTCGGTCAACAGATCTTCATCGATCGTGCTGACATGCTGGGCCGTGTGCTGCCACTTGCCGCGCGGGTCGGTAAAGCGGAAGTCGACATATTTGACGTCGTGTTCCTTGATCAATTCGAGGACTTTTTTGGCTTCGGACATCAGATGAACTCCTAATGATTGATATTTCAAGGCTCGGGTAAGTGACTTATGCGGTGTGCGGACGTTGTCGGGCGCCCTATTCGGATTCAGCCAGCACGGTTCCGCAGGCGTCGAACAGCTTTTTGAGTCCCGCGAAAACAATGATTCCCACCGCGAAACCGGCCAATCCGTCACTCAGGAAGACGGCTTCGGTTGCCACTTGGCTGCACAACCCCAACAGGGAAAGAAGGATGATCGTCAGCCGATAAGACGGCGCGATGACCCAGAAGGTTGCGGCGGCCGCTCCGGCACCGGCGCAAAACACCGACGGAAACGATGAAACCGCCAACTTGCCCTGGAAGTAGTGGAATCCATAGGTTCCCACCGTCAGGTAGTCGCTTGGTCCCGATCGCCCAAAGATTAGTTTTAGCAATATAACAAAAATAATTGCTACGATAAATGATGTAACGAGTATCATAATTCTATTGCGGTGTGCCCCATTAAGGGATTTTGACATTTTATATTGGCGAAATAGAAATAATAATGGAAGGGGCGATACTTGTATTGTAATCCGGATAAACAATTTCACTGCAACAATGAAATTCTCCGGAACGTCTGTCCTGACGAATTTCGCCAATGGTTGGTCAAGTATTAAAAATGATACAGCATAAATAGCGGCAAAAATCACTCCAAGAACGATAGGGTGGAGGCACAATTCATGCCGCTTCCCGTAAAAAAATCTCTGATACATTCGACTTTCCTCGGTGATTGTTTAAATTATACTTGCATCGGTGCCACGATTTAATTGTGTAGAGGCGGTCGAAGGTCGTGGCAATTCAGGAAGATGCTCGGCGCATGAATGCGACAAACCCACTCCTCGAACTGAACGAAGATTCTTTGGATAAGTGGCGCCGGGATCGAGGCCGTCAGAACCTCGGAAACCAGGAAAAGGGCATTTCGCGCCATCAAGGAAGGCGTACTTCGCCCATCGCCGCATCAACGATTGCAGCGCACACGCCAACATTCTGTTGGGGGGTCGCTCGGGGCCTCTCATACAAACTCCTCCGGTCGTCTTACCGACGCGAGAAGGAGTCATCAGCCCCAGGGGCGGTTAAAAGGCGAACTCCATCGCCTATCTTGTAATGTGTAGAGTGAGAAGACCCGTCGGGGTTGTCAATAGTCGATGTTGATGGATCCCCAGGTCTTGGATGGCGTCTCGGTCACGGAGACCCCGCGCCCACTTTCGGGGCGTCGATTTCGGTGCCAAAGATGCTGTTGTACAAGTCTTCGCCGAAACTCGTCTGCAGCGGCTCCCCTTCGGCCAATTTGAAGGTTCGCGCGCCACCGTCTTGCCGTTCGGCGCGCAGGAATAGGGCATTTCCCGTGTTTCTCTCAAAAAAGCCATGCGCCAATTCATAAAGATGCGTCACGCACACGATCCTGACCCGCTTGTCCAATAGCGCCGACATGATCTGCCGCGCGATCTCCGAGCCCTCACGTTCGTTGGTCGCGGCAAAGGATTCGTTGAACAGGACCATGGGATTTGGCGTGATATGGTCGATGATATCGCTCATCCGGCTGAGTTCCTCATCGAGCTTTCCGCTTTTCATGGCGGTGTCCTCTTCCCGCTTGTAATGGGTGAAAAGCCCATCGCAGAGACTGGAACGGAACGCCTCGGCTGGTACGAACATCCCGCATTGCATCATCAATTGAGCCAAACCGATGCTGCGAAGAAACGTTGACTTGCCGCCTTGGTTGGCGCCCGTGACGATCACCAGGTCTTGACCGTCGGCATCGGCATCGTTGCCGACCACGCGTTGGTCCAGACTCAACGCCAGACAGACGTCGTATAACCCGCGAAACGACAATCGGCGCTCTTCTGCTACCACGGGCAACGGAAAGCACAGGGGTTCGCCCTTGCGGGTGAGTTGTTCGTGCAGGTTGAGGCAGCCGACGTAGAACGCCAGTTCCACCCGCAGCATGCCGAAAAAATTACGCACATGATCGGCCGATTGGCCCAGCGCCTTAGTGGCTAGGCTTATGCCCCGATTTTGCAGTTCGCGAAGTGCCCGAAATCCGGCTTCGTCACGCGGATGGAGATCGAACCCGAAGACCGGCTGTTTCTCTTTGAACAGCCTTTCCCACCATTCCCGCCATGTCCATTTCCGGTCAGGCACGCGGTGAAGGATATAGTGGACGGCCTTGTTGCCGGGGCCTAATCGGGCGCTGAGCACTTCACCCTTGCCGAAGCCCAGTTCCTTCAGGTGATGTTGCACACGTATAAAGTAATCGTCGTCGAGATCGCGTTTCAGCATCGCGAAAAATTCGACCCACCCCTCCGCTTCGAACTTATGCGCATGCAAATCGGCTATTTTCCTCAATTTTTTTAGAAATTCGAGGAAGGTTTCCATCGTTTCAATGGCGTCGCGCAGGACATAGTCTGGATACTGGGAAAGCGCGCCGAGATAGTGACCTTTCTGCTTCGTCATCGCTTCGCCGGCGACCCCGTAAAGCTCCCGGACGATAGCCGCTTGGGCGAGGCCGTCTCGAAGAATGTCCTGGCGGTAACGAACGGTATCGAGATCATCTTTGACGCCATCCAAAATTGCCTTCCTGGCAACTTCGAAAACGCAACCGTCGCCCTGCGCCATCGCGTTGAATAGCGTATCGAGCGCGAGATCCGCCGTCAGCGCCTCGGTGTTCCAGGGCAGTCCCGATCGCCAGTCAAAATCCCGGTTTTGATGATGTCGCCAGCCGGTGCGTGTCGCCTCGCGCTCCTCTGCGGCTTGAAGCGTCCATTGCCAGTCGAAGTCCCGGCGACGATAGAGGAGATGCGCCTTCATGAGCCGATGCGCTCCTTGAGCATGGTATAGGTGAGCCGGTATTTCTCGGCGATCGACATCGCATAGGCGACCCCGTCGGCGGGACGCCTGATGATCTTGTAGGTCCGCAACGCCGGATTTTCGGGGGCCACTGTGCTGACCATGCTCACGGTCTGTTCGCCCAACGCCGCCAATTCGTCGACGAACGTCACCCACAGGCACAACAGGTCCAATGCCAGGATCTTCTCGGCTATTTTTTTACTGAGGAGGATGGCATCCCGCAGCGTCGTCGAGGTGAAAATCTCGTTCATGATGATGATGCTGTTCGGCGTCGCGCGTTCAAGAATCTGGTGGATCCTGACGAGATCGTCCTGGAGCTTGCCTCGGAGGTTGTGCATATCCTCCTCGCGTTCGAAATGCGTGAAAAGCTGATCGAAGAGGAAGAGTTGGGCTTTCCTACCCGGAATGGGACAGCCCAAACTCGCCAGATAATGCAACTGACCGAAGCTGCGGGCGAAGGTCGTCTTGCCACCCTGGTTCGGACCGGAAACGATGATGACGCGCTCGCAGTCCTTGAGGTGAAAATCATTGCAAACGACGGCTACGTGCTCGCCGATGAGCTTGCCGGCCAAGGCCAGATCGAATCCGTCGTCGTTGTAGATTTCCTTGCTTGTCCGCGCGATGCGCGGATAACAAAAACTCAATCCTGCCCTTTTAAAGGGTGAGATATGTTCCAGATAGGCGATATAGAATTGGATCTCCCTGTCGAAGGTGAGAATCGTACCGTCTTGATAATATTTATTGGCTGAGCAGTAATTTTCGAGTGTTGAAAATATCTGCGGATATAATTTTGCCACAAGATCGAGAATTTGGGCTTCCACATGGTTCATTCCCGGTGAATCGGAAAAATTGAACATGTATTCTTTGACGGCTCCCTGCTTGAATCTCTCGAACGTTGCTTCGACCTCCACGCTGTAATCGACCTCACCGCCATAGTCGCGGACTTCGACGCGGGAACCATTGATGATGACGCAGTAATGTATCTCTGAAAGATCTGCTGTAAGCTTTTTCGTTTGCTCAAGAAGCGACGTAAAAGAGCCGGATGCGGCGTAGTCCGCCATATAGTCTCTGAACGACAAAAAACCACGCGACGTGAATTCCCCAACGGCCAGGTCAGCGATCAGGCGGGTGACGGCATCGCAATAGATTTCCACCGCGCTTAGGAAGCAGCGTTGTTTCTGCAGTGTGTAGTGGAGCTTCTCTGTTTGCGCGAGATGGTTACGCATCTCACGCATGTTTTGCGCAAAGGCTTTGATGCTGTCGGAGAGGCGGATATTTTCGAGATCCCACATGATTTCATGTCGCCAGATGACGGCCTCGACATCAGGCAAGGGCATGTAAAAGAAGGGCTTTAGGTCATATTCCTCTTTGCCGGCCGTGATGGTGGCCAAGATTTGATCGAGATTGAGATCGACAAAAAAATCGGGCTCACCGAACCGCTCGTCTGGAACGCGGTCAGCCGGTTTTTGAAAGAGGATGCTGTGAAAGATCGTCGACATTGCAGCCCTCACGCCAAAATCATGCAGAGAAGGCATGCAGTCGAACCTGCATACAGACTCCTACCGATACAACGAACGGTAGGAGTCATTAGCCCCGTCGGGCGGTTAGAGGGGGGACTCCATCCCCTTGAGAAACTAACGTTAAAGAAAGGTCCGCATTCCGTCAATACAAGGCAACAACAAGGCAACAACGGTCCAGGGCAGGCATGCGTTGACGCAGCCCTCGGTTGGACAGATCATCACCTTGCTGGAGATGAGCGAATCAACGGTGGGGGGCTTGATGGAG
>Ga0326728_10022385_pt1 | contig 11734 bp, 6 predicted proteins | sample MB3enrmetagenome_FD_207602 | JGI IMG/M metagenome (GOLD analysis project Ga0326728, IMG submission 207602) | Lab enriched peat soil microbial communities from McLean, Ithaca, NY, United States - MB31MN | ecosystem: Environmental > Terrestrial > Soil > Wetlands > Peat | place: USA: New York... | reverse complement strand
CGGCGGGACTGGAGCTGAGACGACCCCATCGCCCCAGGTGCCATTGCCTCAGCCCGAAAGTCCAGCTCAGACCAACTCACCGAAAGACGGCAAACCAGCCGCAGCAACAGGAGCGGTCAGCGTTGGCGCCTCCTCTGCGAATACTAACCCCACCCCTGCCGCGGGTTCGTTTTCCCAAGCGTCGTCCGGTGCGGCAATTGCCACGCCAAGCCCAGCACTTTCCTCCCTCCCCGATCCTTGGCAGGCCGTGGCTATAGGCGGCCCCAGCGTATCCCCAACCGCATTTGCCCCATCAAACGGGGTGTTCGTAGTAACTGGATCTGGCACGCGGTTTACGGGTAAAGCCGACCATTTCTCTTTTGTCTGCATACCGGCCTCATCCGACGGGGTGTTCACGGTTCACTTTGCCGGTTCGGGCATTAAGCCACTCGATGCAACGACAGAAAGCCGGCTTGGGATTATGATGCGAGACTCGCAAGCGGAGGGCGCACCATTTGTTTTCTTAGGCGTCTCTTCCAATTATGGCCTCTTGGCTTTTCGAGAGCAAACTGATGGGATGGCTACGGAAAATTCCAAAGGTTCACGTCCCATCTTTTTGAGGCTAACTCGTACCGACGACCACTTCAAGTTGTTTGGTTGGTATCCCAGAGCGAAAGACTGGGAGCTTTTAAGAGACGTGAGAATCCAAATGCGGCAGACGAATTATCTGGTGGGTCTTGTAGTCTGCTCTGGAAAGCCTAACGGAACTGTTATGGCCCGCTTTGAGGATACCCAATGGAAGGCCCGATAAACAAGCTGGGGCCACAAGCAAGCAGCAATTCTGGCAAATAGCAGGATTCTCAAGGACAAAAATATGACACTCTTGGAAGCCGAGCGCCTCGTGCGCAGAATCGCTGAGCTATCACGCGGTCAAGCCAACCAGCCCGCTGCTTCTAAATTGGCCGAGGATTTCGCCGCAAACTGCCACGCTGCCAACCTGCGACTTCATCAATGCGAAGCGATGATTAGAGCCGGGGACCGCCACCAGGCCATTCAGTTGGCGGAAACTGCGCCCAATCTTCTCGACTGGGTGACTGTCTTGGAATTCCAGGGGTCGGATGAGTGGCGGCACCATTGCCAGGAAATCGGCCTGCCTGTTGCCGAGGCCATTGACGCGCGGTGCGTCGAGGCTTTGAATGACTGCTACGCCCAGGGCATTTCCACCGACCACCCGCTCTACTCAGCGTACCGGCGGGCTTGCCTCATGCGAGATGACGAAGAGGCTCTCAGAGCTCTGCAAACCATTGTCAAACTGAACCCTTCGGATACAAACGCCGCCTTGGAATTGGCTCGCCTCGACAGCAGAGTCCTGTCCGCCAAGCTGCAGCATCTTTCTGACCTTCTTGAGGGCGGTGCCCCAGAGACGGTGGTGGCACGGATCGAAGCCATTGAGGCATTTGGTTTTAAGACCTCACCGGCAGGCGAGATTTGGAGCAAGGCCCAAGCGATTCGATGCACCCCCCTCGTCAAAGAAATCGAAGACCTGAAGAACTCATCCTCCTGGGCGGAGGCGCTTGCAAAGCTGGACTTCATTCACCGGGTACAAGAGGACTCCAAGGTCCAGTTGCCGGCTGACCAACTCCAAAGAATCGAGGCGGTTGAGACCTGGGCGCGCCAGGAGCAGGAGAAGGATAGGAAAGAGAAAGAATTCGAATCTCTGCTCTCCAAACTGCACTATCTTCTCCAACAAAGCGAAAGCCGCCAAAAGTCGCCTCGCCGTGCCAACCTGCCCGAACTGAAGAGCGCTCGCGAGGGCTTGAGCGATGTCTGGCAAGAACTCCGGGAACTGCATGGGTCGGTGCCGGACGCAGCCGCGAGCGCGTTCAAGAAGCAAACCGCCGCCCTGGAAACAGAAATTGCTCGGCTCACCAGGACCCAACGGTTGAAGATGGCCGTCGGGGGCCTTTCAGCCCTGGCGGCTGTTGGCGCGGCCATATGGTTTGCCATGGCTCAGGTCGGAGCGCGCCACTTGGGCGCCAGATTGAACGATGCCGTCGCGCGGCGGCAGGTAAATAGAGCGGAGGACCTTCTCGCCCAGGCAAGGAAGAGCACCTTGACGCCCAACATTCTGGCCGCGGATCAGTTTGTTAAGAAACAACGTTCGCTGCTGCAAGATTTCCAGGAAGCATTTTCCAGTGTGCCAAGCAAGTTCGAAGGGGAACCGGCTGCCGACGAGTTGGCCAGAACCAGCGATGCTCTTGCCACCGCCCGGGGCCGCCTGGACGCTTTGGCCCCGGACCTCAAGAGCGAGAATGAGCCGCAGCTCCTTGCCCTCGAGCAGCGCTGGGAGGACTTTCTGACCAGGAGCCGCACGGCTGTCAACTCTCTGGCGGAAGCCTCGGTTACAAGCGCGGAAAAGGGCTGTGTTGGCCTTGATTATCGGCTGCCGCCGGAGCAGGTCAAGACCCAATTCCTTTCGCTGTCCAACCAAATCGTCAGACTCACTGAGTTCGAGACCAAGTGTACCAACCACCTGGCACTTGCTAACGAGCTTCTGCGCCGCCTCAGGGCCGTAAGAGAGAAGTACGCCGCCTTCGGCCACGAAATTCGGAAACTGGATGACGCGGTCTCCGACCTCAACAAGTCCCACTGCTTCACCAACTATTGGGATGCGATTGAAACTCTCGCATCCTCCCAGTTCTCCACGTCCTTCGGGGAGGCCGCCCGCAGTATGCGGGACCTAAACCCTACCCCCGAGAACGCCCTCCGCCCCCTGCTCTGCGGCGATAACCCAAGGGTGTGGAACTATTTCACGACACTCGCCCAGTCCGACTTTGTCCCCAAATCGGTTCTCTCGGCCGAGCGGGACCTTTACCATCAGCTCAAAAGCGACCCGCATATCAGCTCAGCTGCTTACCGTTATCGCTTCTCTTTGGAGCTAGGGGGACAGAAGCCCACTGAATGGATCACCTTGGGTAAGATGACCGGCACCGACAATGGATGGACCGAGATTCTCGCCTATCATCTCAGTGACATGCCGGGCGAGTGCCGGTTCCAAAGAACCAGGTACAGGTTTCTCGAAGGCGACTACAGTCTATCCCCCTCGCAACGCATGTACGACCTAAAGCAAGTAGAAGAGTGCAAAGAAACGGCTGTCTTCTTCTCTCTCGCGCTCGATCGCGCCATGATGTCTGGGGATGAGGAGCGCTGGCTGTCTCCTCTCCTCAGGCGCCTGGACGGCGTGAACCAGTCACGTGAAGGTTCACCGCTGTTCCGCGCTTATCTTTTCCTCACGCTCGTGGGTCTGATGGAACTCCAGCCGGAGGAATCCGGGTTATGGTTCGCGCCTGCTGCCCGGGAACACAAAGCCCTGCTGGTGGGCCTGGGAGCCAGCGAGATCAGAAGCGGCGATTGGTATGCTCCGCTTCGCATCGAGAAGTTCTCCAAGAAGCTTGAGGATTTCTTCGAGTCAACCAAAGACGCATCTTATTGGAAGCAGGCCGTGGCCATTGCCAGCGCCAGCCGCAAAGCCTTTAGCTCCGGATTCATTTATGCCGGGTACGTTGAGCCTGATGGCCGGCCGGTGGTAACGCTCGAGACCACCCCGGTGGAACTGTGGGGCTACAACGCCGCCGCCAGGTCGCCCGCACTGCTATTCCTTTTGGCGAAGGGTCAGCTTACCGAAGTGCAGAAGGCGACCGCCCTTTCCCCGTTGTTTACGCTCAAAGAGCCCAGGGCTGGCCTTTTGGCAAACACTGGCATCGACCCCCAGGCCCCCCTGTTTGACAAACAGCTGCCGCCGCTCTTTGCCCCCCCGCGCCGTTCCGATTAACCCCGTGCAAACTCCTGCCCCAACCTCGTCTGCACCGGAAGAAACCTCCGGCTTCTTCCTCCGCTGGCGAGGCAGAACCTCGGGCCCATTCACCTTCGCGGAAATCGAGCGCAAACTCGCGCGCCAGGAAATTGGCCTCCTCCATGAAGTCTATTGCCAAGGGCGATGGGTCCGGCTGCGCGATTTCAAGTCCGGCGCTGGCTATCCCGAGACTGATAGTCCCTCTCCGGCCTCGCCGCCGGACACTGGGAGGCAAACTCCTTCAAGCCCGACCGGCAGCGCACCAGGCGAAGAGCTGCATTATTTGCGGTGGAAGGGCAAAACTCAAGGGCCGCTCAGTACGGCGGAGATCGAGCGAGAGCTTGATCGCCAGGCAATCGGCATGCTCCACGAGGTGTCATCCGACGGGCGCTGGATCACCCTGAACGACTTTTTCGTTCACGGGAACATCGTCGCTGCCAGGGCGAGGTTCCCTGCCACGACGCCTTCGAAGGCACGGATTCCGCCTACCGGCAGGGCTGGAGCCAGGATCGCGCTCCAAGAGGTTTCCCAGCAATTGCGAAACGGATCACGGATTCTCGATGACATAAGCTTAGTGGTCGAGCCAAATGAATTTGTTGCCCTCCTCGGTCCGTCAGGTTCCGGTAAGAGTACCCTGATGAATGCAATGACTGGCCGCCATCAGGCCAGCGGCGGGCGGATCTGCCTCAACGGAGAGGATTTCTACGCCAACTCCTCAAAGTATCGGCAGAGAATCGGCCACGTCCCGCAACAGGACATCGTCCATTTCGCCCTGTCTGTGCAGCAGGAACTGACTTTCTCCGCCAGGCTTCGCCTTCCGGCTGGCGCCCCCAAGGAGGCCATTTACCAGCGCGTTTCTGACGTCGTTGGCCAAATCGGCCTGCAGGAGCGCGCCAACACTCGGATTTCTGACCTCTCTGGTGGTCAGCTCAAGCGCGTGAGCCTGGGAGTCGAACTCCTATCGGATCCCGAACTGCTCTTCCTTGATGAAGCCACCTCGGGCCTTGATGCAGGCACTGAAGCCAGAATGATGTCTTTGTTCAGGCGGCTTGCGGATAGCGGGCGAACTGTCGTCTGCATCACGCACAATCTCGAGAACGTCTGCCTGTGCGACTTGGCGATTCTCCTCGTAGCCGGGCGGCTTGCGTACTACGGTCCTCCCTCCAACCTGCTGACACACTTTGGCCTCGAAAAACTGTCTCAGGTGTACGATTACTTAGGAATGAAATCCCCTGAGGAGTGGGCCCAGTCCTATCGGGCATCAGAATACTACGAGAAGTATGTCGTCCAACGTCAAAACCTTGCGCCGGCGGAAAGCGCTTCATTAAGCCCGCCCGCTGTCTCGCGGGATCTGACCGGCATACCTAAGCCGAACGGATCATTCCACCAGTTTCTAGTGCTGACCCACCGGTACTTCGCTGTTACGCTGCAGGATCGCAAGAATGTCATCTTGCTCCTCGCCCAGGCTCCCATCATCGCGCTCCTGCTCGGTTTGGTCTTTCGCAACGAGGACTTCAACGATCCGGTCAAAGGGCCATTGAGCCAAAAAATGCTGAGCTTCCTCTTGGTCATCTCGGCCATTTGGTTCGGATGTATCAACGCTGCTCGAGAGATAGTCAAGGAGCTGCCCATCTATCTTCGGGAGCGCGCTATCAACCTCCGCTTGGGAAGCTATCTCGGTTCCAAGGTTGCCATCCTGAGCTTCCTCTGCACTCTGCAATGTGCCGGGCTACTGGCCATCATCTTAGGAATGACAAGCCTTAAGCCGGATCTTGGCACTCAAGCGGCCTGTCTCCTGCTCACTGCCTTCTCCGGAATGCTCATGGGCCTGCTCGTCTCAGCCTTGGTGAAAAACGAGGACAAAGCCATGGCTGTGGTTCCTATTCTACTGATTCCACAGGTAATCTTTTCAGGCGCCATTCTGGAGCTTTCAGGGCTGGCTGCGAGCATCGCTAAGTGGATCATGGTTTCCTTCTGGGCGTTCGACGGAATGCTTCATGCGCTTCCGAGCAACGAAAGCCCTCTGTTGAAGCCTAACTACAGCCTCAGCGAGGATATTACGATGATTTGCGCCTTCTTGCTCGCCTTCACGGCGCTAGCTACTATTTCTTTGAAACGAAAAGACCCCCTTAAATAGATCAAGGAACTAGTTATGCAAATCAAGAACTCGGTGTGGCTGCTGGGAGTTGTCGCCCTGGTTGGAACCCTCGCCTATGTTAAATGGGAAATCGTGCGGAACCGCCGAGAAATTGACCGCCCGGTTTCCGAAGCGCCAGCGAAAATAGAGGCCTCGGCGACCCCCAAGGATGTCAGGTTGCTAATCACGAATCCTCCACCTCAAGCTTCTCAAACCAATCCTCAGCAAAACCAAGCGCTGGAGCCCCTCGAGGGTCTCCTAGACTTGGCCGTGAAGACCGGCCAGCGCGCCACGGAACTCCTCGTCAGTAATCCCCCCCCTGCCAGCAAACCCAGTGACGCAAACCAGCCACAGGATGCCGTGGGCGCACTGCTCAATTTGGCCACCAAGACGGCCCAACGGGTCGATCAGATGGGCTTGAAGGCATCCGAGCTTTCTGACGAGGAGGAAATGAAGCTTGGCGACCAGCTTGATCGTGAGGTCCTTCGCGGGATGCCGCAAGCCTCCGACCCCAAAGCCCTAGCCCGGCTTGAAGCGCTCGCTAAGCCTCTCATTGACCAGTGTCAGCGAAAACTAATTCAGTACAAGATCCGCATTTTGAAGTCCTCGAAGATCAGCGCCTTCGGGTCCGCCGGAGGCCACCTCTACTTTACCACTGCTTTTCTCAAGAGATTCTCAGCCGACGAGGAGCTAGCCATGACTCTCGGCCACGAGCTTGCCCATATTGAACTCAAGCACGCCGTCCATAAGGTCCAGTATCTTTACCATGGCCAAAAAACCTTTGGCGACTTCGCCACTGCTGGCCAGATTGTCTATACCACTCTGAGTTCCCCTTACACAAAAGAGCAGGAGTTTGAGGCGGATGCCCTGGGATTTGACGCCTGCAGAAAGGCTGGGTGGGAAGCCTCCAAATTGCTCTCACTCTATGAAGAATTTATCAAGCTGGAGCAAGAGCAGGCTCGGGACCAAACCACCGGCTCTCCCGAACCCACTTCCGAGTTGGAACGTCGTGTGGAAGATTACTTCAGTTCACACCCACCCACGGCCGAAAGGCTTGCTCGCTTGAAAGCAAGAGCTTCGAGCTGAGGCAGCGGGAGTCCGCAGCGCACTGGCGGCCCAGTCCACCCGGTCCCTCATGGACCTGACTGCCGGAGCGATTGCCCGCTTGGGGCGGGGCCGGCAGTGGAGGCGCCTTGGCGGCCAATTGGTATCCCCACAGGCAAAGGCTTGCCTTTGGGTAGTGAACGAGTGCTTCCTGAAGCAGGGTTCTCGACGAGCTTCGTCTGCCTCTTGCAGTGCGGGCAATCAATGGTTTGTCCCTGGTTCAGGGAACTAAACTCCAGGTGCCCGCGGCAGTGCTGGCATGCTCCCTTGACAAAATGTGGCTGGTCCTTCGCACTCTCCAGGTCAGTGCTGCATGGCTGTCGCAGCGGCGGAACGAGTCCTGTCGTCCCCGCAGATGAAACTGGCAATGGCGGGGCATTGGCAGGCACAGATCTTCGGTTTACCAGGATCTGCTTGTTAAATACCTCATCATAAAACCACCATCCGTCCATGCCTTCCTGCCAAACCAGCGTGCTATGTCCACTAAGTTGTCCAGCTTTAACCAGAACGTGAACATATGCTTCTGGCATTGGACCAAAAGTCTTGTTCTGGTCCACGTAATACCACGGCATATCCGGTTTCGGCATTACGAGTGCCCTGGGTGCGGTGTTGCTTGTCACCATCGTTCCACCGCCCAGCGGCACTGACGCCACCCCAGGCTGCGCGGGCGGAGCAGCGACCAATGGAGGTGAGGCAGGCAGATTCTGTGCTCGCTCCCGAAAGACCGTAGATCTTCTCACTAGGTAATAAGGGAATACGATGATCCACAATAGCAGGCAAGCGCCAACCCAAGCCAGCGCCCCGTTGTGAAAGCTATAAGGTCCCTTCCTCGAGGTGATTTTGTTCGCTCGCGCATCGAACCCAACCCAAGTCGTTGTCAAAAGCACCAGAATGCCGAGCAAGGGCCACAAGACTTGGTGGATGTCTTCATAGGCCGGACTTCTGGCTCCAGAATCCCCCTGTTGGCTGGGCAGCGGACCGTTTGACCTCTCTCGATCCGCCCTGCTGACAACCGGACCGGATGGGGAAAGGGCAGAGCGGCGCCGGCCCGGTCCGCCCGGTCCCAAAGCAGTCGGTCCTTCCGGGAACCCTTGCAGCCCAGCGCCGAGCTGGTCCGGGGCCACTGATAGGCCTTGGACAATAGCTAGTTGCGCAGCCAGAATGCAGCAAGAATTCCCCGAGTTACCGCGGTGCTGGACCGTGCCGTATACGACCACTGGCGTCCCAGAAGTGTTTTTCTCGTTCCAAACCAGGGACTGCTGCGCCGGGGCAAGCCGATCGCACAACACCTCCATGGTTTCATTGCCTTGTTTCAGGTAAAAGGACCTCTTTGCCGCGTTCTTGGAATAAAACGTGCCCACCAGTATAACCTGGCGGCCTATATACTGGCTTGGGTGCAGGCGAATATCAGCACAAGCAACTTGGCCATAACTGCGAAAGATGGACACACCAACCAGTACGGCTGCGAACAGCCAGCTTGATTTGATGGCTTCACATCGTGATATGCCCCCTTTCATGTTGCCTCCGCGCTAAGGACCAACGGTTGGCCACCATCTGTTCGACCGGCGTGTGTGGGAGTGAGCCATAGTTTTGTCTGCCGTAATCCTGCTACCACTTTCTCGGGTTCCAAGATTTCCTCGCACCGCAATCATCGCTAGCCTATGGTCTCCCCTTCCAATTACAAGCCCATAATTTCGGCAGCGCAGGCGAGCCATGGTGCCATCACTCTTCCCTTCTCCAGTTTGTCCAGTTTGGGGAGGGACCACCCGCCGATACTCAGGATGATGAAGAACAAGGCAATCGAGATAAAGAGGCTCGTCCATCCTGGGATTCTTTAAGGCGTGGACGGGCAAACCGATCGGGATACCCCATACAAAGCAGAGCGTGCCGATCATGCTCAGGGCCGACATAGTGATCTTGCGGCGTTTTCTGACCGCTTCCTGGCTGACGTATCTGCCTGATTCGCCAAGAACTTGTGCCATAAATCAAAATCTTTCGTCGCTGCTGGTGAGGCCCATTCCAAAGACGCTTCCATGGACAAGAGTGCCTCGTGGAGAAAAGAAGCATAAAAGCTGCCATAATCAGGAGGAATCAATAGATATCTACGGTTTCTGTCATTGGCAATGAGCCCAGGAATCAAAGAAAAGCCAGCCGGAAAACGTGTTCCTTCGAAATTCAGACAATTTCACGCTTGCCTTTCTGCGCTGTCGGCCCCTTAATCGTGGTGAGAATCAGGGGTAGGCGAGTGGTTCGAGTTCGTTACCCATGCCCTGGTGTTTGGCGCGGTGGCAAGCGATCACCGAGGAATTGAATGGAACTGACGATACCTGGTGCTGCCAGCTAAAAAAGAGGAATCCGTTAATACAACGAATTCCCCTTTCCAGCTTACAGAATCTTCCTCAACCCCCGCTCAACCCCAGGAGATGTCGCTAACCTGGCCCTCCCCTTCGCCCACTGCCTCAATCCCCCAATCTGCTCCGCCATCAATCTCGACAACGGTACAAATTCAGTCAGCACCCGGGCAATATCGAGGTCAGTTGGCTCCTTCCCCACATCGAATGCCAGGTAAAGGGCCTCGATGAAGACGTTTTCAATCTCGCTACCCGTCAAGCCTTCTGTCGCTTTGGCTAATTGAACCACGTCAAAGTCCCCAGGAGCCCGACCATGTTTCCCAATTTGAATTTCCCAGATGGCTTCACGTTCAGCTTGATTGGGTAGGTCCACAAAGAAGAGGTCATCCCAGCGACCCTTGCGGAGCATTTCTGGCGGCAATTGCGACACGTCGTTGGCAGTAGCGACCACGAATACCGGTGCCTTCTTCTCCTGCAACCACGATATGAAACTGCCAAAGACCCTGCTTGAAGTGCCGCCATCAGTAGCTCCGGAGGATTTACTGCCCGCGAACCCTTTCTCCACCTCATCAATCCACAGGCAGCAAGGGGCTATGGCTTCGGCAGTTTGAATGACGGCCCGCAGGTTGGATTCGGACTGCCCTACCAACCCAGCGAAGATTCTCCCGGCGTCCAGTTTCAATAATGGCACACCGAATACTTTTGCTGTGGCTTTGGCAGTTAACGATTTCCCAGTTCCAGCGATTCCCAAGATCAGCAGGCCCTTGGGCGTGGGCAAGCCGTATTCGATGGCACGTTGACTGAATGCATGACGACGTTTAAGCAACCATTCCTTCAGCACGTCCAGGCCGCCGATCGAGTCCAGGGTTTCTTTGGTTTCGATCAGCTCCAGGAGTCCATTCTTCTTCACGGCTTGGGCTTTCTCCTTCGCCACAATCACCGGGTCTACGTGCTTGTTTTGCACGACGGACAGGGCAAAAGCGTTCTCAGCTTCCATGGTGGTCAGTCCGGAAGCAGCATCGATCACCTTCTCCCTTTGATCGTTTTCCATGCTTTTGATGTTGGCTGATTCCATGATGCCGCTTAGAACAGCGTTGAGCTGTTCTTTTCCGGGCAGTGCGAATTCAATCACGGTCAGCTCACGTTCCAATTCAGGCGGCAAGACCATACGGCAACCCAGAATGATCAGGGTTTTCGATTTGGTCTTGGCCATCTGCAGCACGTCTTTGAGCTGCCGGATGAGGATGGGGTTGGGATCTTGGAGGAACAGGTGGAAGTCCCTGAGCAGAATCAGGGTCTTCTCCTTCAGGTCCTTTATGGCGATCAAGGCTTCCAGAGGGTCGTTGGCGGAGTTGTTGGTGCCTTTCTGGGTGTCAACGAGGCCATCCACGACTGACCAGAAGACCAGGTTGTATTTGAGTTCCTGGGCGATGCGGGTCATTTCCAGGGCGACCCGTTGTTCTTCAGCGGATACGAGGTAAAGGCCAGGGTATCCGGCTCTGATGTAGTTGATGATTTTGTTTCTCATTTTCTGTTTTTCCTTTCTTGTTGATGGGTGATTGATTCGATTCTCGTACCCAAATTCCAAACGCAGACCTCACCGTCAGGTGGTTTGGGCAGAAGTGCTTTAGTCGCGCCAGGTGAGGATTTCGGATTTGATGCTTCCGAGGAGTTGGCCCATGCTTTTCGGGATGAGCTTCCTGAAAGAAAGCGCCGGTCTGGGTGTGCTGGCGGCGTTCGCGCTCGGCTGTCATTTCGCAGAGGCCGGCGATCTATTACCCCACGCCTCGATAACCTCCGCCAATTTTGTCCGGGTGAGCCCACGAGATCCGCAGTACTTCGAGCTGTCGGACGGAAGGCCCTACATTCCGATTGGGTTGAACATGATCGCTCCGCCTGGCAACGAGGGACTTCCAGGTCTTGAGGACTGGATGGAACGACTCCAGGCCAACGGCGGTAATTACATCCGCATCTGGTTGAGCAACCCCTTCTTCGATGTCGAGCATGTGCGCTGCGGTGAGTACGACGAAGCCAAAGCCAAACGAATTGAAGCCATGCTGGCTATCGCGGCCCGGCATGGCATTCGGGTCAAGATGTGCCTGGAACACTTCCGTCACTTGGGTGATGGTCGCCAGGCTTGGGCCGCCAAACCGCTCTACCTTGTCGCCAACGGCGGCACCGCGACCAATATGAGCGATTTCTTCAACGGCACAGCCAGCCGCGAGCAATTCAAAAAGAAGCTGGCTTGGCTCGCCCAGCGGTTTGGCGACAACCCAACGGTGTTCGGGTGGGAACTGTGGAATGAGATCA
>Ga0326728_10022384_pt1 | contig 11734 bp, 12 predicted proteins | sample MB3enrmetagenome_FD_207602 | JGI IMG/M metagenome (GOLD analysis project Ga0326728, IMG submission 207602) | Lab enriched peat soil microbial communities from McLean, Ithaca, NY, United States - MB31MN | ecosystem: Environmental > Terrestrial > Soil > Wetlands > Peat | place: USA: New York... | reverse complement strand
TCGTCGAACGCGTCCTTACCCACGGCATTGAGAGAGGTATAGGTTCAGATAATCCGCCTGGAACGAAGCCGGTCGATTTCTGGAGGGAACTGGAAGCGGCCCTTGCGCGGGGGAGCCAGGAAGTTTTCGCCGCCGATTCAATCGAAGAGCTTTCCGTGAAGCTGGGCATAGATTCCAAAACCTTGAGGGCGACGGTGGACGAATACAACGGTTTCTGCGCGAGGGGTCACGACGACCTATTTGCGAAGAACCCCAAGTACCTCAGGCCGCTCAAAGGACCGAGATTCTATGCATCAAAGATGCGCACGGTCTTTCTGGGCACCCTCGGTGGCATCAAGATCAACGAGAGGGCTGAGGTGATAGACAAGAAGGGCAAGGCCATTCCAGGCCTCTACGCTGCCGGCTTCGATGCGGGAGGTATGTGGGGAGACAGCTACAGTATTAAGGATTCAACAGGGCTGAGCGCGGGCTTCGCCGCCAATTCTGGCAGGATTGCGGGGAGGAATGCGGCGAAGGCCATCGGGAAGTGAGCCGCGAGGAACGGGGTGACCGAGAATATGCTACTTCGGTTGGCACGAGGCGAGGGTTGAGGCAAAAATGGCAGACGCAGTTATAACTGCCGATTTCGTGGTGATAGGTTCTGGGGCGACGGGAACGGTCGCCGCCCTGACTGCGGCAGAGGGCGGGGCAAAGGTCGTTGTGATCGAGAAGGGCCTCGGCTTCACCTCCAATTTTGTTCAGGGGGTGTTTGCTACGGAGACCCTTGAGGCCGATCAACGGACCGAAATTTTACGCCGCAAAGGCCCGTATCGCGTGCCTTGGGAGTCTCGGCGGGATCAGGATCAACCACGGCGTGGAGGTGCTTGACGGGAAAGGCAGAGCCATGCCAGCGCTTTATGCGGGCGGATTCGACGCCGGGAGTATGCAGAGAGACAGCTATTTCACCCACAATTCTTCAGGCCTGCCTTCGGCTTTTGCTGCGAATTCCGGCCGTATCGCCGGGCGGAACGCTCTCGGTTACCTGAAAACACAGATGTGAGGGGGGCATAAGCTCGAAGAGCGGGCAATCATGACGAAGAAAGAGGAGCTGCTCCGGAAGATTTCGAGCCTCTTTGCGGAGAAGGGCTACGACAAGACCTCCATCCGCGACATCGCCGCCCACCTGGGAATGACCAACGCCGGCCTTTACTATCACTTCAAGAACAAGCAACAGATGCTCGTGGACATCATGAACCAGGGCATGGACAACGCCCTCACGAGGATGGAGCGGGAGTTGCCTCTCATCGGCACAGCGGAAGAGAGAATCGCCTGGATTATCAGATCCCAGATTGACTTCTACGCCAAAAACAAGTCCCAAACAAAAGCATCTATACACGAGAGGGCCGCCCTGGAACCAAAGTACGCCAGGATCATGGACAGAAAGGAGAAGAAATATGTAGAGTTCGTGAAACAGGCAGTCAGCGGGATTATCCGTGAACATCCGAGCATCACCATCTCTCAAGAGGTTGCCGCTTACAGCCTTCTGGGCATGTTGAACTGGCTGGTTCATTGGTATGACCCGGAAGGGACAGTCCCGCCCGATGAGCTTGCTTCAAGCATCTTTGCCATATTCCTGAACGGACTTAAGGGCGAGGCAACCTCTCACAGGGGCACCTCGAGCGGGGAAACTGGGATAAGGAGGAAATTCTAGAGTGGCGAGCTTCAGGGGTGTGTGTACACCTTTGTCGTATACCATCAGGTCTATCATCCCGATTGGAAAGACGACATCCCGTACAATGTCAGTTGGATCAAGCTGGATGAAGGAGCGTTGATGCTGAGCAATCTCGTCGGGTACAGAAACGACGACATATACATCGGAATGCCTTGTCAAAGTCGCCTTTGAAGGTGTCACCAGGGAGGTCATTTTGCTGAAATTCGGGCCGATCACGTAATTCCATTTCCATGTCAAGGCGCTATCGTCGTTCCGGAGGAGGGCAGCATGAAAGACGGGGAGGGTAAGAGTGGCATGAACGATAAGAGATTATTCACTGACCAGGAACTGAAAGCAATGGAGAGGCGTACACTGGACATCGTCAAAGAGACCATAGACAACGGCGACAGGGAGAAGGCCAAGGAATTGGCCCAGCGAATGTATGAGGAGTTCAACTTCCTGCACGACGGCTACATGTTCTGGGTCACGGGCCTGTTGACCTATATCTACGAGCACTATGGCATTGATGAGGTGGAGAAGGCCGAAAGGTTCGCCCACGATATCGAGGGAAAGACGGTTTTCAAACAGCCGGAGAACATGGATCTGCGTGCAAGGGTGGAATTCGCGGCCAAGGCCCTGAGGGGTCACCTCCAACCGCTCGAAATCAAAGAAGATGACGAGAAGATCACGATCACCATGAAACCGTGCGGATCCGGCGAGAGGATAGTAGAGAAGGCCGGGTATGAAGCGGGACTGGCGAAGGTAAAGGAGCGGCACCCTGTCACCTGGGGCATGGAGGACTTCCCCATCTACTGCGTCCACTGTCCCGTTATGGAGATGCTGACCGTCGAGCGTGCAGGTAATCTCGATACGGTCCGTTTGGTTTCCGAGCCCATGCGCCACGGTTTCTGCCACTTCGCCTTCTATAAGGATCCGAGGAAGATCCCCGAGGAGTTCTATACGAGGATCGGCAAGAAGAAACCCATTTCCGCCGGATAGGCTTCGCGACCCGTGCAGAAAGCCTCAAAGAGCGGCGGCGGACGAGGTGATGTTCTTTATCGCGGTGGGTGTGCAAAGAAATACCCAAAAAGGGAGAAGCTCACCCCTCATTTTCCATTGCGGTGAGCGCCAGTAGCCAATAGCAGAACGTGTTTCGGTACGTATTCAAACCACATGGAGGAACGCATGGATCTGAAAGGAAAAGTGGCAGTTGTTACCGGAGGCGGGACAGGAATAGGGGAGGCGATCACAAGGCGCTTCGTTCAGTTGGGAGCGAGGGTATGCATTGCCGGGCGTCGACGGGATATGCTTGAAGGCGTGGCGAAGTCTTTGCCGGAAGGAACCATAAAGATATGCGCGGCCGACGTGTCGGTCGATAAAGACGTCGAACGGATAGTGGAAACAGCCCTCTCCTTCGACGGTAGCCTTCATATCCTAGTCAATAACGCTGGCGCCGATCAGCCGCCGGGAAATATTGTTGACCTGCCTACTGAGGAATGGAAGAGGGTTGTCGATGTCAATTTGACCGGTCCCTTCATGATGATGAAGGCGAGTATTCCGCATATGGTTAGAGCCGGGGGAGGCTCGGTCATCAATGTCTCTTCCCTGGCGGGCCTCAGATGCAACCCTGACATGCCAGCATACTGTGCAACGAAGGGCGGACTCATCAATCTCACGCAGCAGGCTGCACTCGACTTTGGCCCTCACAACGTACGTTGCAACGTTGTATGTCCGGGAGCTACAAGGACGGATATGTTTACCAGAAACATGGCCGAGTTTGCCGCGATGCTGGGAACGGACGTGGAAGACATCTTCGCTCGTTTTACGAAGGACGTTCCCCTTCGACGAGTATCACGACCTGTGGAAATGGCCGGTCTTTGCGCATATCTTGCGAGCGACGAATCGTCATTTCTCACCGGAGCAGTTATCCCGGTGGATGGTGGCGCGGCCATCGTCGACGTCTCCGGAGCAGTGATCGGCCAAATCGTGCAGGGCCTGAAAGCCAAGGGAAAGGAATAAGGCGCCATGAGTAATAACATGGAAACGGATGTTGTCGTGGTCGGGTCGGGCGCTGCAGGCTTGGCCGCCGCCATTACCGTAGCAGAGGAGGGGGCAAAGGTAATTGTATGCGAGAAGCAGCCATCCGTCGGCGGAACATCAAACTTCTTCAACGGCACGTTTGCCGTCGAGAGCGCGATGCAGAAGGTGGGATATGTCGCCTACACGCGGGATCAGGCCTTCAGGAACCACATGGAGTACAATCACTGGCGGGCCAACGGACCACTGGTCAGGGCTCTCATCAACAAATCTGCCGACACGATAGAGTGGCTGAAAGAACGGGGCGTTGCATTCACCGGCGTAACAATCAATATGCCCGACGCACCCCGGACCTACCACCTCGTGCAGGGAGGTGGCGAGGCGGCAGTGAAGGCCCTTGTCACACGGGCCAAGGAGAAGGCCGTTTCTCTCAAGCTCAGTTCGCCGGTGAAGAGCATACTGAAGAAGAACAAGCTGCCCGCAGGGGTTGTGGCCGAGATCGGCGGAGAGGATGTGGAGGTCACCTGCCGGGCTGTCATTATCGCCAGTGGCGGGTATGCTAACAACAATGAATGGATCAAGAAATACGCGCACCTCGATTTGGGCGTCAACGTCTTTCCTCTCGGGAATACGGGGAAGATGGGGGACGGGATTCGCATGGCGTGGGAGATGGGTGCGGGTGCGGAGGGCATGGGCGTCCTCCACATGGTTCGGGTAGCTCCTTTCGGTCAGGAATTTCCCTTCATGAACGTTGTGGAAGCTGTTGCCATCCAGCCTATACTTTGGGTTGATCCTCACGGGAGGCGCTTCTGTGATGAAGGTATTGCCTTCTACGATACCTCGACCGGAAACGTCAATGCCCGCTTCGAGAAGGGGTATACGTGGTGCATCTTTGATGACGGTCTCAAAGACTACTACACTGAAAAGGGTCTGGACCGAGGTATTGCTCAGATCTATCTGCCGGGAGCGAAACTGAAGAACCTCAACACCGAGCTAGAATATATGCTTTCCCTAAACTCGCCGGAGCTCATCTGGGCGGATTCCCCACAGGCACTGGCGACGAAGATGGAGGTGGATCCGATGGTTCTCACGGCCACTACCGAGGAATACAACGGATTCTGCGAGAAGGGGCGGGACAACCTTTTTGGCAAGGACCCCATCTATCTTCGTCCACTCAAGGGACCACGCTATTATGCAGCTCGCGCTCGCACCTGTTTTCTTGGTACTTTGGGCGGCATACGCGCGAATGAGAAAACGGAGGTTGTCGATCGATACGATGTGCCGATTCCTGGCCTGTACGTGGGAGGTAATGACATGGGCGGCCTCCACGCCGAGAGCTACAGCATGCGTGATACTTCAGGCATAGCCTCCGCCTTTGCCCTCAACTCGGGTCGGATTGCCGGTGAGAACGCCGTATCGTACCTGAAGCGGTAGATTCCTGTTGAAGCCCGGAATCCGGGTGACCCTCGACAGTGGAGGGGGAAAGATAATCAAAACGGATACACCGGGCGGCTTTTCTTCGTGGAATTGGCGAAAAGCACCTTTGATGAAAGACCACTTTCGGAGGAACTGGCATGAAACTTCAGTGAACGGAATTGTGAGGGTTTGAGGGGTACGAGAAAAGATGTCTCACCGGTTGGCGCGAAAGAACGCGCAACAGGGAAAAGAGACCGATCATGGCAGCATTCTGCTCAACTAACAAGGAGGACGAGATGAGAAGAGACAAATCAGTATTCATTATTGGTGTTACGGTATTTGCCCTTGCTTCATTTCTCTTTTCGGGGGTTTTTGCAGGAGACGTCTTTGCTCAAACGAAGACTCTGAAGATTGGCCTGATCAGTTCCGTGACCGGCCCTCTTGCACCGGCGTTCAAGTCTGAACTCGTCGCGGCCCAACCTACGGCCGAACTGGTAAACCAGATGGGCGGAATTACCGTCGGCGGTCAGAAGTACCGCATAGAGATCCTCACCGCTGACGATCAATCCTCGCCCGCAGGAGCAGTGTCCGCAGCGAACAAGCTCTTGCAGGAGGGCATCAAGTTCATTGTTTCCCCGATGATGATCCCCAACAACATGGCAATAGCGTCGGTTTGCGAGGAAGCCAAAGTTTTGCGAGTGAAACCCAATTGCGTGGAGCCATCCCAGTTTGGCCCTCCGAACCGGTACAGCTTCAACGCGGAAGCGACGAATTACAATGTTCCCTTCATGTATTCCAAGATCATGGCGCTTTACCCTCAGGTGAAGAGGGTCGCCATAATCCGGCCCGATGACCCAGGAGCCATAACTATAACGGGATTGACCGAAAAGGAAATAAGGAAGCGCGGGCTGGAAGTGGTCTTAAACGAGGCATACCCTATTCCCACCGAGGACTTCTATCCTATCCTCACGAAGGCATTGGCCCAGAAGCCCGACGCCATCGAGTGCATCTTCTCCATAATACCCTGGGCCAAAGGCATTGTCGAGCAGGCACGCGAAATGGGATTCACTGGTCCCATAACGGCCGTGACCTCCTTGGGCGACGCGAATATACTGAAAGCGGTGATCGACCCGAAGTACGCCTATGACATATGTCACGCGACGCCGGACGTCAAGAGCCCGAAGATGCCCAAGATCGTCCAGGACCTCGGAAAGCTGGTGGAAAAGAATACCGGCGAGAAGTTCAACTTTGACCATGTTCTCACGCTGCAGGCATTGAAGGTGATGGTGCAGGGCATCGAAAAAGCGCAGAGCTTTGATGTTGACAAGGTGACAAAGGCTCTGGAGAACATGAAGCGAATCGAAACTCCGTATGGATCAGGGTTCTTTGGCGGTCAGGAGATAATCGGCATTAACCGTTTGATGGTAAGGACAACCCCTTTTTCACGTATCGTGAAGGGCGGAAATATAGAGTTCGAGTTTCTGCCCGGCAACTGAGCCGGTTCGACGCACAAAAGGTACGGGAGAGGCGATGTCAGGGCGCTTAGAGGCGCGTAGGCGACGGGGCGCGAGAAGAACCTCTATACGCGATGTCGCCACCTATCTGAGGATGACAAACATTGGCCTCTACACATAGGGTGCAAATGTCAGCGGGAGGGCTTCGCGAAGAGTCGGACACGGAGGAAGAATATGGATCGCTCAGTAAACGAAACAGACGTGGTGGTTATTGGTTCGGGAGCATCGGGGTTGGCCGCAGCCCTTACCTGCGCGGAAGAAGGCCTGAACGTAGTGCTCTTTGAGAAGCAGCGTTCCCTCGGCGGAAGCTCCAACTTCTTCTACGGCACATTCGCGGTCGAAAGCGACATGCAACGGGAGAGATACATTACGTACAGCCGGGATGAGGCGTTCAAGAACATAATGGAATACAGCCATTGGCGGGCAAATCCGCGCTTAGTGAGGACGATTGTCGACGAATCGGCAACCACGATTACCTGGTTGCGCGATAAGGGCGTTGTCTTTGTCGACGCAAGGATCAATTTCCCGAATGCACCCATGACTTACCACGTCGTGAAAGGGCAAGGGGCAGCGGTGGTGAAGGCGCTTGCTGAGAGCGCAAAAGATAAAGGGGTTGACATAAGAACTGGAACGCCGGTAACGAGGATTGTGAAAAGCGGTGACCGTGTTGTCGGCGCCGTCGTAGAGGATAATGGACGGATCGCCGAAGTATCTGCAAGAGCCGTTGTCATCGCGAGCGGCGGCTACGCGAACAACAAAGATTGGCTAAGAAAGTTCGCGGGTTTCGAGCTCGGCGTCAACCTGTTTCCCGCCGGCAACGTCGATAAGATGGGAGACGGCATTCGCATGGCATGGGAGGTAGGCGCAGCCGAAGAAGGTGTGGGGGTCCTTGAATTGTACCGCGTCGGCCCAGTGGGGCCTGACTTCCCCATGATGAGCCAGTTGGAGTTCATCCCGGCCCAACCCGACTTATGGGTCAATTCGGGCGGTGAGAGGTTTTGCGACGAGAGTATCGCATTCACCGAAACCTCTTCAGGCAATGCGAACGCGAGGCATAAGGAGGGATATACTTTCAGTCTCTTCGACGAGTCTATCAAACAGATCATCCTCGCCAAAGGCATCGAAAGAGGGGTTGGAGAAGATTATCTTCCCGGTACACGTCCCCTCGACTTCGATCGGGAAATGCAGGCGGCGCTCGACAGGGGAACCACGGAGCTTTTTGCCGCCAACTCGGTAGAGGAACTGGCCCGACAAATGGGCGTCGCCGAGGCGACCTTGAAGGCCACCATAGACGAATACAACGAGTTTTGCGAGAAAGGGCATGATGATCTGTTTGCCAAGAATCCTAGATACTTAAGGCCGCTCAGGGGGCCGAAGTTCTATGCCGTGAGGTCCAGGACCATTTGTTTGGGGACCCTTGGCGGAATCAAGATCAATCACAATATGGAGGTCGTAGACAAGAAAGGAGCGCCCATTCCGGGGCTGTACGCAGGAGGATTCGATGCCGGAGGGATGTACGGAGACAGTTACTCTATCCACCATTCTTCAGGCCTGTCCTCGGCCTTCGCTATAAACTCAGGTCGAATTGCCGGAAAAAGAATCGTGACCTACCTTCGCCGATGAGCACCCAGGACTGTTTGCTGTCTCTTGGGGTGAGGCAGGGAGCAAGATTCGAGGATCAACCGCATATTCAGCAGGGGAGGAAAGGATGAGAAACATCCTGATGTCCTCCGTGGAAAAATGGAGTTTAAGTTCATGTCAAATGAGTGAGATGCCGTTCAACGAATAAGGAGGGAGTTTGAGATGGCGACCATCAAGGACAAATATGCGTTTGTCGGTATCGGGCTAACTAAGCAAGGGAGCCTGCCGGATCTGACTGTCGACCAATTAGCTGTCCAGGCGGGGTTGCGGGCACTTGAGGATGCAGGAATAAAGAAGGCGGATGTAGGCGGGTATATCTTTCAACAAGGAATAGGGGGAGGACCTTCGGCGGGAGCGGTGAGAGACATAGGTATAGCGTGCCAATTTGCTTTGGAGTTACAAAGCGGGGGGGCGACAGCCGTCGCTGCTGTCTGTTGTGCCATCGGGGCAATGGAAGCCGGGATATGTGAGGCTGTGATGCTTTTACATGCCACAAGCGCTTCATCAATGGGTGTCCTGGTGGGCGCGGGCGGAGAGGGAGCAAGCACGGAGGGGGCTTACGGATGGTACAGCCCGGCCGCAATGGTGGCGGCCATGGCCAGAAGATACATGGCCGTTTACGGAATCACCGAGCGCCACCTGGGGATGGTAGCGACCACGCTGAGGGAGAATGCCAACAAGCGTCCTGATGCAGTGATGTATGGGAAGAAGCTCACCATGGAAGATTATATGAAGTCCAGGTACATTGCTGAGCCCCTTCGCGCCCGCGACTGTTGCCTTGTCAATGATGGTGCCGTCGCGCTGATAATAACGACGGCGGAGAGGGCGAAGAGTCTGAGGCGCCCCCCCGTTTACGTCATGGGATACGGGCTGGACCATTCGCAACGAGAGGCATCGCGCACACAGCAGGCCATCTACCAGTTTGACGGTCCCGTAACGGACAAAGCAAAGGAATCAGCTTTCGGAATGGCAGGGATCCAACCCAAAGACATAGACGTGGCCGAGTTCTATGACGCTTTCACGATTTCCGTTCCCACTCAGATTTCCAGCTATGGTTTCTGCAAGAAAGGCGAGGAGGGAGGATTCCTGGAAGAGGGCAACATAAGGTTAGACGGCAAATTGCCGTGCAACACCTCAGGAACTGAGCAGTCTTGGAGTTATCTGCAAGGCTTTAGTCATCTGACCGAAGGAATACGGCAGATGAGAGGTGAAGGGGGCGAGTGCCAAATAAGGGATGCTGAAACGTGCCTTGTTTCGGGTTTCGGCGCTACCGGTATAGGTGTGTCAGCAAGCTGTGCCATATTAAGGAGGTAGACATGTCGGAAACATATTTCAAACAGCTGCCGGTGATAGATTCGACAACCAAGCCATTTTGGGACGGTGCCCGGAGGCATCAGTTGATGGCGTACAAATGCCTGAACTGCGGGACTTACTACTGGCCGGCAATCGATTGTATGGCGTGCGACAATTCAAAGATGGAGTGGGCGAAAGTTAGCGGAAAAGGGTACGTCTATACTTTTGTCGTATACCATCAGCTCTATCATCCCGGCTGGAAAGAAGATATTCCGTACAACGTCAGCTGGATCAAGCTGGACGAAGGCGCGGTATTGCTGAGCAATCTCGTCGAATGCAAGAATCAAGAGATCTACGTCGGGATGCCGGTCGAGGTAGTCTTTGACGATATTACCGATGAGATCACGCTACCGAAGTTTAGACCGTTGACTTAGTGGGAGACCGCACGAAGGATGGGCGATGCCATAGCGTCGTAGTGTCCAAAGGGGCCAGAGCCTGCGGAAAGCGGTACTCCCTAGGAAGAAGAGGATTAACATCACCATGAGGGGTAGTCATAAACCCAACGACTCGGAAATGGTTGCCGATCTTAGGGCTCGATTGGGTTTCTACGCCTTTCGCATCTCGACGTCCTTGCCTACCTTGAAGGTCAATGTCTATTTCACGGACCGCCCCGCCCCCACTCTCATTGATGTGCCTCCCGATAGCCCGTCCATCCTTGAGGAGTTAAACGAGAAGCTGAAATCCCTTGGGTATTGCCTTCGCGACATCAGAACCGTGATTGTCACCCATTCTCACCTTGATCACTGCGGCTCTGCTCGAACGATAGCGGATATCTCTGGGGCGGAAATATGGGCGGCAAAAGGTACAGGAGAGTGGCTTACCAACTATGAAGAGGAATCCCACGACGAGGAAAGATTCATCGCAGCGGCCTTGAGGCGGGCGGGAGCACCGGGCGAGTTGCTAGACCGCTCCGTGAAACACTTCCGATTCATGCGCAAATTCACCAGGAAAGCAACGGTGTCAAGGTTTCTCGCCTCCGGCGAGCGTTTGCAGTTTCCCTGCTGTTCATTAAAGATTGTACCTGTGCCTGGGCATACTCCATGGTGCATCATGCTCCATGACGAGGAAAAGAAGATTGCCTTTACCGGGGATTTTCTATTGGGAGCCATTTCTCCGAACCCATTGATCCAAAGACCGCGGAGATCCCCTCCAGGATATCATAGTCTCAGAGCTTTCACCGCTTCCCTTGAACGCCTGCGAGGGATGGAACTTAGCGCTGCCTTTCCCGGTCATGGGGAGCTGATCAAAAACCCCGGCGAGAGGGCAGAGAAACTTCTTGAAGCAATAGGAGAAAGAAGGCGCTTCATCTTGAGGACCTTCGGTAGGTATCGTGAACAGACGGCTTTTGACGTGGTGCAACGGCTGTTTGCCAGCCTTCATGAGGAACAGGTATTTCTTGCGGTTTCAGAGGCTTGGGCCCACCTCGAGGTCCTTGTCGACGAGGGCGTATTGAAAACAATGAAGGGGGTCCCGACTCGGTTTGCCCGAACATGAATTAATGACACAAGTACATGCGGCGTTAACTCTTGGCTTGGAGATAGCGACAGACTGCTTCGCAGAGTATGAGCATTTTAGCGGCACTTACAACGGGGGAGGCATAAGTAATGTCGGGTTGAATAAAGGGGGTTAGAGATATGCGGGACACATAAGAAGTTGTCAAACGTGCAAAGATTGCCTCTTCGGGGATTTTAGGGATGTCAGTTGATTTTCAAACGATCTTACTATCGAACAAAACAATCAGGAAGGAGCACATAATGACAATCAAAAAGTGTTCGCTAATTCCTCTGGTAATTGTTTTGATCGGGCTTATGGCATTTGTCGGTGGTTCTTCTCCAGCCCAGGCGGCTGCCGACACTCCAGCCAAGACGCTCACCATCGGGACTCTTCTACAGCTTTCAGACTGGTATTCAGTGGTTGACGCCGGTGAGCAAGGCGACTGCGAGATCGTCGCCCAGATAATTAATGATAGAGGGGGGCTCACCATCAAGGGACAGAAATACAAAGTCGAGCTGGCTATTGAGGATGGAAAAAGCAGCCTCGATGGGAATACCGCTGCGGCGAATAAGCTCGTTCTGGATGATAA
>Ga0326728_10022383_pt1 | contig 11735 bp, 11 predicted proteins | sample MB3enrmetagenome_FD_207602 | JGI IMG/M metagenome (GOLD analysis project Ga0326728, IMG submission 207602) | Lab enriched peat soil microbial communities from McLean, Ithaca, NY, United States - MB31MN | ecosystem: Environmental > Terrestrial > Soil > Wetlands > Peat | place: USA: New York... | reverse complement strand
ATGGGCGCCGGGGGCCGGGTGGACGGCGCCCAGGTGCGGGTGGGCGACCTGGCCGAGACGAAGATCTGCCCCCTGGCGCGGATGGTGCGCCAGCGCCTGGGGCGCCTGGGCATCCGCTCCGGCATCCGCTGCGTCTATTCCGAGGAGCCGGCCCGCAACACCCTGCCCCACGATCCCGCCGACGCCGGCGACCACCACGGCACCGGCCGCCGGCGCACGCCCATCGGCACGGTCAGCTACATGCCGGCGCTGTTCGGGCTGCGGCTGGCGCAGGAGGCCATCACAATGCTCGGCCAGCATGAACGAGGAAGCATACATTACATTTAGTCAAACCATTTGCAAAGTATGGTTGCAAAAATGGTGACGCAGGCGGCCTCTCCGGGACAGGTCTACTCCACCGGCCGCAGGACCCCGCACGGCACGCAGCGGCGGAAGTACTTCCCCCGTGCGGTGGACGGGACCAGCCGCATGGGCTTCCCGCAGGTGGCGCACACTCCCGGCTCCGGCAGGTCGCCGTCCTGGTCGGAGACCCAGCGTCCGCACAGCACGCAGACCTTGCCTCCGGCCTTGGTGGTGCGCACCGGTCCCCGGCACATCCGGCAGGTGTCCAGGGGCTTGCCCTCGGCGTCGGAGTCGTAGGCCACCCGGCAGTCCGGGTCGGACCCGGCGGCGGAGCACTTGACGTAATGGCGGCCCTCCCAGGAACGCAGGCGCAGATCCGCGCCACACCGGGGGCAGGGCCCCGCCACGGGGCCGGAGGGAATGGCCCCGGCCCCCTTGGCGGCCCCCTCCAGGACCTTTGGCATGGCAGCCTTGATCTGGGCCACCACCTCCCGCACGAACGCGCGGATCCCCTCCATGAACTCGCTCCGCCCGGCCTCGCCCCGGCGGATGCGCTCCATCTGCGCCTCCCACTCGCCGGTGAGCTGGGGGCTCTTCAGGGCCTCTGCCTGGATGCCGGCGATGAGCTCCAGGCCCTTGGCGGTGGGCTGCAGGATGCTGCGCTTGCGCTCCACGTAGGCGCGCTTGAGCAGGGTCTCGATGATGTTGGCCCGGGTGGCGGGGGTGCCCAGGCCGCAGTCCTTCATCGCCCCCTTCAGCTCCTCGTCGTCCAGCTCCTTGCCGGCGCTCTGCATGGCCCCCAGCAGGTCCGCCTCGGTCATCCGCTTGGGCGGGGAGGTCTTGCCGGCCTTGGGGAACAGCTCCTCGGTGGCCACCGCCTCGTCCTTGGCCACGGCGGGCAGGGCGCCGGAATCCTCGTCCTCCTCGGGTTCCTCCCCCTCCCCTTCCCTGGGCTCCTCCTTGGCCTTCCGCTCCTTCCCGGGCCGCCCGTGGGGCGGATCCACCTCCGACCAGCCCAGGGCCTTCACCACCGTGCCGGTGGTTTTAAAAGTTTCCTTCTCGATCCGGGTGACGATGGTGGTCTTGGCCTCGATCCGGTCCGGCCAGAAGGCGGCCAGGAAGCGCCGGGCGATCAGCTCGTAGATGCGCAGGCGGTCCCCTTGCAGGCCGCGGGCGGGATTCTCGGTGGGCACCAGGGCGGTGTGGTCCTCCACCTCCTTGTCGTTGACGAAGCGCTTGTCCAGGGCCACCGGCCAGCGCCTGCGCAGGTCGGCCACGAATGGGCGCAGGGCCTCCATCTGGCCCTGGTCGACGGCCTTGAGCCAGCCGGGCAGCTTGGGCACCTCCGCCTCGGTGAGGCAGCGGGAACTGGTGCGCGGGTAACTGATCAGCTTGGCCTCGTAAAGGTCCTGGGCCACCTCCAGGGTGTGCTCGGCGGTGCAGCCGAAGCGCTTGTTGGCCTCCTTCTGCAGGGCGGTGAGGTCGTAAAGCAGCTCGGGCTTCTTCTTCTCGGTGCGGGCGGTGACGGAAGCCACCTGGCCCGGCTTGCCGCGCAGCGCCTCGGCCAGGGCCAGCGCCTCCCCCTCGGTGTCGAAGCGGTCCAGCTCGCGCCCCTCGGTCCTGCGGAACCACTTGCCCTTGTAGCTTCCCTGGCCGGCCTGGAAGCGCGCCCACAGGGTCCAGAAGTCCCTGGGCACGAAATTCATGATCTCCCGCTCCCGGTTCACCAGCAGGGCCAGGGTGGGAGTCTGCACCCGGCCGACGGAGTAGACCCCGTCCCCGCCGGCCCTGCGCTGGACCAGGGTCTGGGCCCGGGTGCAGTTGATCCCCACCAGCCAGTCCGCCTCCTGCCGGCAGCGGGCCGCGTCCCGCAGCCCCCGGTAGGCCTCGCCGGGTTTCATGGCCGCGTACGCCTCCCTGATGGCCGAGTCGGTGAGGCTGGAGGTCCAGAAGCGCAGCACCGGCTTGTCCGCTCCGGCCAGGCGGTAGACCAGGTCGAAGATCAGCTCCCCCTCGCGGCCGGCGTCGGTGGCGTTGACGATCTCATCCACGTCGGCGCGGTGCATGAGCGCCGCCACCGCCTGGTACTGCTCCCGGGTGGCCTCGATGGGGGCGTAGCGGAAAGCTTCGGGGAAGAACGGGACGGTGTCCATGCGCCAGGATTTCAGGGCCGGGTCGTAGCCCTCCGGGGCCAGGGCCTCCACCAGGTGCCCCACGCACCAGGTGACGATCACCCCCTGGCCCTGGATGCTGGTCCTGCCGCTGCCGGGGACGCCCAGGGCGGCCGCGATGGCGCGGCCCATGCTTGGTTTCTCGCTGATGATGAGGCGCGCCATGGCCCACCATTGTCGCCCCGGGGGATGGCGGCTGGCAAACGCGGCTGGGCGCCCGGTGTAAACTGTCCCCGAGGTACCCCACATGGCGTTCACCCCCGGCTCCACCCACGGCCAGATGGCAAGCATCAACATGACCCCGCTCATCGACGTGATGCTGGTGCTGCTGATCATCTTCATGGTGGCGGCGCCCATGCTCACCACCGGGGTGGACGTGAACCTGCCCGAGGCGCGCACCGGGCGCAACCTGCAGACCCAGGCCCTGACCGTCACTCTGGAGCGGGACGGGCGGCTGCAGTTCGAGGACGAATTCGTGCAGGAGGGCGTGCTCAAGGCCCGGCTGCGCCAGCAGGCGGCGGAGAACCGCAAGCGGCCGGTGCTGGTGCGGGCCGACCAGAACATCCCTTACGGCCGGGTCATCACCGTGGTGGACGCGATCCGGGAGGCGGGGTTCAGCCAGGTGGGCTTCGTCACCCAGCCTCTGCCGGTGCCGGCGCCCTGAGGCCCCCGTGAGCCAGGACCTCTCCGACCTCCTCCGCCAGCGGGCCCGCATGAAGGGCCTGGGGTGGCCCGCGGGGCTCGCGCTGAGCCTGGGCTTCCACGGCCTGGTGGTGGCGGCCATCCTCACCGCGCCCAAGGCCCTGCCCAACCCCGAGCAGCCCAAGGTGACCTGGGTGAACCTCCCCGCCGCCGCCCCCGCCGGCCCCCTGGGCGGTTCCGGGCCGGCGGAGCAGGGACACCAGGGGGAACGCCAGCGCCGGGTGGAGGAGGTGGCCCCCCAGCGCCCCACGCCGGCCGGCCCGGCGGCCACCCCCAACGCCTTCGGAGCCAAGCCGACACGGCCGGTGAAGGGCACCAGCCCGGACCAGGACAGCATGGGCAAGGCGCCGGTGGCGGCCAAGGGCCCGGCGCCCGCGGCCAACCCCATGGTCGGCGCCGCCGGGTCCGGCAGCGGCGGCGGCCTCGGGGTCGGCTCCTCCATCCCCGGGCTCAAGGCCTCGGCCGGGGTCCAGGGCGGCATGGGCCTGATCTCGGACCTGGATGCCGACTTCCCCTTCATCTGGTACCTGCAGCAGGTCCAGAACAAGATCACCGGCAACTGGAACCGGCTCTCCGCCGCCCAGGGCCGGGTGATGATCTACTTCCGCATCAAGCGCGACGGCGGCCTGGAGGGCATCCGGGTGGAGAGCCCCAGCGGCGACGCCGCCCTGGACCAGAGCGCCCTGCTGGCGGTGCGCCGGTCGGACCCGCTGCCGCCGCTGCCGGAAGGCACGGCGCTGGGGGTGAAGTTCTGGTTCTCCTACCTGGGCAACTGATCGGAGGTGGACCATGCCCGATCCGGTGGACCGCATCCACACCGAGGTCCTGGTGATCGGCGGAGGCGCGGCGGGGCTGACCGCCGCCCTGGCGGCCCGGAAGCTGGGCGCCAGGGTGCTGCTGGTGTGCAAGGGCAGCAGCGGGCGCAGCGGCAACACCCCCATGGCCGAAGGGGCGATCCAGGCCTGCTTCCGCCCGGACGACAGCCCCGGGCAGCACGCCCGGGACACCCTGGCGTCGGGGCGGCGCCTCAGCCGTGGCAGCCTTGTGTCGGCCATGGCGGAGCGGGCGCCGGGCTGCATCCGGGAGCTGGAAGCGCTGGGGGTGGAGTTCCGCAAGGAGGCGGACGGCGCGTTCTTCCAGTACGTCTCCGCCGGCATCACCGCCCCCCGGAGCCTGTGGATCCTGGGCGGCGGGCCGGGCCTGTCCCTGCCCCTGCTGCGCGCCGCCCGGGAACGTGGAGTCACCCTCATGGACGACCTGATGGCCACCCGGCTGCTGACCGGCGCGGCCGGCGCGGGCGGGGCCTGCGGAATCAACCTGCGCACCGGCGCCTTCACCGTCCTGGAAGCCGCCGCGGTGGTGCTGGCCACCGGCGGCAACGAGGAGCTCTACAGCCTTTCGGACGCAGCCCTGGACGCCACCGGCGACGGTGCCGCCCTGGCCTGGCACGCCGGCGCCGAGCTGGTGGACATGGAGTTCATCCAGTTCTTCCCCCATTCCCTGGTCCACCCCGCGTCCCTGCGGGGCGTGATCGTCCCCGAGGAGGTCTACTTCCCGGAATTCGGCGGCGGCCGGCTCACCGACGGCGCCGGCGCGCGCTTCGCGCACCGCTATGACCCCGAGCGGGCGGAGTTCACCACCCGGGACGTGCTGGCCCGTGCGATCCTGGCCGAGGTGGCCGGCGGGAGGGGCGGCGCCCACGGCGGCGTGTTCATCGACCTGCGGGAGTGCCGGCGGGAGCGGCTGGTGGAGATGATCCCGGCCCTGCACCGCTACCTGCTTGCCAACGGCGTGGACGTGTTCGCCCAGCCCTTGGAGGTGGCGCCCAGCGCCCATTACCAGTGCGGCGGCATCCGCATCGACGAGAGTGCCGCGACCCGGATCCCCGGGCTGTTCGCCGCCGGGGAGTGCACCGGCGGCATCGACGGCGCCAACCGCCTGGCCAGCAACGCCCTGGCCGAGGCCGTGAGCTTCGGCGCCATCGCTGGGGAGGGCGCCGCCCGACATGCCGCCGGCGCGGATCGCCGAGGTGCTGGAGCGGGGCGTCCAGGCCGGCCTGGACGTGCTGGAGGTGAAGCGGGGGCTCCAGGCCCTGATGTCGGACCGGGTGGGGCTGGCGCGCAGCGCCGCGGGCCTGGGCGAGGCGCTGGCGGCGTTGGAGACTTTGCGCAACGCGCGCCTGGGCCGGATCGCCCTGCGCCACCGGGACCGCCGGTGCAACCTGGAGCTTATGGAATACCTGGAGCTGTGCAACCTTCTGGACAACGCGCAGATGGTCGCCGAGGCCGCCCTGGCACGCCGGGAGAGCCGGGGTTGCCACTTCCGCAACGATTTTCCCGAGGAGGACGACGCCGCCTGGGGCCGGAGCCTGGTCGTCACCAGGCGTGACGGCCGGGTGGCCATCACCGAGGCGGACCTGCCCGCGAACGCGGACGTGGTGTCCGGGCCCTGCCTGGACAGGACGCATGCGTCCTCGGATGGGGGGCTGGAACGGGCCGCACGGGCGGAAGGCCCCCCGTTCAAGACGGAGGGATTGCCATGAACCAGAAGCTGGCCACGATCGAGATCATCCGCCGGAACGCCCCCTCCGACCCGGCGCAGGCGCAGGTGTTCATGGTGCCCTACGCCCCGGAAAAGACCGTGCTGCAGGTCCTGCTGGAGATCCACGCACGCCACGACCGTTCCCTGGCCTTCCGCCGCATCCGCTGCAACCGCGGTGTCTGCGGCGCCTGCCTGGTGGCGGTGGACGGGCGGGTGGAGCGGGCCTGCAGCACGCCCATGGCTGAGCGCATGACTTTGGAGCCGGTCCGGGGGTTCCCGCTGGTCAAGGACCTGGTGGTGGACCTGCTGGACACCCGGACCTGACCGCCGCCGGCCCGGGCATACTGGGGTATCCTGCCGCAAAGGCCGCCCTTTGTACCTCCCCGCCCTCATCCTCGTCCTGGCCTCGGCCTGCCTGCACGCCCTGTGGAACGCCCTGCTGAAGCGGGCCCGTGACCTGCCGTCGACGGCGCTGGGCATCCTGGGCGTCACCGTGGTGGTCACCGGCGGCCTGCTGCCCTTCATCCCCGGGCCGGCGTTCCCCGGCCCCGGCTCCCTGCGCTGGGCCCTGGCCGCCGGGGTGGGCGAAGGCTTCTACTTCGTGAGCCTCACCCTGGCCCTGCGCAGCTCCCCCCTGGGGTGGAGCTATGCCTGGATGCGCGGACTGGGCATGCTGCTGGTCTGGCCGGTGTCGCTGGCCTTCCTGGGCGAGACTTTGCGCCCCCTGGCGGGCCTCTCGGTGACGGTGGTGTGCCTGGGCCTGGTCTGCCTGGGCTTGATAGCCGGTACCGGCCGCCACGCGCTGGCCGGGAAGGCAGGGCCGACACGGAGCTTGCGGCCGGTGGCTTGGGCCTGCGCCGCCGGCGTCTGCATCGCCGGCTACACCCTGTGCTACAAGGCCTCCCTGGGGGCGGGCGCCAACCCCGTGGGGCTGTACTTCGTCGCCATGGTGGTGGCCCTGCCGGTGCAGGCGGCGCTCCGGTTCCGGCGGGATGGTCACCAGGCCTGCCTGCGGCTGCCGGACCAGTGGGGCCTGGTGCTGGTGGGGGGGATCCTTTGCGCCGCCAGCTTCCTGTCCTACCTGCAGGCCCTGTCGCTCCAGGGCGCGGGGCTCATGGCCACCCTGCGCAACACCTCCATCGTGTTCGCGGTGCTGTTCTCGACCCTCATCGGCGAACGCCCCACCCTCCGGCAGTGGACCGGCGCGGCCCTGGTGACGGCGGGGGCCGTCGGGCTGGCCTGGCCGAAGTGAAGGACGGCTACATCAACGGGGAGGGCTGGTAGGCATCCACCGGCACTTCGGTGTGCCGCCGCAGCTTCACCAGCACCAGGGTGCTGCCGTCCCCGTCGGTCTCCATTTCCACCGAGTCCATCACCTGCTTCATGAAATAGACCCCGCGGCCGCATGGCTTGAGCAGGTTCTCCGGCAGGTTGGGGTTGGGCAGCCCGTCCAGGTTCACCCCCTTGCCGGTGTCCTTGATGCGGATCTCCAGCCGCTGGGCCAGGGGGGTGAAGGTCACCTGGATCGGCTTGCGCTTGTCCAGCTTGTTGCCGTGGCGCATGGCGTTGCCGATCCCCTCCTGGATGGCCAGCCACAGCCGCTCCCCGTCCTCGTGGGAAAAATTCATGTGCTTGAGCAGCTCCGAGCCCACCACCTGGATCAGGTCGATGAACCGCAAGTCCGTGTTGCAGGTGAGGGTGACAGGTTGAAGCGGGGCAGCGGCCATGTCCAAATATCCCTGGGGAACGTGATCCCCCCTACTAAAGTTACTGGGAAATCGGGTTGGAAGGTTGAAGAAATGTCCAAAACCGGGGGTGGCTTGGCAGGAGGGGTAAGCTGGGGTACACTACTTGCTTGACCAAAATGGTCAAGAATTTGGAGATGCGGATGAAGGTGATCGTGGCCAAGACCGCCGGCTTCTGCTGGGGCGTGCGCAGGGCCATGGACGCCGTGCTGGAGGCCTCCGCCCGGGGGCAGCAGGGCAGCGTGCAGACCCTCGGGCCGCTGATCCACAACCCCCAGGCACTTGAACTTATCAAGCGTCGGGGGGTGGCGGTGGCCGAAGGGCCGGACAAGGTGCGCGACGGCACGGTGGTGATCCGGGCCCACGGCATCCCCATCCAGGACCTGCGCGGGCTCAAGGAGCGCCAGAAGAAGGGCGAGCTGGCCATCGTCAACGCCACCTGTCCGGAGGTGGCCAAGGTCCACTCCCGGATCAAGAAGTGGAGCCCCAAGGGCTATTTCGTGATCATCCTGGGCACCCACGGCCATGCCGAGAGCGTGGCCCACCAGAGTTTCGCCGAGCACGGCTCGGTCATCGTCGCCAACATGGAGGAAGCCCGGGCGCTCACCGACGAGCAGTTGCGCAAGGCCCTGGTGGTGGCCCAGACCACCTTCACGGTGAAGGACTTCCAGGAGATCACCGACTACCTCCGCGGCCGCAGCGGCGCCTGCATCGTGGAGAACACCATCTGCGAGGACACCTGGACCCGCCAGGAGGAGGCCAGGGAGATCGCCCAGGCGGCGGACTACGTGGTCGTGGTGGGCGGCAAGGCCTCCTCCAACACCAAGCACCTGGCCGAACTGGCCCAGCGTTCCGGCAAGCCGGTGCAGTTCGTGGAGACCGCCGCGGAGCTGGATCTCTCGGCGTTCACGGGGGTCGGGACCGTCGGGGTCATGGCCGGGGCGTCCACTCCCACCTGGCTGGTGGAGGAGGTGGTGGACGTGCTGCAGCAGCACGGCGACACCGGCCGGGCGCACCGGCTCGGCAACCCCGCCTTCACCGTCCCCCTGAAGCTGGCGGTGGGGGCGGGGTTCCTGAGCCTGGGCATCTGCCACTGGACCGGGCTGCCGTTCACCTGGCGCTATCCCGCCATCACCACCGCCTACGCCCTGGCCATGTTCCTGCTCACCCCCTACCTGGACCCCCTGGGCCTGGGCTCCAAGGGTCCCGGCCGCGCCCGGCTGCTGGAGCGCAGCCGCCACACCATGCTGTGGACCGCGTGGGGCGCCCTGGTGGCTGCCTTCGTGATGGCGTCCTCCCTGGGCATCGGCTCCCTGCTGGTGGTGGGCGGGGCTTCCCTGTTCGGGCTGGTCTACAAGAAGCAGCTGCGCGTCGGCCGCGCCGTGTTCAGCCTGCGCTCCATCCCCGGGTCCAAGGACGTGCTGGTGGCCCTGGCCCTGGCGGTGGTGGCCCTGGCCCTGCCCATGTGGCACGACGGCCGCGCCTGGGACGCCCGGGCCTGGGCCGGCGTGCTGCTGGTGAGCGCCCTGGTGTTCGCCCGCACCACCACCTACAACCTCAAGGACATGCAGAACGACCAGATCCTGGGCCGCGAGACCCTGCCGATCCTGTTCGGGCGCAAGGCGGCCAAGGGGCTGCTGCTGGCGTTCCTGGCCACGGCCCTGGCCGCCACCCTCACCCTCACCTTCCTGGGCCCGGCTCCCCGCCCCTGGCTGGTTGCGCTGGTCCTCACCGCCTGCGCCAGCTTCCCGGCCCTCCACCTGTGGTTCTTCCAGGAGCGGTTCTCCGCCGGCAAGCCGCGCATGGAGCCCTGGGTGGAGACCAGCTTCTACCTGGCGGGCCTGCTGGCGCTGGTCTGAGGGCGTCCGGGCTGGACGGAACCCCCGGCTTCTGATTAAGTGGGGCGGAATGCGCGCCGCCTCCTCCACCCCCCAGACGCCGGCCCAAGGGAGCGCCGGGCAGCCTTTCCACGAGGACATCCCGCGCCAGGTCATGGCCCTGGCGGCCTGGGCGGGATTCTGGATGCTGGCGGAGTGGGCGCTGCGCCGCCGCGGCCTGGATGACCGCCGGGCGCTGCTGGCCTTCCTCGCCCTGCTGGCGCCCATGGCCCTGGGCGGGGTGCTGTGGGCGCGGGGCTGGCTGTTCCGGCTGTTCACCTCGGTGCGGTTCGCGGTGGCCCAGGGCGGCTTCCTGGCGGCGGCGGTGCTGCTGGCCACGGCGCTCCGGGCCGGAGGACTGCCCCGGCGGCTGTGGTTCTGCGCCCTGCTGGCGGTGCTGGCGGCGGCCATGCTCACGGTCACCTGGAAGCGGCGCCCCTACGACCTGGCCCGGGCCGGGTTCCTGCTGGTGCACGTGGCGCCCGCCCTGGTCCTGGCGGGGGCCCTGTGGGGCAGGCTGGGCGGGGTCCAGGCCTGGGGCGGGCTGGCTTCCGGCGCCACCCTTGACTCCCTGTACCGGGTCGGGGAGCCGGGGCTGGTCCGGCTTCCGGGCTTCCGCCTGGGCCTGGAGCGCCGCGGGCCCAGGGGCCCGGAGGTGTTGGTGCTGGACCCGGAGGGACGGGAGCTGGCGCGCAAGTGCGTTTCACCGGGCGATCCGCTGCGCTTCCGGGGCTACGAGATCCGTCCGTCCGTGCTCCGGCCCGACGATGCCGCGGCCGCCGGCATCGAGGTGCTGCGCGACCCCGGACGATGGCTGGTCCAGGCCGGGTTGGCCAGCCTGCTGCTGGGCTGCGCCTGGATGTTCTACCTCAAGCCGGTGCTCAAGCGCCGCCGGGCCGAAGGCGGCAAGCCGTGACCGGCGGCCTTCCTCCCCTGCCCCCGGAGTGGCGCACCGCCTGGTTCCAGCTCCATGCGCTGCTCCAGTTCGCCGGCTTCGCCTGCGTGACGGTGGCCTCGGCCCTGGGCGTCCGGACGCTGCTGGACGGGCCGCGCGACGCGTCCCTGGAGCCCCGTATCCTGGCCTGGACCCGGGCCGGCTTCCTGCTCCTGGGCGGGGCCCTGGCCGCCGGAGCGCTGTGGACCCGGCAGCTGTGGGGCGGGCTCTGGCCCCGGCGGCCCCAGGAGCTGTGGGGCCTGTGGGTCTGGCTGTTGTTCTTCGTGGTCCTGCACGTGCACCGGGTGAAGGCGTTCAAGGGCCGGACGGCGGTCATGGCCGGCCTGGCGGCCTGGGCCCTGGCCGTGCCGGCCTGGTTCCTGTGGAGGTGAATCCTTGAACCATGCGGTCGATCGTCCCTGGGTGCTCATCACCGGCTGTTCCACCGGCATCGGCCGGGCGCTGGTGGAATCCTGCCGCGCCGGCGGCTGGGGGGTGGCGGCCAGCGCCCGTTCCCTGGCGGCCCTGGACGGGCTGGCGCCGGGCCCGGACCTGCGCTGCCTGGAACTGGACGTGACCCGCCCGGACAGCATCGCCGCCGCTGCCCAGGCCTGCGCCGGCCTGCGCCTCACGGCGCTGGTCAACAACGCCGGCTACGGCCAGATGGGGCCCCTGGAGTACCTGGAACCGGAGGAACTGCGCGCCCAGCTGGAGACCAACGTGGTGGGCCTGCATGCCGTCACCCGGGCCTTCCTGCCGCTGATCCGGCGCAGCGCGGCGCCGGGGGAGGGCCGCATCGTCCAGGTGGCCTCGGTGCTGGGGCGCATGAGCCTGCCCATGGCCGGGGCCTATTGCGCCTCCAAGCACGCGGTGGTGGCCCTGGCGGAGGTCCTGCGCCTGGAGGCGGGACCGGGGATCCGGGTGATCCTGGTTGAGCCCGGGGCGATCCGCTCGGCGTTCCGGTCCAACCTGGGCAAGGTCCTGGGCGACCTGCCCGAGCGCATCCGCGGCACCCGGTTCGAGCCGGTCCTGACCCGCTACCTGGCCCGCCACCGGTCCACCGAAGAGGGCCACGGCCTCACCGCCCAGGCCTGCGCCCGGATCATCGCCGCGGCCATGGCGCGCCGCCGCCCCCCGCGCCGGGTGGTGATCGGCGCCGACGCCCGGTGGGCCAACGTGGCCAAGGCAGTCCTGCCGGAGGCCCTGTGGGACTGGGTGCTGAGCCGGGGGTTCGGGCTGGGGAAGCGCGAGTAGCTCAGACGCAGAACATCCCCGCCGTGCCCAGGAAGCAGATCAGGGTCCCGATCCAGGCCTGGATCCCGATCCGCTCTTTCTCCACGAACACGGAATAAGGCAGGAGCAGCACCGGGGACAGGGACATCAGGGTCGAGGCGACCCCGAGATAGCGGGCATGGTTGATGGC
>Ga0326728_10022378_pt1 | contig 11737 bp, 10 predicted proteins | sample MB3enrmetagenome_FD_207602 | JGI IMG/M metagenome (GOLD analysis project Ga0326728, IMG submission 207602) | Lab enriched peat soil microbial communities from McLean, Ithaca, NY, United States - MB31MN | ecosystem: Environmental > Terrestrial > Soil > Wetlands > Peat | place: USA: New York... | reverse complement strand
CTCCGATTTGTTCGAGACTCACTTGGGATACGAACCTGGGCGCCTTCTCATCACACGAATGGTCGCGGAATACATCCACCACTAACATCAGAGTCCCGTCGAAATACTTCTGATCAACTTGGGTTGTACCAAAGCTGCTGAAGACAACCTTCACATACTTGTCCTTCTGCTTCGGGCTATCAGTTTCCAGGACAACCACTTCCTCGTTTTGCACGATGGTCGCAGCTTTCGAAGCGTGCTTCATCAGGTCATACCCGACGATCCTGCCGTTTAGCTGATGTGTTTTGGCAAGACAAACCAGCGTGAAGGCCAGGATCGAAAGTGCGGTCAGTACTCTGTTATGTCGTGGCAAGGGAAATATCCTAGTCCAGCAGCCGACTGGTGATGGATGCGTAGCTGTCGATACGCCGGTCGCGCAGGAAGGGCCAGTTGCGGCGGATTTCTTCCAGCGCCTTCAAATCGACGTCGCCCACCAGGATTTCTTCACGGTCATGCGAGGCCTCGGCCAGCACGCGGCCAAACGGATCGCAGAAAAACGAGCCGCCCCAGAACTCCAGTCCCTGGCCCGGAGCAGACTTGCCGCGGACATTGCCGGTTTCGAAGCCGACGCGGTTCACCACCGCAACATAGACTCCGTTCGCGATGGCGTGAGCCCGTTGGATGGTCCGCCAGGCATCGTGTTGAGCCGTGCCGAACTCAGCTTTCTCAGCCGGATGCCAGCCGATCGCAGTCGGATAAAAAAGCACGTGTGCCCCCTGCAGGGCGGTCAGGCGCGCGCCTTCCGGATACCACTGATCCCAGCAGACGAGCGTGCCCAACCGGCCGGCGCTGGTGTCAAGGGCGCGGAACCCGAGATCACCCGGGGTGAAGTAGAACTTCTCGTAATAGAGCGGGTCGTCGGGGATGTGCATCTTGCGGTAAAGCCCACGCAGGGAGCCGTCGCTGTCGAAGGTGGCGGCAGTATTGTGATAGACGCCCGCAGCGCGCTTCTCGAAAAGGGAGGCGATGAGCACGATTCCGTGGCTGCGCGCCGCGGCCGCGAGTTTCTCCGACGTGGGACCGGGAATGGTCTCGGCCAGATCGAACAGGGCATGATCTTCCCGCTGGCAGAAATACTGGGTGGCAAAAAGCTCGGGCAGACAAACCACGCGGGCGCCGCGGCCGGCGGCGTCCGCAACCCGGCCGAGGGCTTTTTCAAGATTCTGTTCGGGATCCGGGTCGCAGGACATCTGGATCAGGGCCACGCGAAACTTTTCTGGGGGCACGCGTTCCGACCTCCGCGAACAATATAGCAGCTATCCGCCATCAGCTATCGGCCTTCAGTGAAACCCAGAGCGTGGCATCTTTTCACTTGGCTCCTGTAAAGTATCCTATCGGGAAGAATGCAGACCATCTTGGAGGCTCGCCGTGAAACAGGGCAACCATCAAAATTCGACTCATGGCAATTCGCCGCACGGACACGCTGGCAACGGTGGTGAGGGAAAAGACCGTCATCTGCACAATCCGATCGAGGACCGGCTGATTCCGCTGGAACCGCTCGATCTGGGCAAGGTCAAATCGGTTGACGATCTGGTGCGGGCGATGGCCAAGACCGCTTTCACCGGCCGCCAACTCGGAGAAGCTGCCGACGTGCTCGAAGCCATGGCCCTCGACGAAGATTGTTTCGTCGTGATGACGCTGGCCGGCGCCTTGACCGTGGCCAAGCAGGGGCTGATCATCACCGAACTGATTGATCGCGGCATCGTGAACGCCATTGTCTCGACCGGCGCTCTCATGGCACACGGCCTGGTGGAGGCGACGGGGCGAGCGCATTTTCGCGCCAATCCTGAAGTCTCCGACGAGGAACTTTACGAGCAAGGCTACAACCGGGTGTATGACACGCTGGAGCCAGAGCAGAACCTGGATGACGTCGAGGAAGTGATGTCCAGCGTGCTTGAGGACTGGGATCACAACGAAGTCATGTGCTCGTACAAGTTGAATCATGCCATCGGGGCATACCTGGCCAAGCACGCGCAGGGACAGCGGGGGATATTGAAGTCGGCGCATGAACAGGGCGTCCCGGTGTTTGTGCCGGCATTCAGCGATTCGGAAATGGGGCTGGATACGGCGCTGAACAACCGGGTAAGGGAATCGACCGGCCGGCACAAAATTCGCTTCGACCCCTTCGAGGATCTGGAGCACTTTGCCGCGACCCTGCTGCGGCAGAAGAAGCTGGGCATTTTCACCATCGGCGGCGGAGTGCCGCGCAACTGGTCGCAGCAGTTCGGGCCGTACATCGAATTGCGCCACCGGCGGCTGGGGGAAAACGTGCCCTTGAAGCGTTATCACTACGGCTTGCGGATTTGCCCGGAGCCGGTCTACTGGGGCGGACTCTCGGGCAGTCCCTACAGCGAGGCGGTCTCGTGGGGCAAGTTCGTTCCGCCGTCGGAAGGCGGCAAGTTCGGAGAAGTCTTTGTCGATGCGACCGTGGGGCTGCCGATCATTGTCGCCGCGGTGCTGGAGCGGCTGGAAAAGGCCCACAGGGCCACCCGGAAAGGGAAGAAAGAAACGGCAAAAGGGAAGTGATGCGCGGCAGATCTATGACGAATGAAGATTCCTAATCCCCACCCTGCGAAAACCGCGCAGAGCCTGCCCTGAGCGTAGTCGAAGGGTGGGGCAGCCCGCATCTCCTGAGAGATATGTCGGGCCGGACCAGACCCGAATCGTGAATGTAATCGCTTGCTTTCGTCACTCGTGCTGGGAACTCAGGGACTTTCGGTGGGGTCTAGACTATTTGATGTGATTGATACTTACTCAAAGAGAACTGATACCCACCCTCGATTTCGCGCCACCTTGCGCTGGGTGGCTCGACTGATCCTCGTATCGATTGCTGGTAGCTGGCTATTCCTATATCTCGACTCGGTCTATCAGCGTCGTAGAGCGGAGGCGTTCTTTGCTGACCTAAGATCTCTCGACTTCGCGACCGCCGGCTTTCCCGAGGTTCGCGACATCGTGATTCGTAACGGGGGCACGGCCTTTCGTGAAAAGCCGGGGACGACGTGCACGCCCCGAGACTGCACATTTCGATTGGTAATTATGACTCGGCTGCCGCGGATTCCGTTACAAGGCAGAAAGGCAATATTTCTTTATACGACTCTTCCTTACATCGGAATCCGTTCGTGGGTTTTCGGTGCGGAGTTTGAAGTTCGAGACGGAAAGCTCTACATGAGCAGCATGGGTGTCTGGGAATATAGGATGGAACGCGTAGACTACAATGCGTATCGGCAGCTGGTTCCCTTCGGATATGGAGTCGGAACCCGCAGAGACGCGGCGAGCAATGAATACGAATACACCTCACCTCACGCATGTTGGCCAGGTAGAAACCAGGACTACCGCGTATCCGTCAGTCACGGTGTTGTCAAGCTTCCCGCTTATGCGCTCGACACTTGTGTCGTGCAGTCCGCCGGTACGTCCGTGAAGCGGGCGTTTGATGTTCACCTGAGCTGTCTCAACAACCCGTTTCGCAACTGTAGATTCAACGAACTCGCGCCATCGGCATGGGCCGACTATTCCGCGATGGGTGGCACAGGCACTCGTGACCCGCAGAAGTAAGCCTGAGTAGGCTTGCAGGAACCGGTTGGCTTTTGACGTTAGTCGGTGGAACACGGATAGTCGCTCATCTGCTGGGCGTCAAAATAGCTTTCCCTGGCTGTCCAACATCGCGGTGGCTGGCCGCTTTGCTTTTCACGCGGCTGGCTGGCGGCGACTCTGGCGTTGCTGTCTGGCGGCTTCCAGCTTGCGGTCGCGTTCCGCGTAGATCTCATGCTGACGCCCCGCCAGGGGGCTGGCCCAGCCTTTCGGGATGATGAGATTTCACGAGGGTTGCCCGCGTGCTTTGCGGGAGGGTGGGCATTCTGCCATTCGTCCGAGCTATGGCACTGCAAGATCAGGATCCCCACCCTGTCTCCGCAAAGATCGCGGAGACAAGGGTGGGGCAGCCTCGTTTCGGGCAAATTCAGAGGGGGATGTGGCCTACTCGAGTACGGTTGGCTTGAGCGGGGAGTTCAAAGGATGCAGAGATACACGCTTAGGCGGGTGTTTCGCTGGCGGAGGAATCCGGGGCGACAGCTTCCGCGCGGTTCTCCGCCGAGTTCTGGTTCTCCGTCTTCATGCGGTGGTAGAGCGGAGCAAGTATACTGTTTCCAAGGACTTCTGACTCAGCCTGCACCCAATCCTGCAAGGCGTGCCCGTCCGCCTGCCCACGCTTCTCATAGAGCTGCTGGGCGCGCGAGCGCACCTTGCGCTCGACCATCTTCACCATGAGCTTCTGTTGCTTCTGTCTGCGGGTCTTGATATCCACTCTTACTCCTCGATTTGGTTCTTGAGTCTGTTTAGCCATCTCTATGATAACTGATTACTGTTAACGGAATATTACCTCCGGCAGCGGTCCATGGTTACTAAAGTTACAATCCTTCCGCGCCGCCAAGTCATTCAATTAGATGTTGCGCAAATGAAATGGTTTCAATCGTTTAGCACATCCTGGAAGGGAACAACTCAGCCGGGAACGGGCGGGCTTCTGGGTTGCGGGATGAAGTTGCCGGGGTGGCCCTGATCCTGACGGCACAGCGGTTGAGGAGAGGGTCGAAAGCCGGCTGCGCCTAGTCGAAGATCAGGACGGCCGAAGCGATTACCGTGGTCCACAAGCCGCGCTTGTCGCCGACGGCGGATTGGGTGACGTTGGCGGTGCGGACGATCTTGTTGGACAGCCGGTAGATCTGCTTTTTCTCGTCCCAAGAACGGTCGGGATCAAATTCGACGTTGAGCGTGGTGGCCAGCATTTCGGCGGCAAGCTCCTCGGCATATTCTCCGGCGGCGTCTTCGGTTTCGCCGAAAGAATGGTGCTCGCTGAGATAGCCGTAAGTGTTGCGGTCGGCGGGAATGGCCACGCCGATCGACGACGCCAGCAGGCGATGCGGCTCGCGACTGGAGTTTTCCGCGACTACCGCGAAAACGACTTCTCCCGGATGCAGATACTTGACGCCTTCCTTGCGCGCCAGCAGCTTGCAGTTGGGCGGGAAAATCGAGGAAACCCGCACCAGATTCTGGGCGGCGATGCCGGCGTCGCGCAGCGCCAGCTCAAACGAAGTGAGCCGCTCACGGTGCTTCCCGACTCCCTTGGTGAAGAAAATCCGTTTGGGAACCATGTCTTTGCCCAATGCCGTGATCCTCCCGCAGAGAAAAAAGGTTGTTAAGAAAGCACAATCTAACACAACGCTTCGTAAAGGAATTATGAATTTGCAGGGAGAGTCAAAAAAAATACGGGAGGCGCGGGCGGCAGCTGCTCAGGGACTCCGGCGTCATGCCGAGCGCAGCCGTTGTTCCGGCGAGCGAGGAATCTCCCTTGCAAGAACTGATCGTGCGGGAGATCCCTCGGCCCGCTCGTGAAAACGCGGGCCTTCGGGATGACGCCGGGAAGTGTGGGCTTTCAAACTGAGTTACTGGGTTGCTTTGACGGAGCTGACGGTGATGGTGTTGTCCTTCTCGGTTCCCGTTACCGTAACTTTGGCCCCGGCCTGCTGGTCGAGCGTGGCCAGAGCAGCCTTGTCGCTGGTGTCGAGCGTGTAGACCTTGTCGCCCACGACGAGAGCGTACTTTGACCCCTTGGCCACGCAGCCCCGGGTGCAGCCGGCCGCGTCTCCCGGCATGGCATGCTTGGCGCCGCACATCGCGTCACTGACGATGCCGGTGTAGGTCTTACCCTTGGCAAATGCGGAAACGGTCAAGCCTGAGGCCATAACCAGAGCCAGCAGCGCGAATCCAAACTTCTGGAAGCAGGATTTCATTCTTATCTCTCCTTGGAATCTGTAGCCTGTGGCCCCACGCAGGGCGCAGAGCTTCTTTGTAGCAGATGCATTGCGGACCCAGAAGATACAAGGAATCCGCCGATTCTCCGACGGCGCCCACAGCCCCGCACACGGATCTTTGGCGCCCCAGGAACAAAAAATGCGGAGACGCGCATCGCGCGCATCCCCGCTTCGTGCCTGGATCCTGAGGGGGTCGGGATTCCGGGCGACGGCCCAAGGGTAGCGGCGAGAAGTGGTTGCGGCGAGAAAACCTGTTTCTTGTTACGAAAACCGAACAAGCGCAGCGAGTATGAGCTGGCGGGCTTCGGACCGACTAATTCGGGGCTTTGACTGAATAGATGATGTCCACGTCCACGGTCTTGTCGCGGACGTTGGCGGTCACATGGGGAGAGACTTCCCAGTCCAGCCGCGAGGGGAGCAGTTTGTGCGCCTGAGGCAGGTAGCTGTCGAGGTAGGTAGCATCATAGACATCTCCCTGGCGGAGCTTCCAGGTGTCGCGGAGTTTGGCGGTCAGAGAGTTGTCGAGGCCGCGAAACTCGAGGTCGCCCATATGGTAGACCGGGCCTTCGGTAACCTCCAGTCGAAGGGTCACAGCCTCGGCCGCATCGTCAAACTGCGCCTGGACCTTAATGGACGCAGTGATGAAGCCGCGCGACCCGTACAGCTTCTGCACCTCCTCCAACTCTTCCGTGAGACGCACGGTGTTGGCCGGTTTGCCCAGCGCGGCGGGAACCATTTTCTGGAGGGTATCAGTGGGAAACTCGTGATTGCCCGCCCACACCAGGCTTTTCAGCGTGTATTGCACGCCGGGCGTGATGGCGAAGGCTACATCTACGACCGTCTGGTTCCGCGGACCCTCCTCGGGCTCAGCGGCAACATCTTTCACCACCTTGGGTTGAGGCTCTCCGCAAACGGCCTTCAAATAGCCGCGGGCGTGATAGACCGGAAGGAGTTGCCGCTGGACGAACAGGTCGAGACGCGTACGGGAATATTCGCGTCCGGAAAACGCCTGGGCGGCCGTCGCGAGGGCGGGCAGGTCGGCCGCGGCGACTCCGGTGAACTCGATGTTGCGGACCCGAATGAGTACGTCAGAAACGTTGTATTGAATTGCTTCCACGGGCCCGTCGGTCTTGCTGAGGCGCAGGTAGTTCACATGACCGGGGACGGCGTTTTCGACCAGCATCGCCTGTAATATGTCAGATACCTCGTCGGCCATGCGCCCAGAGACGGGAAGCTCTCCATCAAAAAGAGGCACATGCTCTTTCACCCGCCGGCGGATTTCCGCGTCGGAGAACCAGACAAAGTCTTCGAAGCGGGCAGGAACGAATTTGTCCGCGTCGGTCACTTGCAGTTCGAGCTTGGTTCCGGCGGAAGTGTACGAGTAGGTGTAGCCGATGTCGCGGAAGGCGCCGGTGTCACCCAGGCGGCGGGCGGCTTTCTTGAAATCGTCTTCGCCGACGGCGGTGTTCAGCTGAAGGCCGGTGGTGGCGGCGATGGCGTCTTCGGCGAAGCGCTTGCTTCCGCTGACTTTGATGGCAATCAACTGCCGGGCCGAAGCGGGCATCTGCGCCAGAGGCTTTTGCGCGGATTGCCCCGCGCCCAGCGGGTGCAGCCCGCAAACCAGCAGCCAAAGCAGGAGTGTACTCGCCTTCGTCATCGAGCGGGAGCCGAAACCAATGGTTGCGTGGATTTGTGTTTCACGGCAATGTCAATGAAGGCCAGCGCGGCCCGGCTCAGGGCTTTGTCTTTGCGGAAGACCAGAGCCAAGTCGCGGCGAATCTGGGCGTCGGCGATGGATATGGCCGCCAGAACCTGGGCTTGGACATCCTCATCCACGTTCGAGCGTGCGATAAAGCCGACGCCGACTTCGGCGGCCACGAAGCGCTTCAGCAGTTCGCTGGAATCGAGTTCCATGGCGACGTTGGGTTTCAGGCGCCGCTCATGAAAGAGTTCCTCGAGCGCGTCGCGTGTGTGCCCGGCTCTGGGCAGAACCAGGGGGAACCTGGCCACGTCCGCGATGGTCGCTGATTTCATTTTTCCTAACGGATGCTGCGGTGGTGCGATGATAATCAACTCATCGCGATGGATGAGCACCACGGTCAGGCGGTTGTCCGTCACGGGCAGCGAAATCACTCCAAAGTCCACCGAGTTGTCGATCACCGATTCCATAATTTTGGCATAGTCAGCCCGTTTGATGTTCACCGACACGTCGGGGTATTGCTTTTTGAAGTCGGCGAACACGTAGGGAAGGATGTGCAGGCAAGTGCCTTCGTTGGCGCCCACGATGATCTCTCCCCGGGGCACGCGCTCCATCTCGGCAATCGTGACTAGCATGGACTTGCGGGCATCGAGCGTTTCCTCAACATACTTCAGAAAAGACTTGCCGGCAGCGGTGAGTGAAACCTTGCCTCCGGAACGGTCGAACAGCCTGGCGCCGACTTCTTCCTCCAGCCCGCGAATCTGCGATGAAATCGCCGGCTGGGTGCGGAAACGTTTCTCCGCCGCCCGCGAAAACGAGGCGTGCCGCGCCACTTCGAGAAACGTCTGGAGTTGGTCAAAATCCATGAGAGCGGTCGCCAGTTATCAGTTGTCAGTGACGGCCAGCAATCAGCAGTCGGGCAGCGAGCCGGATCAATGCGCCTCCCAGCCGGATAAGCACCCGTAAGGCACTGAATGCTGACGGCTGAGTGCTGATGGCTCAAGTATAAAGTCGCGTTATGAAGTCCATAAGAACAATCGAATTGCCAACCTTCACGTGAGGCTCTACACTCCTCGGTCCTGTGCAACCGGACCGATTGTAGCAGTCTGCACGGCGGGTGCCCCATTTCTCAGGCGTTCTGCGCGAGAAGTGGAACCTCTGCCCGTGAGCACCTCAATTTTCTATACGGGAGTGACCCTCCCGGCAAGGAGTCCTCATGGCTGATAGCAAGACCGTTCTTGAGTTCGCGAAAAAGCACGAAGCGAAAATTCTCGACCTGCGCTTCACCGATATTCCCGGCCTGTGGCACCACGTTTCCTATCCCATAAACCAGTTGACCGAAGCGTCATTCGAGGATGGATTCGGCATCGACGGCTCCTCCATTCGAGGATGGGCGGCCATCCACGAGAGCGACATGCTGCTCAAGCCCGACCCGGGCACTCACATGCTCGATCCCTTCACCGAGGTGGCGACGCTGGTGATGATCTGCGACGTGGTCGATCCGGTGACCAAGCAGACCTACGACCGCGATCCGCGCTACATCGCGCGCAAGGCCGAGATGTACCTGACTGCGACCGGCCTTGCCGACACGGCTTATTTCGGTGCGGAGGCTGAATTTTTCATCTTCGACAACGTGCGCTTCGATCAGCGCGAGCAGTTCGGCTTTTACTACATTGACGCCGAAGAAGGCCGCTGGAACTCGGGAAGGGAAGAGAACAATCTGGGATACCGTCCGCGGTACAAGGAAGGCTATTTTCCCGTCCCGCCAACCGATCATTACCAGGACTTGCGCTCCGAGATGGTGCTGACCATGCAACAGTGCGGCATGGATGTGGAATGCCACCATCACGAAGTGGCCACCGGCGGCCAGACTGAGATTGACCTGAAGTTCGATTCGCTGGTGCGCTCGGCCGACAAGATGCTGCTCTACAAGTACATCGTGAAGAATGTGGCCAACCAGTTTGGCAAGACCGTCACCTTCATGCCCAAGCCCATTTTCGGCGATAACGGCAACGGCATGCACACGCACCAGTCGCTGTGGAAGGCCGGCCAGCCGCTGTTTGCCGGCGATGGATATGCCGGGATGTCGCAGATGGCACTGTGGTACACGGGCGGGCTGATCAAGCACGGTCCGGCGCTTTCGGCGATCATCGCGCCCACCACAAATTCCTATAAGCGCCTCGTGCCGGGATTTGAGGCGCCGGTGAATCTGGCTTACTCGCGGCGCAATCGCTCGGCCGCGTGCCGCATTCCCATGTATTCGGCGTCCCCCAAGGCCAAGCGGGTCGAGTTTCGGCCTCCCGACCCGAGCTGCAATCCCTATATGGCGTTTGCCGCAATGCTGATGGCAGGCCTCGACGGCATCGAGAACAAGATGGATCCGGGGCTGCCCATGGATAAAGACATTTATGAGTTGGAGGCAGAAGAATTGGCCAGCATTCCATCCATGCCCGGCTCGCTCGAAGACGCACTCGACGCCCTGCAGCGCGATCACGCCTTCCTGCTCAAAGGCGACGTGTTCACCGAGGAGTTACTGCGGACCTACGTGGACTACAAGCGCGCGAAAGAGGTGGACGCGATCCGGCTAAGGCCGCATCCGTATGAGTTTGCGCTGTACTACGACATTTGAGAAGGAGGATTTGCGGGTGCCCACTTTTTCGGGACGGGTGGCCCAGGCTTCTGATTTTGCTGGGCACGACCAGTACAGTGGGTGCCCCGTCCTTCGCGTTCTTTGCGAAGGGCGGGAACCACGAAGCTCGTCCAAAACGCAATACCAGCTCGATCGATCCCCCAGGTCTCGTCCGACTGTCAGCCTCTGTTGGAAAAATTGGGCTCTGCTTTGCTGCTACAGTGCTACCCCTCTTCATTGCCGGTCCCCTTTTATCCGTGCTTTGAGCGCGTCGATACCTGCGAGCGTACCGCATCCCGTCGGAGACCGGCCTTCTCATCCCATCTGATTTTGCCAGTTGGCTCCCGCTTACTTCTGGTTTGCCCATGATCCAGAGTTTGTGGCTGTATCACTGTTTGCCGAAGCCGATGCTGCTGATACAGATTTTGTACATGGGCGCGCGGTCGAACTTCAGGCGCACGATCCTGAGCTTGGCGGGATCGAAAGGTTTGGAGTCGCGGGCCGGCTGAAACGCGGAGAACGGCGCGCGAACCGTCTGGAAGACGACTTCCTAATCCTGGTTGTAACCCTCCTCGTCCATCTTCGCGAGCTTAGTGAACTTCTCTTTAAAGGGTGGAGGAATCGAAACAAATCGGCTGACGGGTGACGTTACGGTGGCGCCTTCGCTATCCACGAGTTCGATGGTGAAGTCCGGCGATTCGCGCTCTTTCCCTTTTCCCTGGTTGCCTTCCTCTTTTTTCGTTTTCTCTTTCTCTTTCTCGTCTTCCTTCTTCTTACCCGGGAGATCCACGTCCTCGTCCATCGGCGCCACGGAAAGCTCCAGGGTTGAAGTCTGGGTCAAGTGCCAATTCGTGGCCGCTCCCGCTGGCAGCGTCAGAGTGTAGGTTGCCGCGGGCGCGTCCTTCGCCCGGTTCCAACCCAAGAACACTCCATTGTACCCGCGATCGTCCGACCGCCATGGGATGCGGCCCTCGTTCCAGACGGTGAGATTTTCGCCGGCGATGTGGCCACCCAGAGCGGTGGTTGTGGTGAGGTCGGCGTCTTCGTTGTAAGAGGCGAGCGGGATGAAGGAGGGGTCCTGGTAGCGGTTCATGTACAGCGTATCCGGGAGCCAGTCGCGGGCGACGCGCCAGTCTTGAAAAAGAGGCAGGTACTCGCGGCGATCCTGAAGGCTGGCCGCGAGGAACGCGGAGATGTAGGTCTTGGCAATGCGGCGCTGCTCGTCCCCGGGCATCAGCGGTTTCAGGTTGAGCAGCCAACCTATGGGTTTGCCAGCATCGTCGTTGCCCCAGACGGTGTTGAACTGGCCATGATTCGCGCGGTAGGCGTAGATTTCGGCTTTGAACCACGGGCCGGGCTGGGTGAAGCGGACGTGATCCCACTGCCGGCTGCCGAGAAAGGACGAGACGTCGCCATCGTAGGCGCCCTGCAGCGTAAGGTAACTGACGTCCTGGATGCTGCGAAATTCGCCGGCGGGTTTGTACTGTCCGTCGGCGGGAGCGATGGCCACTACGGCTCTGATGGGAAAATGGTAGTCGAATTTGATGTTGGCGTCTTCGGGCGCGT
>Ga0326728_10022377_pt1 | contig 11738 bp, 11 predicted proteins | sample MB3enrmetagenome_FD_207602 | JGI IMG/M metagenome (GOLD analysis project Ga0326728, IMG submission 207602) | Lab enriched peat soil microbial communities from McLean, Ithaca, NY, United States - MB31MN | ecosystem: Environmental > Terrestrial > Soil > Wetlands > Peat | place: USA: New York... | reverse complement strand
ATTCGCCGATGCCGTCGCTAAGGAAAACCCCTCCCTTGTCATGGGCGGGCCAGGGTTCCAGTCGGAGGTGGATGGCTGGAATAGCATCCCGGACGATGCCGGGCATACTTCCTGGATGAAGCGGTTTCTTACTTATATGAAAGAGAAGAACCGCAGCGGCGATTTCGGCTTTTTTTCTTTCGAATGGTACCCCTTCGATGACCTTTGCGAGGACTCGCCTTCTAAGCAGCTCATGGATCATCCTAGGCTCATCCGTCAAACGCTGCGGCGCCTTGAGAAGGACGGTGTTCCGAAGGACATTCCGTGGATTATCACCGAATTCGGCTACTCCTCTTTCGCGGGGCAGCGGGAGGTCGAGCTATCTGCAGCGCTTCTTAACGCCGAGATTGTCGCGCAGTATTTGATGGCCGGCATCAAGACCGTCTATCTTTATGGGGTCGAGCCCAACGAGCCTATCCGGGACGGCGCCGCGTGCAACACCTGGGGTAACCTCATGGCGCTGCAAACCGGCGAAGACGGCAAGATCAAATGGCGGCTACCCACTTTTTACGGCGCGAAATTGGCTGGAGGGGAATGGCTCGGCGCGCCAGACGGCGTTCATAGCCTCTACCGGACCCGCATCGCCGGGACTGCCGGCTCCGATGCGGGACTCGCAGCTTACGCGGTTCATCGCCCCGGCGGCCAGTGGGCAGTTCTTATTCTTAACAAAGACCCCGTCCGCGCGCGGCTTGCCGATGTGCGCTTCGGCGGCGCGGATTCGGATGCCACCCGCTGGCAGGGGCCTCTAGACGTGTTTCAATACTCGCCGAAGCAATATGCCTGGATCTCCAACCGCGACGATGGGCACCCGGCCCATTCCGAGCCGCCGGCTCGATACAAAACAGAAAGCGGCAAACCGGCTGTGCTCAGTCTGCCGCCGATGTCGCTGACCGTCGTGCGGGGAAATCCGCCGGAGAGCCCGGCGCCTGGCATAATGGTTGGGGTCTCCGGGATGAAGCCCGCCGCCACAAGCGAGCGATGAGCGCCCCGAAGCGTCAGGACGTAGCGGCAGTATGCTACTGATGTCTTAGGAGGGATAGCCCGCCCCCGAATTGACAGCAGCCTCCCGATGCGCTCAATGGCGTTTTACAAAATATTGCAGCCGTTTAGTCCAGTTCTGAACCGCACATTGTGCGGCTTCCGTCGCATCAACTTCAAGCTGTTTAGGTGTGTGATGCACAAGAGTAGCTCTTGGCTGCTTATCGCCGCGGCGCTGGTTACGGTCACTGCCCCATCGCGGGCATGGGAGGGCGACCCTATACGCGGGCGCGCGCTTTTCGGAGAGCAATGTACGCTCTGCCACACCGAAGCAGGCGAGGGAGGATTAGGGCCGGATTTGCGCGGCGTCGCCGGGCGGAAGGCCGCTTCTACAGACTTCGCTTATTCCCCTGCGCTAATGGCCACCGGCTGGGCGTGGGACGATTCGAATCTCGACCGTTTCCTCGAAAATCCGGCGGCCGTTGTACCTGGCTCAGTGATGCCATTTTCGGTGCCCAACCTGACTGAGCGGGCCGATATCATTGCCTACCTCAAGTCTCTTAAATGACACCCCTTCGCATTGGATATTGCGGACAAGCTTTTGACCCCGGTTCGGCAGAGACGGCCTGCTTAGCAACCGCCATTTCTGGCCTTGGCGAGCCTGTCGAACTCCAGAAGCTCGCGCAACAGCTCCTCCAGCGAGGATACGGGCAACATGTTCGGACCGTCGGAGGGCGCGCGGTCAGGGTCTTGGTGCGTTTCGATAAACAGCGCGGCCACGCCAACCGCAACGGCCGCCCGCGCAAGCACCGGCACGAAGCGCCGCTCGCCGCCACTCTCCGTTCCGCGTCCGCCCGGCTGCTGGACCGAGTGGGTCGCATCGAAGACCACAGGGCAGCCCATCTCCGCGAGAATGGGTAGCGCGCGCATATCGGTAACGAGCGTATTGTAGCCGAAGCTGACTCCGCGCTCGGTAACGAGCACGTTCCCATTCCCCGCTGCGAGCACCTTTGCCACGACGTTCTTCATGTCCCATGGCGCCAGGAACTGCCCCTTTTTGATCTTCACCACGCGGCCCGTCTCAGCCGCTGCGATAAGAAGATCGGTCTGGCGGCACAGGAAAGCGGGAATTTGCAACACGTCCACGGCCTCGGCCACAGCTGCACACTGGGAGGCCTCGTGCACGTCCGTTACGACGGGCAGCCCAAGCGTTTCACGGATTTCTGCAAAGATCGGTAGCGCCGCTTTCAGCCCAAGCCCGCGCGCGCTCGTTGCGCTGGTTCGGTTCGCTTTGTCGAACGACGTTTTATAGATGAGGCCGATGCGAAGCCTGCTCGCGATCTCCTTCAGAGCCGATGCCATCTCAAGGGCATGGCTGCGGCTTTCGAGTTGACACGGCCCCGCAAACAGCGCCAGCGGCATCCGGTTGGAAACGCGAACCCCGCGAATCTCAACCGTTGAGTTCGGAGACGAAGATCGAGGATGCTGAGAGGTCATGGATTTTTCTTGTCGAACTCGGCCAGCGTCGCCTTTGCTGCCTGAACGCCAGCCGCGGTTGTCACGGGACCGTCATATTCATGGTAGATAGCCAGAAACAAAGGCTTCCCGTGAGACACCGTGCTCGTCACGATGCTGGACATCAGGATAACTTTGTCGCTGGCACCCTTAACGCCGACAAGCAGACCAGCGTAGCAGCCATGCTCGTCCTCGTCGAGAACGCCGATATAGCTTGTGCTCGTAACCGCAATCTTGGCACGCAGTTCCTTGGCCTTCCTGGCGACGATGTCCGGTACGTTCTCCAACGTCGCGTCGCTCTGCTTGCGCATATCGGCGCAAAGGCCCTTACGTAAGCTCTGCGTCTCCCCGTCCACCGCGGAATTTACGTAGGAGTCCGGTGTGTAATATGCGGTGTAGTTAAGGACATTTCCGGTTTCTCCGTTGCGGTACCTCGCGCGGCGGCTGCACTCCATCGTTGCGACGATAAGTGTATTCTTTGCGCCCTTAAACAATGTGCTCACGGTGTGTATGAACTTGCTGTCCTGCGGATTGCTTTCCTCCAAAACACACTGGCCTTTGGGCACCACGAAATCGAAACTCTCGCTACCCACTGCCCGCGTAACGCTATCGGCGTGAGCGAAAGCGGCTTGTAAAGCAACGGCAAACAGCACCGCTAGGACCTTACGAACTTGCATCGGAACCTTCTTCCAGAGGCGATATCGGCGAGAAATTAAAGAAGCATAAGACATGAGCCGCCCCGCACATCTGCACAGTAGGGCATGTTTCCCTATGTGCACAAATTATTTTGGGGCTTCAAACCCCGGCCGCGGCCGGCCCTTGCGCATGGCCGCGGCGTTATCAAACAAGCCTGCTTTGATGAACCGCCGCACCGACAAACGACGCAAAAAGCGGGTGCGGATCGAAGGGCCGGGATTTCAGCTCCGGATGGAATTGCACGCCAATGAACCAGGGATGGCCCGGTATCTCGACGATTTCCGGCAGTTTTTTGTCCGGCGATAAACCCGAGAAGCGCAAGCCCGCTTGCTCCAGCCGCTCAAGGTAGTTGATGTTCACCTCGTAACGATGGCGGTGGCGCTCGCTGATGCGCAAACGGCCATAGATCTTCGCGACCTGGCTCCCTTCTGCCAAAACGGCCTCATAAGCGCCGAGCCGCATCGTGCCGCCCTTCTCGCTTTGGGCATCGCGGTGCACGGACGTCGCGCCGCTCATCCACTCCATCATCAGGCCCACGACCGGCTCGGCGGAGGGGCCGAACTCGGTCGAGCTGGCTCCGTTGATGCCGGCCACATGGCGCGCCACTTCGATCACGGCAAGCTGCATGCCGAAGCATATGCCGAGATAGGGCACTTTGCGCACACGGGCATAACGCGCGGCCTCGATCTTGCCCTCGGCACCGCGCTCGCCAAAGCCGCCCGGCACGATGATGCCATGGATGTTTTCGAGATGCGCGCTTGGGTCGCCTTTCTCGAAAAGCTCCGAATCGAGCCAATGGACATTCACGCGCACGCCCTGGCTGATGCCGCCATGCGCCAGGGCCTCGGTGAGCGATTTATAAGCATCTTTAAGAATGGTGTATTTGCCGACGATGGCGATCGAAACCTCGCCGTCGGGATGCGCGATCCTGTGGGAGATTTCGCGCCAGACATCGAGCGCTGGGGGCGGCGCATCGTGAATGCCGAACGCCGCCAGCACCTCGCGGTCGAGCCCCTCCTCATGATAGGCGAGCGGCACGTCGTAGATGTTCGGCACGTCCAGCGCCTGGATCACGGCGCTTTCGCGGACGTTGCAGAAAAGCGCGATCTTTGCGCGGTCGCTCTTGGGAACCGGCTTCTCCGAGCGGCACAATAGAATGTCCGGCTGGATGCCGATGGAGCGCAGCTCCTTCACCGAATGCTGCGTCGGCTTCGTCTTTAGCTCGCCCGCCGCCCTAATATAAGGCAGCAAAGTCAGATGAATAAAGACGGCATGCCCGCGGGGAAGCTCGTTACCGAGCTGGCGGATCGCTTCGAAAAAGGGCAAGCCTTCGATGTCGCCGACGGTGCCGCCGATTTCGGTGAGAACGAAGTCCGCGCCCTCGTTGCCGGTGAGGATGAACTCTTTGATGGCGTTCGTGACGTGCGGCACCACCTGCACCGTGCCGCCCAGATAGTCGCCGCGCCGTTCAGCCGAAAGCACATTTTGATAGATGCGTCCCGTCGTGATGTTGTCGTCGCGGCGGGCCGAGACACCGGTGAACCGCTCGTAATGGCCGAGATCGAGATCGGTCTCTGCGCCGTCGTCTGTTACGAAGACCTCCCCATGCTGATAGGGGCTCATCGTGCCCGGATCGACATTGAGATAGGGATCGAGCTTGCGCAGGCGGACGGAATAACCGCGCGCTTTCAGCAATGCGCCGAGCGCCGCCGATGCAAGACCCTTACCTAATGAGGAAACCACGCCGCCGGTAATGAAGATATATCGCGCCATGGACTCGAAACGTAATGCTTCGCTCGCCCAAGCGAAAGTGAAAGCTCGCAGTTTTCAACGGCGGCATGATGCCGCCGGGCTGCTGGGCCTGTCCGCTTATTGAGACTGCGGGAGTTGCGGCTGAGCCGGGGCGGGGGGCGCGGAATTTTGAGCTGGCGGCGTCTGCGCTTTCAGCTTCGGAAGCTTAAGCGCTGGAAGCGATGACGGCGCCTGCTCGCCTGCGGGAGCCGAAGCGGGAAGGCTTTGCGCCGGAACGCCGGCCCCAACGGCCGATGTTGGTGCCTGCTTATGGCTAAAAATGCCAAGCGCAAGACTAGTTGTGAAAAAGATCGCTGCAAGAACAGCCGTCGTCCGCGTCAATAAGTTAGCGGCGCTCCGGCCGGACACGAAGCCGCCCCCGCCGCCGCCCATGCCGAGCGCACCGCCTTCGGAGCGTTGAAGGAGGATAAGCACGATCATCGAGAACGCGACCATGATATGAACGACGAGAAGGACAGTGGCCATAGAACCTAAACCGCTCTGAATTTCGGGAAAACTAGCGTCTTACATGACCGTTTTTAGCCCGAAGATCAAGACGGCAAATGCCTGACCGGCTGCCGGTGTCACCCGGAAGCTTCGGCTAAGCAAGCTTGCCCGTCTTCGCCACCGGCTTCTTAGCGGTTAAAACAAAGGCCGCTGGACCTCGCACCCGGAAAATCCGCCCGGCCGCGACTGCTGCGAGTTCATGGCAGCGAATAAATCTTCTTTATCGCTCCTCGAAAGGCGCTTTGTACGAAATCACTGAAACTTTTGCGTCCGTTGAGGCAGTGAAACTGATAATTGAAAATCGCTACGATTGGTGATACCAGGTACAAATAAGCGCCACGTGGGGAGCGCCATGAATTAATGGGTGCAACGGCAAGCCATCGGCCTGTTGCTACGTGTCAATCCTTGCGCGTTGCGAACATGAAACCTGTCGCCACAAAATCACAACACCTAAACTTCCAGGAGATCGCCGCGACTGCTTCCATTTCGTTGAAGGAGTATTTGCCATCCAGCATGTCTCTGACACCGGGCTCGGAGAAATCGGACGGCGCGTGGCGTAGCCAGTGGCAACCGATCTCAAACCGGATACCGCCTAACGGCGGTTGGGATTGGCCCTCCTGCCGCTTGGCGGGGAGTAAAGACCCGACCCAGCTATGCGCGGCCATGTGGTGCCTGAGCGAGAGCGAGCTGTGCGGACTTCTGCTTATGAGGCTAAACAACACCGCTTGCTGGATTGAAGCAGTTGAGGGCAGCCCGAAGCCTAATCATAGCTTGAGAGGTTTGGTGTTACTGATTGCGCTTGAGATGGCATCTATGTATGCCCAATCGCAGGGAAGACGGGAAGTCTGGCTGTGCAGCCCCGCAAACGACATGCTTCTTGGGTATATCGTAAACGATTATTGCTTCGAGCTAGTATCGCCCAAAACAGGCCCCGCCTTTTGCAGGAAACAGGTTTGAGATGCTGAGAGCAACTCTCCGCGCTTTGACTGGCCTCGTCTCTCGCCGTGAAAACGAGTTCGATAACGCACGGCCTGGGCCTTCCCGGCCAATGACGGGCTTATTTCATCACCTTAGCGAAAAGAAAAAACATAAGGTGCTGACCTACCGGGGGGCAGAATATGCTGGTGGCCTCAAAAAGAAGACTGCTTCCAACTGGTAACGTATTTCCGGCTTTGCCGTACCTCGCCTAGGCGCGAGACTTAAACGGCAGCTGGCAGCCTATTGGGCGCCGGAACGCTCACGCGGCGGATGGCTACTTTCCTTTGCTGGCGCCTTCGCGGCCTTGCGCGTCTCCGAAGCCGGGGGGGCGGCTTCCTCTCCATCCCCAGACTGCGCCTTTTTCGCATCGCTCTCTGCCGCTTGGGCTGCGCTGTTCTGGCCGCCTTCCTCATCCTCCTCTTCAAGATGCTTGAGATGAACGAGGGAGCTTGGCGCCGAGCAGCGGAACTTCAGTTGCTCGTCGAGATCGATATATTGCCTGACGAGGCTCAAATCGGCGGCGGACAGGTGGGAAGTTGCCCATGCAGGGCCATTTTCCATCAGCTTGTCGATCTCGAGCGCTTTCATGTTCTGCATGTCCAGCGCGAGCTTTGCGCAGGAGTTTTTATCCAGCGGCGCGGAAAGGGCCTGGAGGGGCAAGAGCAAGAGAAGGCTGCAAGCCGCTGCAGCTCCCCGCGCGAGGCGGCTGGAATTGAAGCTCGGGTGAAAAGCGAGAATTCTCATTTGCCTTTCCACTAGGATTAGGGCCTCCGGCGCTCCGGGACCTGCGTTGCCGCCGCGATAATTGCAAGGAATGACGAAGCATTCAAGCTTGCACCGCCAACAAGGACGCCGTCGACTTCACTGCTTTGAAAAATTCCCGCCGCATTGGCGGCATTTACGGACCCGCCATACAGAATGTGCCACCGCTGCCCGCCCTCCGCCTGGCGCTTCCCGAGCTCCGCCCGCAGCACCGCGTGAATGGCGGTAATGTCGTCTGTGGTTGCCTGCAGGCCGGTTCCGATTGCCCAAACGGGCTCGTAAGCTATAACCGTATTTGCGGGCGTGCTTGCTTCGGGCAGGCTTTCGGTAAGCTGGCGCGTGCAAACCGCTGGAGCGAGCCCCGCTTCGCGCTCGCCTTTCGTCTCGCCGAGGCAAACGACCGCAGTCAAGCCATGTTTCAGGGCCGCAGCCGCCTTGGCGCGAACCGTGCGGCTCGTCTCGCCGTGACCGCTCCGCCTCTCGCTATGCCCCACGATCACAGCGGTGGCTCCGGCATCCTTCAAGATCGGGGCCGAAAGGTCGCCGGTGAACGCTCCGGAGGGCTCTGTATGGCAATCCTGCGCTCCGATGGTGAGAGGCGAGCCTGCGGCAAGCGAAGCAGCGGCATGAATAAGCGTCGCCGGGGGGAAGATCCACACACCGGCCGTGCAGGAGGAACCGATACCCGCCTTGACGGCCTCGATTTGGGCAAGATCGGCACGAACGCCGTTCATCTTCCAATTTCCAGCGACGATAACATCCGGTGCGTTCATCGTTATCCCCCTCAAAAAGCGGACTTTATCCGCCAATCTTATATTGCGCGCGAATTTTTATCCTCTAAATTACAGCGCACCGCGGACCCTGGCTGAATTGCTCGCCTGAATCAAGGGCCGTCTCGCCTTACGAAGGACTATCGCCTGCTATGATGCACATGCTACGGAAAGCGGCCGTTGCCGTTATGTTCGCCATCCTCATCGGCGCGTTTGCGATCAGCATGGGCGGCAATTATTCTTTCGACCGCTTCAGGCATCCCAATGTCGCCAAGGTAGGCTCTATCGAGGTCACGCCGCAGCAATTTCAGCGCGCTTATGAAAGGGCTGTTGAAAATTTGAGCGCGAGGGCCGGGCGGCGGATCACGGCAAGCCAGGCAAAAGCGCTCGGCATGCCGGCAAGGGTGCTGCAAGAGCTCATCCAGGAATCGGCCATCGACCTCGAGGCGAAAAAGCTTGGTCTCGGTCTCTCTGAAACGGGGCTGCGTCAAAGCATAACCGGCAACGAGATCTTTCAGGACAGCGCGGGCAAGTTTAGCCCCGAAAAATATCAACAGTTTTTGTATCGGATCGGATACAGCGCGCCGGGCTTCGAGTACGAATATCGCAACGATCTCATACGCCGGCAGATCCAGAGCCTTTTCTCGGCGAGCGGTGTAGTTCCGGCCACGCTGCTCGATGCTTTCAACCGCTACACCAACGAGCAGCGAACCATCGCCTATTTCACTCTCGATGCGAGCGCCGCGGGAACTATCGAGGCGCCATCGGATGACGCCCTGCGCAGTTTCTATGAGGACCGGAAAAGGCAATTCATGGCGCCGGAGTTGCGGAAGGTAGCGTTGCTTGCCATAGCGCCTCAAAACATCGCGGGCAGGATCGCTATTTCCGATGAAGAGATCAAGGCAGAGTACGATGCGAGGGCAGCCGATTATGCCGTCCCGGAGCGCCGCAAGATCGAGGCCATCACGTTCCAGACAAAAGAGGCGGCGGAATCGGCTGCTGCGGTGCTGAAGGCTAAGAATGACTTCGCGGGCATTGCCAAGCGTGCCGGCTTTAGCGAGTCCGACATTTCCCTCGGTACCGTCTCGAAAAAGGAACTGTCTGAGAAATTTGCAACGAACGACGCGATCCTAAACGCTGCTTTCGGGCTCAAAAAGGGTGAAACAAGTCAGCCTATCGACGGCCCGCTTTCCTGGGTCGTTCTACGCGTCTTGGACATAGTCCCCGGCAAGGAAAAAAGCTTCGACGAGGTCAAGGATCAGATCCGGGCAGACCTCGTGAAAGCGCGCAGCGCCGCGGAAAGCGCTAAGCTTATCAAAGCCTTCGAGGATGAGCGCGCTTCGGGCGTGCAGCTTCAGGAAAGCGCGAAGAAGCTGGGCTTGCCGCTCGAAGAGGTGACCATCGACCACAACGGAAACGGCTCGGACGGCAAGCCCGTGCAGGTCGAAGCCGTTCCCGCCCAAACGCTAGCCTCCGCCGCTTTCAAGTCCGACGTTGGCGTCGAAAACGAAGCGCTGCGTCTGCAAGGCGGCGGTTATGCGTGGTTCGACGTCCAAGACATGGTGAAGGCCAGGCAGAAGCCCTTCGACGAGGTGAAGGCGGAGGTCGAGGCCGATTGGCATAGGGACCAAGTCCGCGCAAAACTCGCAGAGAAGGCTCGCGACTTGGTGGCGCGCTTGAACCGCGGCGAAGCGATCGCCGATGTGGCGAAGAGCGCCGGCGCCGAGGTGAAGACCACGGAGCCTTTGAAGCGCGACGCGTCCGAGCCTGCGTTGCCGCCGTCGGCGATTGCCCAGGCCTTTTCGCTCGCTGAAGGCGGCGCATCCTCCGCGGTTTCTGGCGATGGAGCATCGAGAGCGGTGTTCCAGGTCGCCAAGACCATTGCACCGGGCCCGCTGGACGAGGCCGGAGCCAAAGCATTGGAGCAGCGCCTTTCGGGCCAGATTGCCGAGGATAACTTCCACGAGTATCTGGTGGGCATCGAGAAAGCGGCCGGAGTGAGCGTCGACAACAAGAACTTTGCCGCTGTCGCTGGAGGCAATTATGAAGGCGAAGACTGAGTTTCGATGGCGTGTGGCGTTTTTTTAAGTGTACCGGGAGACCCAACGCTAAGAGATTGCCAATCCTATGAAGGTTGAACCTTCGCTTTTAGAATTTTCTGCGCGCTACGCCGAAGGCCAGCCGCAGCTCGTTTTCACGCGGCTGATCGCCGATCTCGAAACGCCCGTTGCCGCAATGCTTAAGCTCGCGGCGGACCGCCCCTTTTCGTTCCTCCTCGAATCGGTGGAAGGCGGGGCTGTGCGCGGCCGCTATTCGATCATCGGTCTCGATCCCGATATCCTATGGCGCGCGCAGGGAAACCGCGCCGAGATTAACGAGGCTCCCCATAAGGACGCGAGCGCGTTCCGGACCTGCAAGCCGGGCACGCTCGACGCGCTGCGCGAGCTGCTCGACGCTTCGAGGCTCGATATACCCGCTCACTTACCGCCCATGGCGGCAGGCGTGTTCGGTTACCTCAGCTACGACACCGTCCGTCTCGTTGAGAGACTGCCAGCGCAAAAGCCCGATCCAGTCGGGGTGCCCGATGCCGTGCTGATGCGGCCGACAATCGTCGTGATTTTCGATGCAGTTAAGGACGAAATGACCCTCGTGACCGCTGTGCGGCCTCAGAAGCGCATTTCGGCCAAGACGGCCTATTCCCGCGCCATCGACCGTCTGTCGCAAGTTCAGGACGCACTCGACACCAACAGCGCGCACGCCTCCCCGGCAAATGGCTTCGACGCAGAGCTTGCGCCTACGGCATCGAATATGACACCGCAGCACTACATGGCGATGGTCGATCGCGCGAAAGAGTATATCGCCGCCGGCGATATCTTCCAGGTCGTGCTTTCGCAGCGCTTTTCGGCCCGGTTCGAGCTTCCGCCCTTCGCGCTCTACCGTGCACTCCGCCGCGTCAATCCCTCGCCCTTCCTCTATTTCCTGAACTTTGGAGATTTCGCGGTGGCAGGCTCAAGCCCCGAAATCCTCGTCCGCGTCCGCGGCGGAGAAGTCACGATCCGGCCCATCGCCGGGACGCGCCCTAGGGGCGCGACGCCCAGCGAAGACAAGCGCCTTTCCGCAGAACTCCTCGCCGATTCGAAGGAACGCGCGGAGCACTTGATGCTTCTCGACCTTGGCCGCAACGATGTGGGCCGCGTTGCCGAAATCGGCTCCGTGGCCGTGACCGGCAGCTTCTTCCTCGAATATTATAGCCAAGTCATGCACATCGTTTCGAACGTCTCTGGGCGCCTTGATGCTAAGCACGACGCCATCGATGCGCTCATGGCAGGCTTCCCGGCCGGTACCGTTTCCGGCGCGCCGAAAGTCCGCGCCATGGAGATCATCGACGAGCTGGAGCCGGAGAAGCGCGGAGTCTACGCGGGCTGCATTGGATATTTCGCGGCCAATGGCGAGATGGACAGCTGCATCGCGCTGCGCACAGCAATCGTCAAAGATGGTACGATGTATGTGCAAGCCGGTGCCGGCATCGTCGCCGATTCTGTTCCAGCGTCCGAGCAGGCGGAGTGCGAGAATAAGGCCCGCGCCTTGTTCCGGGCCGCGGAGGAAGCGGTGCGTTTCGCAGGGCTGGCCGGGCGGGGCCAGTAAGCGCGCGCGATCTTATGAGGTTGTCCATGAAGACAGTAACTCTCTTCCGGCATGCCA
>Ga0326728_10022375_pt1 | contig 11740 bp, 13 predicted proteins | sample MB3enrmetagenome_FD_207602 | JGI IMG/M metagenome (GOLD analysis project Ga0326728, IMG submission 207602) | Lab enriched peat soil microbial communities from McLean, Ithaca, NY, United States - MB31MN | ecosystem: Environmental > Terrestrial > Soil > Wetlands > Peat | place: USA: New York... | reverse complement strand
GTCGCTTCTACCGCACATCGGCGTGTTGAGGCAGATGTTTGAGGAGGCGAAATGATTGTGAATTCGATTGGCGACTGGGTGATCTACGCTTTTGGGTTGGGCGTGGTGCTGAACCTGCTGTCGAAGGGCTTGCCCGACATGGTGGTTGTCATCGCGCTCCAGGTGTACCGGGCGTGGCGCAAACTGCTGGTCGGAATCGCTCAGATTCGCGCTGAGATGCCGCTCGAAAGCAATAAGCCGAAAGAGCTGAATCATGGGACGCCCAAACCAGATGCGCTTGCTGCCCTGGACCGCGTTGAAGCCGGATGGAGTAATAAAGCCGAAGGAGTATCGGCTACCGCGTGACCCGATTCATGCGGCGTAGAGGAAACCTCCTGGCAACAACCCTTTGAGCCGTCGTCAAACGTGCCAAGGGAATGAGTAGGAGTACGATTACCTGGTTTGCCGGCAATGAAATCTATGGCAGAACAGCTTGAGCGGCAGAACGTAGATTTTTCTCCTCGGCGAAGCGTTTGCAGGCACTCCATGACGAGAAGAAACCTGTACTTCCTACTTGCCACCCTCATAGCGACGGGACTCTATTGGACGCCGCTGAAGACCCTGGCGACCTTTTCATTCCACAGTAATGTTTACCCCTACGCCGGCGTGATACCTCTATTGAGCGCGTGTCTTATCTACCTGGAGAAAGAGCGAATATTCTCACTCGTTCACTATGATTTGGGGATCGGATTGATCTTACTCTTTTTGGCACTCGTCATTCGCTGGTGCAACATGAAGTATTCGGGTGGACTGAGTCCAAATGATTCCCTATCCCTGGTCACTCTCTCCTTCATTGTGCTGTGGATAGGGGTCTTCGTTCTGTGTTACGGCACAAAGACTCTTCAGGCCGCAGCCTTCCAGTTGTCGCTCCTCCTGTTAATGGCCCCTCTCCCGCAGGCCCTCGTCGAAAGATCGATTCTCGTTCTGCAGGGTTGCTCTACTCAGGCGGCAGGGATTCTCTTCAGGTTGGGCGGCGTTCCGGTTTTCCAGAATGGGTTTAGGTTTTCGTTGCCTGGCCTCGATGTCGAGGTTGCCGAGCAGTGCAGCGGTATTCGATCCGGCCTGTCCCTCTTTATTACTAGCCTCTTGATGGGCCGCATCTTCCTTCGCTCTCCTTGGAGGAGACTCTGGTTAGTCCTGGCGGTATTCCCGGTTACGATCTTTAAGAGCGGCCTCAGGATTGTGACGATCTATTGGCTTACGGTTCATCCGAGCATGGGATCCCTCGTTGTTTGGGTGCACAGGTACGGGGGGATTCCCTTCTCTATCTTGGGCCTTTCGCTTCTCGCCTTCCTTGTCATTTCTTTGCGTAGATTTGAAGAGACTTCGACAGGGAGCTGGTGGATAATTAGCGGGGGGGCGCGGGTTCGGGAAAAAGCGGCAGACCGGGCCCTCGACTTGACATGCTAGAGACAAACCTCGAGTCAGAACGCGTGGGTGAAGATCGGAAACACACGGCCCGCTTCTGGAGAAAGACCCTGTGGGCCTTCACATTCTCTGTGACTCTTGTCGCCTTGTTCCCCGTCGGCCTAGGGGCACAAACTGCTTCGTCCCCGGCCCAAGCTGCTGGGTTTGGTACTGGCGTTCAGACTCCCCTTCGATATGCGGGAGAATCAGGATCTACTAACCAAATGTCGCTTAGCATGGGCGCATCCGCTTTATATGATGACAACATCTTCCAGAACAACTTGGAACGGCTCAGTGATGAAGCGGTTTCTTTAAGCTCCCAGTTCAATATTATGAGGCAGACTGAGCACGTGACAATCAATTTTGGGTACATGCCCTTTTTTCTGTTATATTGGCGAAATTCTCAATTTGATCGGCTTAACCATTCCGCGAATCTGAGCATGAACTTTCAACTGACCCCACGCTTCAGCCTGGGATTGCACGATACCTTCAGTTATCTTAACGGAGCTTATCCATCTCTTACTCTTAGTGGTCAACAGATTCTATCCGGGCCCACCTCGCCCACTGCCCTCAATCAGTCGATCTTCACGCCTACGGTCAGAACATTGTCTAACTCAAGCGGACTGGATCTCACGTTTACCAAGAGCCGGAGGACATCACTCACTCTTTCCGGTGGCTACAATCAGCAAAAATTCGGGACCACAGCTGTTGCGGGTCAGCAGCTATATGGCAGCAGCGGACTGAGTGGGGGATTGCAATACCAATATCGCATAACTGAGCACACAAGCTTCGGTCTTCTCCTGCTTCATCAGGATTCCACCTTCAGGGGGGGCGATGTCTTCGGAAGCAGCCTGCGCTCCCAGAGTGAAAGTGCGTTCGTCTCCTTGGCGACACGCATGTCTCCTACCGTTACGCTGACCATCTTCGGTGGACCGCAATACGTCCACACCATCGGCCAGTCTTCAGCAGGAGCGAGTATCGCGGGGCAATTTCTAGGCGCCGGGGGAGGAAGTATTACCAAGGAAGTTCAGAAGACCGCCTTCGATCTGTCGGTGCAAAGAACCATCACTTCTGGCAACGGGTTGTACACACTGGTGATCGCTACTACTGCGAGTTTCGGAGTGAGGCGGGGTTTGGTGGGTCGATGGGAAGCCGCCATGCACGGCGGCGCCGCCCGAGCGGACGCCTCCCTCTCTCAGTTTGCGCATGGGAGAACTGACTCCCTGACCGGAGGAATTGACTTCAGCCGGCCCCTACGGGGGGGCTCCGTGTTCCGCATCTCCTATGAAACAATACACCAGTTGAGCAAGGGCGCTCTGCCGATTTCGGCGGACTTTGACCGCAATCAAGTGACCATTGGCTTCGACTACCAACTCAAGGCCATCTCCCTGGGGCGGTAATCCTACAACTGAGTTCGCAGTGATTCTCAAGGTCAGAAACAGTCCCGAAGGTCTCAGGTTCTTTGCTTGCTGGGGGTTTTGGGCCCTTTGAATTATCCGCTTTCGTTGATTTGCCTTTCAACTAAGGCACGCATCTTCTGCCATCGTTTTCCGTGCAGTTAGGCTCCCGTCCCAACCCATGTTACCTCGCCAAACCGGCGATAGAGGATAAATGCGATGATTAGGGGGATTTTCGCCTTGAGAAAACCACGCAAAACAAGCCCAGATCCTAGGTTACAGATGAATCCTACCAATGGGTACGCTGGCCGTGCTGAAGACGGCGGTTTGACGCTCATGCCGGAGGACATGTTTAGCAAAGTACTGTCTATAGAGAGAAAAAGGAGTGAGCGCTCTCGCCAGCGTTTCGTGCTCATGCTCGCGCATCCTGGCGACCTTCTCCAAGCTGAGCGGGGGGAGGCATTGCTTGGCGCGATAACAGAGGCGCTTTCCAGGTCCATCAGGGAAACGGATTTATGGGGTTGGTACAAGAAGGACATGGTGGTCGGCGTCATCTGCACAGAAATTGGCTCGGGGAGTATGAACTCCATACTCAGAGCTCTGCATTCCAGAGTCTCCTCCGTTTTGCGAAACGACCTCACTTTGGAAGAGATGAATTTGATCCACATTTCTTTCCATGTGTTCCCAGATGATCTAGGCCTCGAAAACAGCGGCCGTCCCGCAGACACCAGACTTTATCCCGACTTAAGGCCACAGGACAATGCCACAAAAGCCTCTTAGGTGTCTTGCGGGGAGGCGGCGCCTATTGACGATGGCGGACGGAACTTTGCCCCGCTTCCAGGCTGAGACGTTCAAAAGGCACAAGTTGCACCTCCCGATGTTCCCCGTTGCGTGAACAGCATTCGCTGTGCTGGCCGCAATCACCCATAAGAAAACGGATGCTAGCAAGCGCGGCGCAAGACCACCTCTGCAATCACTTCCTTCTTGTCTCCTCTTTCAACGTGAGAGACGGGTCACGATATTAAATTAACTTGGTGGGAGAAACTATGATTCGAATCGGCGTTATCGGTTACGGTTACTGGGGTCCTAACATAGTAAGAAACCTGCACGCCCTTGATTCGGCCCGGGTTGTTACCGTATGCGACAGAAGCCCAGAGGCTCAAAGACGCGCAAGACATGCATATCCGAGTGTGTCGGTTACGTCCGACGCAGCTGAAATCTTACGTTCTCCAGGCGTCGATGCAGTGGCCATCATCACCCCCGTCTGGACGCATTTCGAGCTTGCAAAGGCTGCCCTGGAAAACGGAAAGCACGTTTTCGTGGAAAAGCCCCTCACGTCGAATGCGGCCCAGGCTGAGGAATTGATCGAGTTGGCGCAGAAGAGAGACCTCAAGATTATGGTGGACCACACGTTTCTTTTTACAGGAGCGGTGAAGAAGATCCGTCAGCTCATCGATCAAGGTGAACTGGGCGATCTCTACTATTACGATTCCATGAGGGTCAATCTAGGCCTTTTCCAACACGACATAGACGTGATTTGGGATCTCGCGCCTCATGATTTGTCCATAATGGACTATCTCATACGGGAGGAGCCCGAAGCTGTTGTCGCGTCGGGTCAGGCACACTTGAATGGCCATGCCGACGTGGCATTTGTCACTGTCTATTTCCCGCACAACATTATTGCTCACATCAACGTGAACTGGTTATCTCCCGTGAAGATCCGAACCACGCTGATCGGGGGAGAGAAGAGGATGCTTGTGTGGAACGACTTGGAAGCCGACGAGAAAGTCAAGGTCTACGATAAGGGCGTGCAAATGACCAGCAGGGATGGTGTCTATGAATTGCTTGTCAGCTACCGCTCTGGAGACGTATGGGCGCCCAAAATCGAGCAGACAGAAGCGCTGAAGACCGAATTGGAATACTTTGTGCACTGTGTCGTGAACAATGAGACGCCCTTTAACGATGGTGTTGCTGGATTGCGTGTAGTCAAAGTGCTGGAAGCAGCAGGGGAGTCTCTGAAGCTGATGGGAAAGGAGGTTTTCGTATGAACAACTACCTGTGCATATCGCCGGATGTCAAGCTGGGGCAAAACGTTAAGCTCTCGAAATTCATTAATCTTTATGGTTGTGAAATCGGAGACGAAACAAAGGTCGGTGCATTCGTAGAGGTCCAGAAGAATGCCAGAATTGGGAAGAGATGCAAGATATCCAGCCACTCTTTCATCTGTGAGGGGGTCTCAATTGAAGACAATGTATTCATTGGTCATGGGGTGACATTCATCAATGACACCTACCCCAGGGCTACCAGCCCCGACGGAGCACTCCAGACCGAGGTCGACTGGAAAGTGGAATCTACCCTGGTGAAGAAGGGTGCTTCGATTGGATCGGGGAGCACGATTCTTTCTAAGGTAACAATTGGCGAAAACGCCATCGTGGGGGCAGGAAGTGTGGTTACAAAAGACGTTCCTGCCAACGTGATTGTGGCGGGGAACCCCGCCAAGCCCTTGAGAAAACTGGACCAGCGAAAGACGGAGGAGGCAAATCGTGGAAACTAACCGAATTCCCTTTCTTGATCTCGTGGCTCCCCATCGGGAGCTCAAAGACAAGTTGGTGGCAGTGTTTGCACATGCTCTCGACACGGCTGGCTTCATTGGCGGTCCCATGGTTGAGGATTTCGAGCGAACTTTCGCCAAGTACTGCGGTGCTCAGCACTGTGTCGGGGTGGGCAGCGGCACGGACGCTCTGCGCTTTGCTCTGATGGCGGCGGGTGTAAACCATGGTGACGTGGTGGTAACTGTCCCCAACACCTTCATCGCCACAACAGAAGCAATCACCCAGGCTGGGGCCACGCCCGACTTTGTGGACGTCGACGAGCGCACCTACAACATGGATCCTGAACAGCTTCGCAAGTACCTTCAGGTAGAGTGCAGTGTTGACGGAACCACGGGACAGGTGTTCAACAAGAGGCTTGGCAGGCCTGTAACCGCTGTCGTCCCTGTTCACCTTTACGGGCAAGCAGCGGATATGGATCCCATCTTAGATCTTGCCGAGCGCTTCGGCCTGCGAGTGATAGAAGACGCCTGCCAGGCCCACGGGGCGGAGTATCTTTCCAAACGACAGAGTCGTTGGTTGAAGGCAGGATCAATGGGTCGTGCCGCGGCCTTCAGCTTCTATCCGGGCAAGAACCTGGGGGCCTGCGGCGAAGCGGGGGCCGTCACGACCAACGACGGAGATATTGCGCGCAAAATCCGGATGCTTCGCGATCACGGCCAAATTCAGAAGTATTACCACCGGGTGGAAGGTTATAACGGGCGTTTGGACGCCATTCAGGCCGGCATCCTGGGGACCAAGCTCAAGTACCTTCCCAGCTGGACTGAAATGCGCCGGGCCGCGGCTTCCCGCTACCAGGATTTGTTTGGTAAGACGGATGGGAAGGTCACGTTGCCGTTCGAGCCATCGTGTAGCAAGGCGGTCTATCACCTCTATGTGGTGAGAGTCCAAGAGCGGGACGAACTGATGAAACAACTTGGTTCGGTAGGCATCGGCACTGGGATTCACTACCCGATCCCTCTGCACCTTCAGGAAGCGTACCGGGCGCTAGGCTATCAGACAGGCGACTTCCCGATCACTGAAAAGGTGGCGAAGGAAATCGTTTCCCTACCAATGTATCCGCAGCTCCAGGGCGATCAGCAAAGCCGAGTGGTCAACGAAATCATGAATTTTGTCCGAGCGGCAACCCCCTGCTCAATTGGCGATGCTGCGAGCTGACACGCCAGCACTCTCGTCGGCCACGCGCTCCGGGCTCGGATATGATCAGAGGAAGGGGAGTGGGCCGCGCTCGTCGGGGCGCGACCTTTACCATTCAATCTTGAACACAATCCCCCTGCCGAAATCACGCTTCAGCAGCTTGGCACTCAAAGAGTTTCTGTCTCCTCCGGATCGTTTATTTTCTCCCGTCCCGGGAAGGGGAGTTTTTCAAGATGAGCAAACCTAAAGTCGCCATCGTCGGTTGCGGATATTGGGGCCAGAATTTGATTCGCAATTTCTTCGACTTGGAGGAAGTCGAGGTCAAAGCGGTTTGCGACTTTGACCTGACGGCGCTGGCGCGCATCAAGCGGCGCTACCCCGCCGTCGAGCTGAAGCCGAATTACCATGACATCGTTTCGGATTCTGGCATCGATGGGGTGATCATCGCCACGCCCTTATCCACCCACTATCCGTTTGCCCGGAAAGCACTGCAGGAGGGCAAGCACGTCCTGGTTGAAAAACCACTGGCGACCAGCAGCGCGCAGGCGCTTGACCTGATCGAATTGTCGGAAAAGGAAGGTAAGACCCTGATGGTGGACCATACCTTCCTTTACACTGGCGCTGTCCGCCGCATCAGGTCGATAATCGATTCCGGGGAATTAGGCGACCTGCTCTACTTCGATTCGGTCCGAATCAGCCTGGGGTTGGTCCAAAGCGACACAAATGTGCTGTGGGATCTGGGGACACACGACTTTTCCATCATGAATTACCTTTGCGACCGCGATCCCGTTTCTATCACGGCTGCCGGCATGAAACACTTGGGTTCCCCTTTTGAGAACATCGCTTACGTGTCCGCCAACTTCGAGGACAATTTGATAGCCCACTTCCACCTCAACTGGTTGGCTCCGGTAAAAGTCCGCAGAACGCTCGTGGGTGGCAGCAAGAGAATGATCGTCTACGACGACATGGAGACGAGCGAGAAGGTTAAGGTATATGACAAGGGCATTAGCATTAATCATGATCCGGAACACCGGGAAAGACTGCTGGCCGGCTACCGGAACGGTGACATGCTCGCGCCGAACCTTGACACCTGCGAGGCCTTGCGCCTGATGGCAGAAGATTTTGTCCGTGCCATGGTGGAAAAGCGCTCGCCTACCAGCGATGGATACGCCGGATACCGCGTTGTGCGCCTCCTGGAAGCGGCACAGTTGTCCATGGCGCAGAACGGCCGCCCCATCGAACTACTTCCTCTCGCGATCTCCTCAAGGGAATCACTTTCTTCCTCAACGAAACTCAACGCTTAGGAAGAGGAGAACTGGGATGAGGGAAGGCCGCAAGATCGCTCCGGACGTGCGACTGGAAGAGAACCTGACTACCTATGCCTTTGCCAAGCTCCTTAGGTTATTCGATCGGCGACAGCCGCTGCCAGATCAGGGCTCAATCCGAAATTGTGAGCACTGTTTCCCCGGATACAACTTCCACATGGAAGAGCTGTAGGGGGGCACGCTTTCGGCGACGATAGGAGATCTCAACGCATAGAATGAGCATCGGAGCGGGAACGTTCGCGTCGTGGAAAGCCTGCTCCCTTCCATCCTTTCATTGCTGATGTACCACCATCCTACGGATGAAAAAACCGAGCACACTGCTTCGGTGCCCCTGGAGTCTCTGCAATGTCCAACCACGAAACAGGCACTGCCGGCGAGCTAGGCGCCAGGCAAGTTCCGGCCACCTTCGGTCGCCGTGAAATGCGTCACGATCCCGCATGGGAGAAGGACTTCTCGGCCTTTCTCAGAGATTCGCGGCCAAAGGAAGAATTGGTAGACCTCTTAGCGCGTTTTAGGGCGGGAGAGAATGCCTTCGATACCATGATGCGCCGGGTTCTAATGCACGCCTTGTGCAAACGCGCCGGAGACGACCTTCAAGTCGGGCCTAACGTCGTGCTAAAGCACCCGGAGACCATGGAGTTTGGTGACTGCGTTTTCTTAGGGGCACAGACCATGATCCAGGGACGGTTCGATGGTGTCTGTAAGGTCGGCAGTCACGTTTGGATTGGACCACAGGCTTACTTCGACGCGCGGGACTTGGTTCTGGAAGACTACGTGGGCTGGGGCCCGGGTGCCAAGGTCCTGGGCTCGGTTCACACGGGCATACCGAGTAACGAGCCAATTATCACGACTGGCCTCGTGATCAAGCCTGTCAGGGTGGGTTTTGGCGCAGATATTGGGATGAATGCGAGCATCTTGCCAGGCGTGCACGTCGGGGCACACTGTATCGTCGGTGCGGGTGCGGTTGTCACCCATGATATTCCGGACTACGCCATCGTTGTTGGTGTCCCGGCCCGCGTGATAAGGGACCGGAGGGAAGGGTGAGCGTCGATGTCCTTGATCTCGATCCGTTCCGTGCTGCGACGAGGTTGCAAATTCGCTTCATTTCCTGTTGCAGCACCCTCCTGTCGGCAATTCGTCTCCTATAAACTCTGCAATAGTTCTAAACAAGTTTGTCCATAGTCACCCGATTGAAGGATGGACCTCCCTGACGGTTCTTACTTCTCCTATCCGGTTTCCACTGCTCTTGGCCTTGTGAGTCATTGGTGAGTGCCGATGGAAGATTGCCGACGAGGTGGGCCATACTTCCTCCATTCCTTGTGAGATCTCGCTTAGAGCTTGATGAGGCTGCTGTCACAGTGCACGACTCGGGTGTTAAGTATGTCGCCCTTCATTGAGAGGGGCGTCTTTTCTTGGAGGAGAAATGAACGATCTGGCAGGTACATGTTGCCTTGTAACAGGTGGAGCTGGCTTCGTCGGAAGCACCATTGTCGATCAGCTTTTGGCTGCGGGAACTTCCGAGGTCCGGGTGGTCGACAACTTTGTCCGCGGAAGACGGAGCAATCTCGCGTGGGCGCTGGACCGGGGTGGTGTCAATATCATCGAGGGAGACATCCGTGACGCTTCCCTTGTAAACCGAGCCACCCAAGGCGTGGACTACGTATTTCACCAGGCTGCCTTGCGGATAACGAGGTGCGCCGAGGATCCCCGCGAGGCGGTCGAGGTCCTTATAGATGGCACGCTAAATGTCCTGGAAGCGGCCTTAGGGCACAAGGTGAAGAAGGTCGTTGCAGCATCATCGGCTTCCGTTTATGGCGAGCCCTCTTATCTGCCCATCGATGAGTCCCATCCGTTCAACAATCGAACGATGTACGGGGCCGCGAAGATTGCAAACGAGCAAATGCTGCGCGCTCTTCACGAGACTTCTGGCCTTCAATACATCGCACTCCGTCCCTTCAACATATACGGTCCGCGAATGGACGTTACAGGCGTGTACACGGAGGTGCTGATTCGCTGGCTTGATGCTATCGAGGCCAACAAACCACCGTTAATTTTCGGCGATGGCGCCCAATCGATGGATTTCGTCTACGTCGAGGACGTGGCCCGGGCGAACCTTTTGGCAATACAGAGTCGTGTCACGGATGAAGTCTTCAATGTTGGCACGGGAGTTCAAGTCAGTCTCAACAAGCTCTGCAAGCTAGTCCTGAGCCTCACCGGTTCGTCATCGCAACCCGAGTATCGCGAGGCGCGCAGCGTAGCGAACGTGCAGAGGCGTCAAGCAGCCGTTGAGAAGGCAGACAGGATGCTTGGTTTCAGGACCACCGTATCTCTGGAGCAAGGTCTCCGTGAACTCATCCGTTGGAGGGAAGCTGCCAAAGCGATGGCAGCACCTGTTGTGGGGGCGTCATGAATTCCACGATACCGTTGAAAACCATTCCCATAGCGCGACCATCCTTTGGATTGAATGAAGAGAAAGCGGCTCTCGAAGTGCTCAGAAGCGGCTGGGTTAGCCAAGGGCCACGTGTCGCGGAATTCGAGCGCAAGTTCGCCGAGTACGTGGGTGCGGCCTATGCGGTAGCCGTCTCGTCTTGCACGACTGCTCTCCACCTGGCGCTTTTGGCGGCCGGCATCAAGCCCGGAGACGAGGTACTGTGTCCTAGCCTTTCGTTTATTGCTACTGCCAATGCCATCGTCCATGCGGGAGCCAGCCCGGTCTTTGTGGACATTGACAGATCAACTTACAACCTGGATCCGAACTGTATCGAGAGCGCAATCACTCCTCGCACTAAAGCAATCTTGGCGGTCCACCAAGTTGGGTTGCCGGCTCCCCTCACAGAGATCAGTGACATTGGGAGTCGCCACGGTTTGGTGGTGATTGAAGACGCCGCGTGTGCCATCGGTTCTCAGTACAAGGGCCAGCGTGTGGGGCGGCCTTGCACATCGATGGCCTGCTTCAGTTTCCATCCTCGCAAGGTGCTGACGACGGGAGAGGGCGGAATGATTACGACGGCCGATGAGGAGTTGGCTGTCCGCATGCGCAGGCTGCGCCAGCACGCCATGACGGTGTCGGATCTTGCTCGCCACAGCTCCGGCAAAGTGTTGATCGAGAGCTATGATGAGGTCGGATTCAACTATCGAATGACCGACCTGCAGGCTGCGATTGGATTGGTTCAGTTGCAGCGTCTCGAGGAAATGCTTGCCAGGAGACGGGCTCTGGCTCTCCGCTACACATCGCGCCTTTCTGCGCTCCCGTGGCTCGCGCTTCCCCAGGAACCCACTGAATGTCGTCACAACTTTCAATCGTACATGGTGCGGCTCCAGGGCAATGCCCCTATAACGCGGGATCAACTTATGCAGGAATTACTCGACCGCGGGGTTTCCTCACGCCGCGGCATTATGGCGATTCACCGCGAACGGCCATACCGTAATGAGAAGTGGGATGCCCGCCTGCCAGAAACAAATTTAGTGACTGATACGACAGCGGTTCTGCCTCTGTTCCATGAGATGACCGAGGAAGAGCAGGACTATGTCATTGAGTGCGTCGAACAGATCAGTGAGCTGGCCACAAGTTGACCCCGGTGGAACGAGTAAACGCCTTTTCGGATCCCAGAATACTCCTCACTTGTTTCTAAGTGGGGTCACCTACCCCCAATGCTTGGGGGGAACTCTTCTATCTGGAGCTAGAACCAAGTGTACAGAATCAGGGGAGATTAGGTCATGAACGTCTCGCTTTCCAGTATCAACATGCATGCCAGCCTGCCCACCATGATCGGTGTGGAACGTAGGGCTCTCAATGCGGAGTCCTTCAACAGGATGATCTCCTTGG
>Ga0326728_10022374_pt1 | contig 11740 bp, 8 predicted proteins | sample MB3enrmetagenome_FD_207602 | JGI IMG/M metagenome (GOLD analysis project Ga0326728, IMG submission 207602) | Lab enriched peat soil microbial communities from McLean, Ithaca, NY, United States - MB31MN | ecosystem: Environmental > Terrestrial > Soil > Wetlands > Peat | place: USA: New York... | reverse complement strand
CACCACCAGAATCCATCACTCCTGGATGTATCCTTAAAGCCCACAACTATTCCGGAACCCGGGATCCTTGTGCCTGGCTTCAGAGCATCTTCTGGTCCGTTCATACTCACTGAAGAGGTGGCGGACGGAAAGGATGGAGGTGGGGCGAAGATATCAGCAGTCATTTATTCCTGTTTACTAACGTTCGAACTCAGCAAGCATGGGTGTGATGATTGGTGACTCATGTTTCACGGGGCCGCTCGGCTCGCCGCTGTGGGCGGTCTCGCCTTCGCTTGATCTTGCGACGCTCGGTCTGTGAAGCCGCGGGCACCATGCTGTGACCGCGGCGGTCAGGAGATTCAAGCAAGCTTGAATCCTCTTCCTTGATTTATGGAATTTATGAACCATCCGCTTCGGCTGTTGCAGCCTTCGCACACTAACGGCTGGCATGCGGCAAGAACGCCATCCATGCCCTGAGATCAGCTATCTAAGTCCTCTGGAATCAATGATATCTGACCCAAGTCGGGTTCACGTTGTCTCAGTTGAGTCGCCAGCTCAACCTGCCCCCACTACACCCAATTACTCAGGGAGACTTAGAAGGAGCGCGTCTGCGTCCGCCCAAGCGGCGCAGCGCGCGACTGATCAGGTTGATCAAGAACTACCTGCTCGCTGTCTCTATCTGTTATCGGATACACGTCGACTTTTAGGTTGGTCTTGATCTGATCATCAATGCCCTGGCATCCAAAGAGCCAGCACCACGCGTGCCAGCTCACCCTTGACCTTCCCTACCCGCGAATGGGGGTCTCAGCCTTTATAGCCTCAGGGTAACGTGTCATTTCATCTGCCCAGGACTGTCGTGCGTCCTGTGGTCGGGTCCGCAAGTCGGCAGCGGATGAATGATTCGGTGCGTTGTTTGTTTCTTGCTCATTGTCTTATGCCAGCGGGAACGTAACCATCTGGCCTTGCCTGCTGGAGATTACATTGTCAGATACTCCAGCCTCTCTCTGCCCGAGAACTTGTGAGCCAGAGGCAATGAGTTCCCGGGTACTGCCAGGGAGCCTGCGATCCAGTGGCAATGGGCTCCCACGAGATAACTTGCGTATTACTAACTCAACTACCATTTTACCAGGTCAGGCGATTTCAAAACTAGCCCCTGAAATGGCACTCCGGGAAGTATCCAAATGCGTTCAGTTGTCGGTGGGATCTAACTGGTGTGCGCATTCAACCTTCCCGTCTTTCCCAGTCTCTCTGCCCTCGGTAAAGGGGAGGCCGGCAGCTACCGAACTACCGGCCCTGAAGCTGGGAAAGCTGAATTGTCTTGCACACCTGGTTAGTATAGCCCGAGGCCTAGTTGGCACGCGGCAGGCCCAGAACTATATTTGCCTTAGAATGATAGGCTTACGAGCAGTGTGTCTTATCCTCTAGCGAGAAGATGGGAGCAGCAGGGACCTGCCTGCAGCGTGTGAACATTGAGAGCTTAGCGAAAGGTAAACGCTAAGCCGTCACACAGAGGTAATCGGTGCCTCTCAACCAAAGGTGTAGGTTTACCGAGGGCTAGCGGGCTTAATGCAGCCTGGCATATTCGGCCTTGGCTTCGTTCAGGATGGGGATGTCCGGGTCGGCATCTTTCCAGAGTGTGAAGAAATCCTGATAGGCGGCACGGGCCTTGGTCGTGTCGCCGGCCATGGTGTAAGCGCGGCCAAGCTGAAGATGCGCAAGTGAGCCGGTGACAAAGTTCACCATGATCCCTCGGTGATCGAGCAGCTTCTGGAACTCGAGGGCGGCGGCTGTCCCGTTGTGCGCCACGAGATACGCCTGGCCGCGCAGATAGGCAGGGTACAGGTCACCGCCGAAGAAAGAACCCGCGAAACCCAGTTCGTAGGGCGCGGCGGGCTCCAAATCCGCCAACGCTTGGGACGAATCGCCTGTGTCCAATGCGAGGGCAGCGTTTATGGTGGGGAGCCAATAGACCTTCAGAAGCATATTGGTCGGATAGGTCTTCTCTAGTTCCCCGGCCAGCGCCTTGGCGCGGGCAGCGTCGCCATAGCGGGCCAGCGCCAGGGCTGCCGCTACCTTCACATCACGCCCTGGAGACAACGCTAAAGCACCCGTGACTCCCTGCCTCGCCTTGGCCGCGATGCCTATCTCCGCCTCGCGCAGCGCCGCATTGACCTGCCAGGAAGCCGCCGTTTCTTTGGAGTCAGTGCGCACGGCCGAGTCTACTGCCCGGCGGGTGAATTCACGAGCCTTCCCCATCCGCCCGAAGTAAGCTTCCGTATCCGATTGAGTCGAGAGGAGCAGGTCCTCATCCCCGGGCATGCCCGTAGCCCAGTCCACCTGCTGCCTCATTTGTAACGCATCCCCCCGAAGAAAGGCAAGAAAGTACATGTTCTGCCGCAAACTTGCGCTGTCCAGCTTGTGCGTGAGTGCCTGATCGAAGACAATCTTGCCTTCATCCAACCGGTTCAGGACGACATACGTCCCCCCTAAGTTTGAATAGCCCCCGATAGAGTCGGGCGCAAGCCGTACCGCTTCCTGATATTCGACGAGAGCTTTGTCATATTGCCCCATACTCCCGTAGATAGCGCCGTGGTTGTTGTGAGAAATGTCATCACGAGGGTAGCTGGCTTCCCACAGCTCGTAGGTCTGCGCCTCCTTTTCCGTTTCTCCTGTGGCACCGAAATAGGCCGCCGCAGCACGCAGTTTCTCTCGTTCCGTGACCCGGTCACGCATTTGGTATGCCTTGCTGGCATATTCGAGAGCGAGCGACGGTTGCCCAAGGTTGCCGTACATACGTGACAACGACACATACGCCATGGCGAAATTCGGGTCGAGTTCAATTGCCCGTCTAAGAAACGGAACCGCGGGCGCGTCTCCTTTTTCAAACCATACAGTGATACCCATGCTGTAATTCTTAAAAGCCTCGAGTGAGGAAGTAGTGGCTTCGATCGGAACGTCGAACTTCTGTAGCGAGGGCAGCGACTCTCCCAGCTTAGCGCGCAGGCTGGTCGAGGCTCGACTCAGGGCTTTCAGAACCTCCTCTCTGCTTGTGGCTTCGCCCTGTTCTTTGGCCAGTGTATCGCCCGTGCCGCAGGCGACCGCCGTCAGCTCGAGCAGGTAATGGCTGCCCAGGCTGGAGATCGTCCCGCCCAACAAGGCTTTGCTCCCCGTGCGCAGGCAAAGCTCGCGGCCCACATCTAGCGTGACGCGCTCGTTGGCGGGATGCCCCATCATACGCAGCGTCTGGCTGATCTTGTGGTCAGAGAGAATATTGAGAAAGGGAGACTGCCCCAGTTCCACCGCCAGCGCCTGTTTCAAGGCGTCATCGAAGACGGGATCGCCGGTAGTGTTGTTGAAATCGGCGAGCACGATGATGTCCTTCTCGGTGAGCGGCGCAGCCTTCCGGGAGCGCGAGCGCAAGTACAAACCCGCGGCCGCCAAGCCCGCCACCAGCACCACCCCAACCGGAAGAAGAACTTTCCAGCGTCGGCTTCGCTCGGCTGCCGGAATCGCGGCCGCCATCCCGGAACTGGCCTTCGGCACGCGCCCGGTCTCTCTCTCACGCTTCAGACATTCCAGGTCCGCACGCAAATCACCGGCACTGCGATAGCGCAGGTCACGGTCTTTCTCAAGCGCCTTGCTGATGATCTCCTCGAGCTTGGGCGGCAGATCGGGGTTTGATTCTCGCACCGGCCTTGGAGCCTGCCGGAGTATAGCCTCATGGAGGGCGGCAATTGTTTCACCGAAGAACGCCGTTTGACCCGCCGCCATCTCATACAGCACCAACCCGAACGAGAAGAGATCCGTGCGCGCATCCACCCTCTCGCCCCGTATTTGCTCCGGCGACATATAGGCTGCCGTCCCCATCATTACACCCGACCAGGTGAGGTGCTGGACTCCAGTGGCGGCGGTGGGGGTGTCCGGTAGGGGTGCCCCTTGTGCGTGCCCGTCCAGGGCGTGCAGAAGGCCCGCCCCCTCGCTCAGTTTTGCCAAGCCGAAATCCAAAATCTTAGCTTGGCCGCGCGTGGTGATGAAGATGTTTGCGGGTTTGATGTCGCGGTGGATGATGCCCTTTTGATGCGCGGCCTCCAGCCCGTCGGCAATCTGAATAGCCAGGTCCAAGAGCGTGTCCAACTGCAGGGGCGGTTCGCGCACCGCCTCTACGCTAAGGCGCTCCTTGAGCGTCTCGCCCTCCAGCAACTCCATCACAATGAAAGGGTGCCCTTCATGCTTTTCCACCTCGTAAACGGTGCAGATGTTGGGATGGTTCAGCGTGGATGCCGCGCGAGCCTCGCGTTCAAAGCGTTCCAGAGCTTGCGGATTATCCGTCAGCTCCTCGGGCAGAAACTTCAGCGCCACGAGTCGGCCCAACCTGATGTCTTGAGCCTGGTAGACAACGCCCATGCCGCCCCGGCCCAGCACCTCCGTGACGCGGTAGTGCGACACTTCCTTGCCGATCAGGTCGCCACGTCCGGTGTTGGCCGGAGCTGCCCTGTCTCCCCCGGCCGGACCTGCCACTGGTACAGGCGCAACCGGCTGCGCTGGCCGGGGAGGATTTTCCTCTTCAAACTCCACGGGGACTAGCAGCCGGTAGCCACGGCGGGCTACCGTCTCCACATATTTCGGCTCCTCCGCCGTGTCGCCCAGCGTGTCCCGCAAGCGTTTGATGGCGGCATTGATGCTGTGGTCGAACTCCACGATGGTGTCGTTCGGCCAGAGCTTCTTCTGAAGCTCTTCCCGCGTCACCACCTCGCCAGGATGCTCCACCAGCATCTTGAGAATCCGAAAGGGTTGTTCCTGAAGACGCCGCCGACGCCCGTCTTTGAAGAGTTCCCCGGCCTTGAGGTCCAACTTAAAGGACCCCATACGCACAACATAGGAGCGTGGTGTCAGTTGCATGGATACCCCGAGGCTTTAGCCTAGCTTTAGCATTTCGTTGGGGGTAAGTCAAGGGCATCCACCAGTTCGCAGCGGGTCAATTCGGCGTTGCCGCGGCGCTCCACCGCTTGCGAAGCTGCCAGCGTCTCGGCGCCGACGCCCATAAGGCTTCCAGTCTATCTTGCGGAGCCCCATCGGGGCCGATCCTCCGGGACCCAAATAACCTTCAAGACATCTACAACAACAATTAAATCAAGGGCTTAGCTCGTTACCCACATGTAACCGAGACGTAAGAGCTGTTGCATTGAGGTACCTTCTCACCCAGTTAAAACTCGGGCCATCACGCAACACGCGGAGGTGGCACCGTGAAGAAAGCACAAGGGAGAAGATGGGGTTACGGGTTAGCAGTTGGTTTGCTTTTGACCGTGGGATGGGCGACGGAGACCCAGCCAGCGCTGGGCAAAACTAAGGCCAACGGAGAGGGCGGTCAGCCAGCCAGGATCGCCGTCCAAGTTTACAACTACGCCCAGGTTTCGAACGAAATCCTCGTTCAAGCGGAGCTGGAAGCGGCAGAGATTTACCGTGACGCGGGGGTGGAGATCGTTTGGGACAACTGCAAGCTCCCAGAAGACTCTCAATGCGCCGAGTATCTGGACCCAACCCACTTGGGGGTGAGACTCCTCCCCGAAATCGCTGCCGCGCTAAGCGACTCCAACCTGACTATGGGGCTGGCGGCTGGAGATTTGGCCAGCGTGTCACTCCGCCGTGTCCAGGAGGAGGCGGCCGCATTTGAAGTCTCCATCCACGCTGTGCTGGCTCCTACCCTTGCGCATGAAATTGGCCATTTGCTGTTAGTGGCCCAGGGGCACTCACCCTCCGGCATCATGCGCGCTCACTGGCAACGCGAGGATTACGAGCGTGCTCCCCGGGGCGCCTTCAGCTTTACGGCCAGACAAGCCCAATCGCTTCGCGCCGAGGTCAGAAAGCGGGCTCAAGAACCAGCTATAGGTGAACTTGTTCGCCGAACAGCCTCGAAATAGGGAGGCGCGATCGGTCATGATCGAGGCTGAGGAGGCGACTGCCTTCGAAGGTCACAGGGGTGTCAGCGAGCACGGAAAGAATCCGTTTGAATGCGGAGCGCCTTACGCCTAGGGCTGGCCCTGCTGCGCGAGACATGAGTCTTACTATTCAATTGGCGCACGACTTTTGCCGGACCACTCGGATGTAGACACCGAAGAGGCGGCCCATCAAAACGGGATGTCCACGTCTGTGCCTTCACCCGCTGCCTCGTCATTGAACGGGTTATCGACCTCATCGGCTGGCTCCACAGCCTTCGAGGCTTCAGTCGGCTTTGCGCCATTGCCATTCTTGGCCGGCCCGAGTAACCGCAGCAGAGTGACGACCACTTCCGTCACGTCGCGCTTCTTCCCTTCACGATCCTCGTAGCTGCGCAACTGGAGTCTTCCTTCAATAAACAGAAACGTCCCTTTGGTGACAAACTCCCCGGCGATTTCTGCCCAGCGGCGCCAGGCAACGCAGCGAATCCAGAGCGTGTTGGTCTTCTTCTCCCCGTCACCGTTCTTGTAAACCTCCTTCACCGCGAGTGAGAAGTTGGCAACCGGTATGCCGGCAGCGGTGAACTTCATCTCGCTGTCGGCGCCGGCGTAGCCGATTAGCAAAACCTTATTCAACATTGTCGTAATTACCTCCTTTCATATCTGACCTCATGCTTCGTCAAAGCGGAACTTACGGCTCACGCGATCATTAACGAGTACGTCCATTTGAGCGGCGATGCTGGCCATGCCTTCCCGGACAGAGGCACGAACCAGCGGCATGTTCCGCAGCTCATCCGTGCTGACACCTTCCAGTAGGGCCTGTGCTCTCTCCACCTGCTCCTTCAGCTCCTGATCGTCCGCCACGTTGCGGAGGTTGAAGGTCGCCAGGAATTCCCGCAGCTTCTGCACGGTCGATTCCCGCAGGCGCTGCGGCTTGCCGTCCGGCTGGTCGGCTAGCCGGTCACGCAGGTGATTGACCATTTCCAGCAAGGAAGCACGCATCACCTGCTGGATCTCATCGCAGGCCTGGGACATGGCTTCTGCGGCTTTCTCCCGCTCCGTCTCGAAGATCAGGGAAGAGATTTCTCCCAGTTGCGCCGGCACTCCGTAGCTGATGTATTGCCAGCTCAGGGTGAAGCAGGAGCGAACCTCCTCCACGGGCGGGCAGTCAGCAGGGTTATGGGGCGTGCGGAGACGTACAGCAGCCTCCTGGCAGAGGCGCGGGTAAGCCAGCAGGAATGCGTCTACCAGCTCCTCACGCTGGGCTTTGAACTCCCGCAGCCGCTCATCCACGGCTTCGATCAACCCCAGCGGCAACAGGTGAATGCCTACGTCGAAGGGCAGGCAGGTGTCGTACAGGTAGCGGCGGATATCGCCATCAAGGCTTCTGATGGCTTGAAGCTCCGGCGAATCAAGCAGGTTCTTCGAAACACGGATGAGAGCTTTGTCGGCATCCACCTCAACCTGAGATGAGCTGACCTTGCGGCTGTTGCCGAGCAAGCCCAGGTGAATCTTGATGAAGACTGTCTTCCTGGCAAGGTCTGCGCCAGGCTCGGAAATGTCCAGGATTGGTAATGCTGTGGCCATTTAATCCTCCTTTGTGTAGTTGGAGCTGTTCAGATGGGGCTTCGGCTTGCAAGAAGTTATGTGACGGGGCTAGCGCGAGAGAATTATCCCGTCATCTGGCGTATCAAACGGGCTGCTACTTGACTTGGCATCATGCATTCGTCACAATCGTGATACTCTCAGAAATCCCGTTGTGGCCAGGTCTGGACAGGGCATCGTCAGCTTGAGGGCTGCACAATTCACCCGAGGTGAACAGGATCATGCGAAAGGGCCATTTAAAATCCCTAATGCGCGGGCTGTGGTTTCTGCTTGCGCTCTTGTCGTTGTGTTGGCGGTTTTATCCCAGCCGCGCCATCGAGGGTCGCGGTACGGAGGACACTACGCTTACGGCGCCTCCGGTGGCGCCTCTCAAAGCAGTTACCGACGACTACTTCGGCACCAAGGTCGCGGACCCATATCGCTACATGGAAAACGTGAAGGACCCGGAAGTGCAGGCGTGGATGAAGGCTCAGAACGACTACACGCGGGCCGCGCTGGCGAGCATCCCCGGCCGTGCACACTTGCTGGCCCGCATCCGGGAGTTTGACTTGTCAGTCCCAAAGGTCCAGGCGCAGCGGTTTCCGGACGATCTTTACATCGTCTCGAAGCGCCTCCCCACGGAAGATGTTGACAAACTGTACCTGCGTCAAGGGCTGAAAGGCGAGGACAGACTCCTGGTCGATCCCGAAAAGACTACGCTGGCGGCGCCGAACCATGGCAAAGGGAAGAACGCGATCCAGTATTTTGGCCTGTCGCGGGATGACAAGTACGTGGCCGTCGGCATTGCGCCGGGCGGAGCAGAGAGGGACACGGAAATGCACTTCTTCGACACCGCTTCGGGACGCGAAACCGGTGACGTGGCTCTCCGCGCCTGGGGCGGCCCTGCCAACTGGCTGCCGGACAATCATTCACTTGTCTACCCGAAACTGCAAAAACTGCCTCCGGGCGCGCCAGCTACCGAGATTGAGCAGAAGGTTCGAACTTATCTGCACGTCATGGGGACCGAGGCAGAAAATGATCCGGCGGTGTTCGGTTACGGCGTTGTGCCTTCGATCAGAGTTGACCCGACGTACCAGGCTAGTGTGGCGGCGCAACCGACTTGGGATTACGCGGTCGGGTCGATCAACAGTGGGGTCTCACCCAACAGCGCTTTCTACATTGAGCCCGTCGCCGACCTTGGCAAAACCAATTCTGCCTGGCGCAAGGTGGCGGATTTCGACGACGACGTGAGCGACATAGAAGTCCATGGTGACGATCTCTATCTGCTGACGTATAAGAATGCGTTGCGCTACAAGGTCCTTCGCCTCGACGCGCGGCAGCCCGACCTGGCGTCGGCGGAGACGATCGTGCCGCCCGGCCAAGCGGTAGTAACAGGAATGAACCCCGCTCAGGATGCCCTCTACGTTTCGTTGCTGGACGGCGGACTGAACCGTGTGTTGCGCGTCCCCTACGGGCCTCATCCCCAGGTGGAAGAGGTCGCCCTCCCGGTTAAAGGCAGCGCCTACATCGCCACCGATCCGCGCGTGCCAGGCGCGTTGCTCGACCTCGCCTCCTGGGCGAAGGCCGATAAGATTTATGTCTACGATCCGGAGACCAAGCACGTCACCGATACGAAACTTCAGCCGACAGGCCCTTATGACGACCCCACCGATATCGAGTCCGTGGAAGTCAAAGCGCGTAGCGCCGATGGCACGCTGGTGCCACTTTCCATCACCCACCCTAAGAACATGAAGCTCGACGGATCAAATCCGACCCTCCTAGTAGGCTATGGGGCATACGGCTTCCCAAGCTCCCCGTTCTTCGAGTCGACACGGCTCGCGTGGTACGAAGAAGGCGGAGTTTACGCGGTCTGCCATGTTCGAGGAGGCGGGGAGTACGGCGAGGAGTGGCACTTGGCGGGCAAAGGCACCAGCAAGCCAAATACATGGCGCGACTTCATCGCCTGCGCCCAGTATTTGATCGACCAGAAGTACACCTCGCCGGCGCGCCTCGCGGGCGCAGGCGGGAGCGCGGGCGGGATTCTGATTGGGCGGGCCATAACGGAGCGACCGGATCTCTTCGGTGCAGCCATCGACATGGTCGGTTGCTCAGACATGCTGCGCATGGAAACCACAGCGAACGGTGTGCCCAACATCCCCGAATTTGGCAGCACCAGGACCGAGGATGGGTTTAAGTCGCTCTACGCTATGAGCACGTACCATCACATCAAAGACCGGACTGCTTATCCGGCCGTCCTGCTGGAAACGGGCTACAATGACCCCCGCGTCGACCCGTGGCAGATGGCGAAGATGGCGGCACGGCTTCAGGCAGCAACGGCAAGCGCCAAGCCCGTACTGCTGCGCGTCGAGTACGAGGGCGGCCACGGTGGCATCGGTGGCACGGAGAAACAGGCCCAGGAAAAGATGGCCGACGATTGGAGCTTTCTGCTTTGGCAGTTCGGCGTGCACGACTTCCAGCCGGGAAAGTAGGTGCCCCATACATGGAGGGGGCCGAGAGAATTCGCTAGGGAGCTTGCGCGCGACGGAAGGGTATGCTTTGGTGCGGATTCAAGGCAAGCACAGCCGCAGATGGGATGTTTAGATTCGCGGCGTCCGACGTGAGTCCCTGCACCGTCCGGAGTGTTGAATACAATTCCATTCGCCAAGTTAGCGGTGACAGCTTCTGCTCGCAATCCCTGCAGAGAGTGGGGAAGTGTATTCAGGCCTCGGAGTTCGACGGTGGCATGACGGTAAGCGGCCCCTCCAAATCCCGCATGATGCGTCGCCGGGGACCTGGTGTGTTTTCCTGGTATTGGTAAACACCCGGCGCCGAAACGCTGATAAACTTCCCGGAAGCCATCTGGCGCAGTGCCTTAACCTGCTCGGCCGCGGAACGTGCGACCGGCACGATGTATTTGGCAGCCTGAACGAGCGTCATTCCCAAACGGTGTGCCTTCCGGCAGCATTCTTTGATTTCCGCGCCTGTCCAGCCTTCATCGTTCGGAAGCTCACCCGTCACCCCGTACTTCTTGAAATAGATCTGCCAGATAATCTCCCGCTCTTCTTCAGTGGGCAGGTCGAAGAAGAATGTACCCAGTGTGAATCGCCGGCGCAGTTCCGGGGGAAGACTTGCGATCGAATTGCACGTGGCGATGAAGAGCATGCGTCCCTGGGAGACCGCATCAATGATCTTGAGCGCGGTCCGGAGCCTATCCGTGGAAGCGCCCACTAAGGAACTTTCCATGGCTGCCAGATCGAAGGCAATGGTGGGTACCCCGGCGGTGTTGCCGGTGGCTTTGGCTACGGCTGATTTCGCCGCTCCGGGCGGACCGGTGAGCACGATGCCATCGGCTTCGCGGTCCTGCATGTAGGTCAGGATCGTTCCGGTCATTTCGGTCTTCACACCGGAGAGGTCGGTGCCGGTCCCGGCGAAGGCTTTCTCGATCTCATCAATGAATACGATGACGCGCGGAGGATCGAGGCCGGCAAGCACTGCATGCAGGAAGCTTTTTACGTTGTTCAAGCCGCCCAGGTCGTCGAAGGTCTCACCACCTCGCCAAACGGACAGCCCAGGCGTTTGTTCGATGACCTGCCGCTTGCGTTCCCAGAGATCTTCGGTGTCCAGTTCCCGCTTGACCAGCGAGATCGCCAATGCCTGCTCCGCCGGGAAGGCAGCAAGACCGATCAGGGCATCGACTGCTCTGTCGATCTTCGCCCGCTCAGGCTCAGCCAAGTTGGCCGCGTGGAAAGTCTCTCGGACGATCCGCTCCAGGTGAGTGGCGGAGGGCAGAGGTTCGTCCAGGACGAGCACGTCCTGCCCTAATTCCGCTGGCAAGGTCGCCCCAGGGACAGACAACAGGACCAGCATTCGTCCTGTCGCCTTGAACGAGTCTCGCAGATTCCAGATTCCCTGCGTCACTCCAGATTCGTCCCAGAAGCGGTGGGCATTGGAGTAGAGCAGGAGCCCGTTCTCACCAAGCTGCTGGGCCAGAGACAGGGCATCGGCTGGGCCGACCGTCGCAGCATCACGATCACCCAACACGCGGGCCAGTGCCTCGCCGTTATCCTTGCCGATCGAATAGAGACCGCGGATCACATCCCAGCCGAGCAAGGGAGGAAGCTGGCGGCTTTGCTTGAGAGCGTCGGTGAGGAAGTACGTGGTGCTGGCCGGGTCGGCCGTGCGGATGGCGACTAGCGGAGTCGAGACGCAGCGGGCGGCATGAAACGCCGACACAAATTCTTCCA
>Ga0326728_10022373_pt1 | contig 11740 bp, 9 predicted proteins | sample MB3enrmetagenome_FD_207602 | JGI IMG/M metagenome (GOLD analysis project Ga0326728, IMG submission 207602) | Lab enriched peat soil microbial communities from McLean, Ithaca, NY, United States - MB31MN | ecosystem: Environmental > Terrestrial > Soil > Wetlands > Peat | place: USA: New York... | reverse complement strand
GGCATTCGAAAGACTACGAAGCCAACCCCGAGAGCAGCCTGGCTTGGGCATACGTCGCCTTTGTCCGCCTGCTAGTTCAGAGATTTGCAATTTTGATGGAAGCAGCTTGATTTTGCAGACACCCTCTTAGTGATTCCTTCCCCCCTCCCCCATCCACACCTGATCCAGCTTCCGGCACAGGATGGCCCCCCCGCGGCCCAAGGGCAGGGGCCGGATCGAAAGTTTCCGGGGCGACCTGGGGAACCGCTTTGCCCAGCCCCGTAAACGGTTGGCGGCCGACCCGGAGGATGGCAGGCAAGAGCTGCAACCAGGGCGTCCCGGTTAGAATCAATAATCGTGTACCACCCGCCGTTCCTGCCGGAACCGGTGATTTCCCCTGCGAGGCTTCCATGAAATTGAACCTGGGCTGTGGCCACGACCGCCTTCCCGGCTGGGTGAACGTGGACCGTTCCCCGGCCTGCGGACCGGACCTGGTGCACGACCTGACGCGGTTGCCGTGGCCGTTCCGGGACGGCTGCGCCGAAGAGGTCCTGCTCCACCACCTGCCGGAGCAGCTGGGGCGCGACGGCGTCGGCGTCCTGGCGGTGCTCCAGGAACTCCACCGGGTGTGCGCCCCCGGCGCGACCGTCCGGGTGGCGGCCACCGGTGGCGACGACGGCGCCCCAGGAACGGAGCTCACGTTCCAGGTGCAGAAGCCGACCCGGGTCCAGGCTCCCTTGCTGGCCCCGGCGGTGTGCTGGGAGGGCTCCCAGTTCGTCTACCACAGCCTCGCCCACGTGAACCGCCAGCTCTGCCTGGCGCTTCTGCGCACGGGCGGGGTGGACCTGAGCCTGGTGCCGACCGAACCGGACCGGTTCGACGCCAGCGCCGAGCTGGCCTTCCGGCCGCTGGCGGAATGCGTCCGCCGCACCCTGGGCGGACCGGTCCAGGTGAATGTGCGGCACCATTGGCTGCCCCGGTTCGATCCCCCCGCCGAGGGTGCGTGGGTCATGATCCAGCCCTGGGAATACGGCGGCATCCCGCAGGAGTGGATTACGCCCATGCGGGACCAGGTGGACGAGATATGGGTGCCCACCGCCTGGCTCAAGGACTGCTACATGCGCAGCGGCATCCCCGAGGACAAGGTGGTGGTGGTACCCAACGGGGTGGACTGCGAGGTGTTCCGCCCCGAGGGTGAGCGGTTCCCCCTAAAGACCACCAAGACCTGCAAATTCCTGTACCTGGGCTACACCATCCACCGCAAGGGCATAGACGTGCTGCTGGAGGCCTACGTGCGGGCGTTCCAGGCCCATGACGATGTCTGCTTGGTGATCAAGGGACTGGGCAGCGGTGGCTACGGGGCCGAGGAACTGCCCGCGGTCCTGGCTCGGTTCCGGGGCCAGGACCCCCTGGGGCCGGAGATCGAATATTGGGCCGACAGCCTGGACGAGACCCAGGTGGCCGCCCTCTATCGGACCTGCGACGCCCTGGTGCTGCCGTATCGGGGCGAGAGCTTCGGCCTGCCGATCGCCGAGGGCATGGCCAGCGGCCTGCCCGCGATCGTCACCGGGCGCGGCGCGGCCATGGACTACCTGCGCGGGGACTGCGCCTACCTGATTCCCAGCCGGACCATCACGGTCCAGGGGCCCATGGGCTTCACCCCCGGTCCAGCCGGGTTCTGGCTGGAGGAGCCGGATCCCGCGGCCCTGGCCGAGCTCCTGCGCCAGGCCTATCTCGACCCGACCGGGCGGCGTGGGAAGGGCCGGCGCGCCAGGGAACACGCCCTGGCCGAGCTGGGATGGGCCAAGCCAGCGGCCATCGCCCTGGAACGTCTCGAGCAGTTGGCCGCCCGGAAACCTTTGATGCTTCAGCGAGGTTAACCGGGTAGGCTGACGGCCGGTAGCCTCGTGGGATCCGTGAGATCCCCTGAGCAGGTCGAGGATGGAAAGCAAGGGTGGCCGGGGCCCCCGGATGCCGGTGCGGGCCTCCGTAGCGGCGGCGATCCGCGCCTACCTGGACGCGATGGGTCGGCGGCTGTTCGCCGGGGAGCCGACCTCGTACGCCTCAGCGAGAAGATCGACACGACCTCCGCCGCCGGACGTATGGTTTTTCGATTGCTGGCTGTTCTGGCCGAGTTCGAGCGGGACGTAATATCCGAACGATCCGCAATGGCCATGAAGCACATGCGGGCGTGCGGTAGGTATACGGGAGGCCAAGCCCCCTTCGGGTTCCTGCTCACGGGCAACGGTAACCTGGAACCAGTCCCTGAGGAGCAGGCTGTTATCGCCCGGGTTCGGCCTCTACAAGACCTGGGGGGGACGAGCCTTCGAAAGATTGCGTCCGCGCTTAAACAAGAAGTCTGGCTCTCCCGTTCTGGACGGTTCTACGTGCCGGAGCAGGTTCGCCGGATGCTTCGAGACGAGCAACAGGTGGCCTGATGGGAATCTGCCAAGCGCGAATCAGTGCCGGGTGAACCGGAACGGGAAGTTCATGGTCGCTCGAACCACCATGCGCAAACGCCTTGTTGGACCCGCAAATCTTAACCAGGCAACCCTATTGGAAGGGGTTCGTGCCCTGACCCACCTGGTCGACTTCGAATTCCTTCAACCCTTGACAGGAACTTGTCCGGAGGCTGAAACTTAAGCCATACCTCAATTCCTAATCAAGTGCCCTCAAGAGGAGATTCCCTCCGATGGACTGCACCGGTCTTCCGTAAAACGCAGGTTCCAGGACCATGGTGCATTCGACCCTCCAAGCCGGCCGCCCAGGCATGGGGTTGTTCTTTTGCATGGAGAAACTCATGGCCAGGGGCTTCCGGCGAGCGTCCCGGAAGGACTGACGTAACGGAAAGGCGGGCATCATGCCGACACCGAAGATGACGCATTGGGAGCGACTATCGGCCGCCATCGCCGGCCGCGCTGTGGATCGCGTGCCGGTCAGCCTGTGGCGCCACTTCCCGAACATCGACCAGGATCCTGCCAGGCTGGCGGAAGCCGTCGCCGACTGGCAGCGGACCTATGATTTCGACCTGGTGAAATTCATGCCGTCCGGCACCGCTGGAGTCGAGGACTGGGGCGCGGTTAGCGCCTACCTGGATTCGCCCGTTGGCACGCGGACGGTGATCAAGCCCGGCCTGACCAAGGCTGAAGAATGGCCGCGCCTGGCCAGACTCGCTTCCACGGCGGGCCGTCTGGGCCAGGAGGTCAAGGCCGTCTCCCTGGCTGCCGAGGCTCTCAGGGGCGAAGTGCCGCTCCTCCAGACCGTGTTCAGCCCTCTCACCACGGCCTTCAAGCTGGCCGGGGACCGCGCCTTCGCCGATCTCCGGCGCCACCCGGACCTGTTTGAGGCAGGCCTCGCAATCATCACCGAGACGACCATCGCATACGCCCGCGCATGCCTGGAGGCAGGCGCCGACGGGCTTTTCTATTCGACTCAGTGCGCCAGCTTCCGCCTGCTGAACGAAGCGGAACACCTGCGGTTTGGCACCCGTTACGACCATTTGTTCCTGGCCGGCATCGCCGGCAGGTCCAAGTTCACCATGCTCCACCTGCATGGGCACGACGTGATGTTCGACCAGGTGCTGGACTACCCCGTCAATATCGTGAACTGGCACGACCGGAGCTCCGACCTCAACCTGGCTGGGGCAATGAGCCGCTTCAGCGGCCTTCTGGCCGGTGGGCTCAACCAGGAGGAAACCTTGGTCGAAGGCCCTATCGAAGCCATCAAGGGCGAAGTGCGCGAGGCCATCGCCCAGACCCGGGGCCGGCGATTGCTGATTGCTCCCGGATGCGTGGTACCGATCGCGACGCCAGATTCGCACTACCGGGCGGTGATCGACGCTGTCAGCGAGGGGTCGGCTTGAGCTGTCCGGGGGATGCCGTTTTCGTAGCGCCGCCGGCAGCCTTGCCGGCTAGGAACCGTAAACCGCCGCACCGGCGATGAAGGTCCGGATCACTTTGGCCGCGGGAATTTCAGGTTCCGGAACCCGCATCAGGTCCCGGTCGAGCATGACGAAATCCGCCCACTTGCCGATCTCGAGGCTGCCGCGGTTGTCCTCATCGAAGCTGGCGCGCGCGGCCCAGATGGTCATGGCCCGGAGGGCCTGTTCCCGGGTCAACGCGTTCTCCATCTGGAAGCCGCCTTCCGGTTTGCCGCGCAGGTCCTTGCGTGCCACTGCCGCATAGAAGCCGAGAAGCGGATTGATGCCCTCCACCGGGAAGTCGCTCCCATTGGGCAGCCAGCCATTCTGCTGGAGCAGTTCCTGGAAGCAGTAGGCATGCTTGATTCTGGCGCCGAGGGCCTTGCCGGCCCAGTTCATGTCCGAAGTCGCGTGGGTGGACTGCACCGAGGGAATGACCCGGTACCGGCCGAATCGGGGCAGGTCCTGGGGGTCCACGACCTGGGCGTGTTCGATCCGCCACCGCCGGTCGCTGCCGGGTTCCTGGAATTTGCCGTAAATGTCCAGCGCGAGGCGCACTGCCGCATCGCCGATGCAGTGGCTGTTCACCTGGAACCCCGCCGCCGCCGCGCGCCGGCAAGTCTCCTCGAAGCGGGCCGTCGGCGTCACTTGCAGCCCGCGGTTGGCGGGGTTATCGGCATAAGGTTCCAGCAGGAGGGCCCCCCGGGATCCCAGGGCTCCGTCGGCGAACACCTTGATCGAGGCGATGCTCAACCTGTCGGTGCGGTAGGGCCCCTTGGCCAGGAAGTCGCCGAGGCCGGGGTCGGTGTCCCGGATCATGGTGTAGATCCGCACCTGCAACTGCCCGGCCTTGTGCATGGAATCCATCAGGAGGGCGTCTTCCAGGTCGGTCCCCGCGTCGCTGACGGTGGTCAGGCCCACGGCCAAGCAGTTGGCCTGCGCCTTCAGCAGCGCCTGCTGCTTGGCGTGGCGGTCCGGCTTGGGTATGAAGCTCCTGACCAGTTCGATGGCCTTGTCGATGAGCACGCCGGTCGGGCCCTGGGCTGTCCGGAGTACCTCGCCTCCGGTCACCCGGGTATCCGCATCCACTCCTGCCAGCGCTAGCGCCGCCGCGTTGGCTACAGCCGCGTGGCCGTCGATCCGCACCAGCAGGACCGGCTGGTCGGGAAAGGCCGCATCCAGCTTATCCCTGGAGGGAAATCCAGGGGACGGCCAGAGGTTGTCGTCCCAGCCCCGGCCGACGGCCCAGGGGGACGGGGCCGCCCGCTGCAGGTCCTGGACCCGCCCGATCACCTCTTCCCAGGACCGGGACCCCACCAGGTTCGCCATGGCCAGGGTCAGGCCGTAGAGGAGGAAGTGGCTGTGGGGGTCGATGAAGCCCGGGTAGATGCAGGCGCCCCCGGCATCCAGCTCGCGCGCGGCGCGGAACCGCGCCCCGATCGTGCTGGAGTCCCCCACCGCGACAATGCGGCCGCCTGCCACCGCCATGCCGTCGGCGGTCCCGAACCCCGGGTCGACCGTGTAAATCCTGGCATTCCTCACTATGAGATCAACATCCCCGGAGTTCATGTGCACCCTCTCCTAGCTCTTTGGGGCGTAAGACTCGATGACCTTCAGCTGGTTGTCCTTGATCTGCATCATCACCACAGGCTTGTTGTAGGGATTGTGGGTGCTCTTGTCGAAGGTGAACTTGCAGGTGAAGGCCGGCAGGTCCTTGGTGCTCTCGATCACGTCCCGCAGCTTCGCCGGGTCCGGGGCGCCGCCATCGGCGGTGACCACCTTGATCGCGTTCTCGATGATCTTCAGGCAGTCCAGGTTCAGGTAGCTCCAGATGTTCGGTGCGGTGCCGTTGTGCTTTTTCTTGAAGTCGGCGTTGAAGTCGGCGTAGTGGGGATCATCCACCGAGGCGATGGTGGTGAAGTAGGCCCCATCCAGGTCCTTGCCCGCGAAGGGGACGATGTCTGCAACCATCCAGCCGTCGCCGCCCATCATCTGGATGTTGAAGTTGAGGGACTTGGCCTGCTTGGCGATGAGCCCGGGATCCTTGAAGTTGTCGGCGCACACCACCAGCACGTCGGGCTTGCTGCTCCTCACCGTGGCCAGCTGGGCCCGGAACTCCTGTTCGCCGGTATTGTAGCCTTCGTCCGTCACCACCTGGCCGCCCAGCATGGTGAAGCGGTCCTTGAAGAATTGGTGCAGGGCCACCGTGTAGGGAGAGCCCACGTCGCTGATGAAGGCCGCCTTGCGCTTGCCCAGCTTGTTGTAGGCGTAGTCGGCGAGGGCGGTGCCCTGGTACGGGTCGATGAAGCAGACCCGGAACATGTACGGATGCACCTTGCCGGACTCGTCCACGGTGACGTTCACGTTGGTGGCGGTGGTGGCGATCACCGGCACGTGGGACTCGTCGGCGATCTTGGCGATGGGGATGGCCGCGCCCGAGAACGTGGGGCCGACGATGGCCACGCACTTGTCCTGGTCGATCAGGCGCTTGGCGACGGCCACGTTGTCGGCTGCGTGGCCCGCGCCGTCGTAAGTGATGATCTTGAGGTTCCAGCCGTTGATGCCGCCGGCCGCGTTGATCCTGGCCGCCTCATCCTCGAGCGCTCCGGCGGCGGCCGGTCCGATGTAGGCCCCGAGCCCGGTCAGGGTGGTGATGTGGCCGATGTTCAGGGTCCCTTTCGGGGCCGCGCAAAGGGGCAGCGTAGCCGCGAGGAGGAAGCCGGCCACCACGCCCAGGGTGAGATTTGAATAAATTGCCATGGTGCTCTCCTTGTGGTCTTGGAACCGTGGCAAAGCGGCACGGCTCTAGGTTGGGGAGGTGCGGGCCCTCCAGGCGGAAGCCAATCCTTTCACGGAGGTCCCGGAGAACGGGAAGCCATCTATCGGACCGCCCCCCATGGGCTGGACCTTGGACACGCCCGTAACCGGGCGCCGCCATGGCGGCGGGGCGAGATCAAGAAGGAATGGGGGTTGATGTCGAAATACTATTTGTATTTGTGTCTAATGTCAATGTTCTTGAACGAAGCCGTGAGCCCAGCCCGTTTTCCATACCAGTCGTAGAGTGAGCTTCTCGGCCTCTGGAGGGCAATGTTGCAAGGATTCCCCTTGGTTCCAGGACCCCCCCTAGACTGAGCAAATGAGTACATCGACGACAAGCTGGACATCGTCCACGACCCCTTCCACGTCACCGCCCTGGCCTCCAAGGCCATCGACGAGACCCGGCGCGATCTCTACCACCAGCTCCAGGGTTCTGGGCCAAGGTGATGAACCTGAATCGCTTCGACCTGGCGTGATGCCGGAGGCAAGGCAGTTCCCGCCATCCGTTCCATAAACTCTGGATCAGCGCTGGGGGTCGTCAGCCTCCCCATCACCCACGCCATGAAGAGCGCCTTCGATATCGCCGCGTCTTGACGAGGAACTCCGGAGGCTGGCAGGGTTTGCCGGAGTGGGCAAGGAACGTCCAGGAAAGGCCCTTCTCCCGTTTCAGGACGGATCGACCGCCGGAATCGGGCCGGATGGCATCGGACTAAACAACTGTTCAATTCCCGGATTCAGCGACCCGGACTGCATCTGTGGCCACTTGGGCACGCACATGTGAGTCGTGGGTGGGAAAATGGCTTTCGTCACAGAAAAAAACCTTTTGCAAACTGGCCTTGACAGCGGGATGGTAGGTCGTATTTTAATATTGATCGATCGTCCGATCATAACCGGCTCTGGCCCGGAATTCCCCAGAGCGCCACATGTTCCGAAGGGAGGTTTCACATGAAATACCTAATCCGCTTGAGCCTTGGACTCATGGGTCTGTCGCTGGCCTTGGTTCCTCTGGCTGCCCAGGAAGTTACCACATTCGGGGGACAGGTCACCGTCGCCTTGCCCTGCGGCCCCCTGACCAGCAACGATTGGCTGGATGGACAGGTGGGCGGCGGCGCCGGCGTGCACATGCTGCTTGGTTTCGAGGGCGGGCATGCCATCGTCCCCCGCTTCGACTACACCTACTTTTACAAGAGCATGGACGGAGTTGACCGCAAGATCCAGATGTACCAGCTGGGCGTCGACTACAACTACTACTTCTCCAAGCAGGTGAACAAAGGCCTCTACGCGGGTGGCGGCCTGGGGGTGGGAGCGACCAAGTTCGAACTGACGGGCTTCGGCTATCACTCCGACGACACCCCGACCTCCGCCTACGCCGACGCCGTCGCCGGCTACATGTTCACGCCCCACGTGGGCGCTGAACTGCGGTATTCCTGGGCCAAGTACAAGCCGAATGTCACCGATTTCCGGCCCCGGGGCTACACCGGAAAGCCGGACGTGGATGCTCCCACCCTCAATGCCAGCCTGATCCTTCGCCTGTAAGGGCGGGCGTGGTGCCGAGGTTCGCGCTCCAGAGGCCGAGGCGCCTATAGACGGGGCCTGGAAATGCGCCTGATCTTGCCCCGGACCGGGACGCCAACCCTTGAAGCCACCTGAAGTGGTTTCAAGGGTTGGCGTTGTCGTGCTGGATGAAGCTGCCTTCCGGCCGCGCCGCATCAGCCCCGGCAGGCCGTCAGTGACCGCGTATCCGCGGTTCTGGCGTGGTGAGCAGTCAAGAGGTCCGGTTGTTGATTAATCCGTTCAGGCAGAGGTCCACCAGAAGTTCCGAAGCCTGGAAGGAATTTTTCACGGGCTTCTTGTCTCCCCAGGCGGTTTCATTGAGGCCGGACATCAGCCCATGGGATGCAATCATCCCGATGATGGAAATGCCCAGAAAGACCACCTCGGCATCCGTCAGTTCGGGGCGAAGGCATTTGATGACCTGCCTCCAGCAATGGAGGACGGGACCCACGTACTGCCGCAGCAAGGGAGACAACTCCCGCCTGGTGGACCGCATCTCCTGCAGCCATAGGCTGGGGCCATATTCCCGCAGCAGGTCCGGCTCGCTCCCATTGGCCGGAAGAGGCGCCACATCTTCGTACATGCGGTGGACCTCCTCCCGGAGCAGGCGAATGGCTTCGGCCCGGTCCCTCGGTTTCCAGTCCTCATCCATCGTCATGGGCAAGCCGCGCTCACTGAAGTTATTGCCAAGGATCATCCTGAAGACTTCGACGTAGAGCCCCTCCTTGTTGCCGAAATGGTGCGCAAGCAGGGACAGGGGCCGTTTGGCCCGGTCCGCGATCATGCGCATGCTCGTGCCGTCGAAGCCGTGCTCCGCGAAACAGACCAAGGCCGCCTTGAGCAGAGCGGTCCGGGTTTCCTGGCTGGGGTTTTCCATGGGGGCGACCCGTGATTGAGGCGGATCCTGAAAAAAGGTCGAACGTCCGATCTGGGCATCATGACCGCTAAGATCCTAACCTATTTCCCCCATCCGTGAAAGGCTTGGACTTTCGAGTGGAAGTCCTCAGCAAGGCCAGACTTCCGGAAGGTAGGCCGGGCAGTGCAGGACGACGGTGGTGCCCTTCCCCGCTTCGCTCTCCACTTCGATGGATCCCCCCAATTTCTCGATGATGGTTCTGGCGTTGCGAAGGCTGGAGCCCTTGCCCCTGCGGGCCGGCCGGCCGGTGAAATACGGGCGGAGGAGCCTGGTCAGCGCCGCTGCGGGTAAGCCCCGGCCATCGACGGATACTCGGATTCGAGCCATCCGGTTCCCGCCGGCGGTCTGGGGGGCTTCCAGGCTGATCGTGATGGTGCCGGACCCGGTGATGGCGTCCTTGGCGTTCAGGACCAGGTTGCAGGTGAGGTGGTGGATCTGGGCCGGCGAGGCCAGAACCCGGACGGGAGTGGCGGGCAGGCTCATCTCCAGCCTGAGCCGGTCCGGGAGGAGTTGCCGCAGAAAAGGTTTCAGGCCCTCCAAGGTCGTCGCCAGATCGGTGGGGACCTCGTTCCTGGGTTCCCGGGGATCTTCGGCAAGCAGGCGCCTGGCGAGCTCGGAGCAGCGGCGGACCATGGTCATGCATGGGTCCAGGGAGGCCGGTGCGAGCTTGGCGCTGGTATCGAGGATCTGCCGGTCCTTCTCCAAGGCCAGATGAAGCACCGTCAAACTGTTGATGAGGTCGTTGCCCAAGCTCGTCCTCAGCTCATGCTGGTCCGGGACGCGGGTCGTCGGGAAGGGTTCCGTCCCGGGCCAGGTATGGGAATAAAGCAGTTCTGATAAGTCCATGGCATCACCTCAAGATCCGGGTTGCGTTTCCGGCGTTCCTCAGGGCCGCCCCGGCTGGGAATGTGCTTGGCGGGCGGACGCCGCTCCGGGCGTACCCGTAGCCTTGAAATCCCTCCAGGATCGAAAGGCCCAGCAGATGGGCGATCCTTTCCGGCAGGCGTTCCATCCGGTCGTGCCGGCGCTTGTGACCACGGGTTCCTCCGGACGCCGCCATGCCCGCCTCCTCTCACCTGGAGTCCTTGCCGCCGCGAGGTGAGAGCCGGGTTCCACCGGTGCCGACCTGGATCCGGTTACGGCCCAGCCCCTTGGCGATGCAAAGCGCTTCGTCCGCAGCCTGCAGGAGGTCCTTCGAGGACATTCCCGGCGACCAATCGGCGATGCCGAAGGTTCCGGTGACGGTCCCCAGTCCGCCGCCGGGGTCACAGGGAAAGGCAGCCCGGATCCGGTCGACCACGGTGCAGGCATGGCCAGCCTGAGTCCCGACGAACAGGAGCGCGAATTCATCCCCGCCGATCCGGGCCGGGAAATCCTCGCCGCGCAAGGTGACCTTCAGCACATCGGCGAAGCGGCGCAGCATCCGGTCGCCGCCGGAATGCCCCAACTGGCCGTTGACCCGTTTGAAGTGATCCAGGCCGCACAGGCACAAGCTCACGGGACGGGAGATGCGGGTGGCCGACTCCAGCGTCCTGGCCAGCTTGGCCTCCAGGGCCCGGCGATTGGGCAGTCCGGTCAATGGATCATGGGCCGCCTCCCGCTCCAGGCAGTGCGCGCGGGTCTTCTTCTCGGTGATGTCCCGGAAGGAGGAGACAACCCCGATCGGGCGGGACTGCCCGTCGGGCCGGATGGGCAGGGAATCGGCTTCCAGCCACCGGACTCCGCCCTCACGCACCACGCCGAAGACGCAACCGATGCTGGGCCCGCCCGTCCGGAGGCATTCGTGGACCGGCGAATGGCCTTCATCGACGGCACCGCCTTGCGCATCGACCAGCTTGATCGGCCCCAGGCCGGGATGGCCGAGGCATTCCCGGAGCGGGACCCCCAGAAGCTTTTCCGCGGCGGCATTATGGAGCCGGAGGAGGCCATGCTGGTCCCGGACGGTGATGCCTTCCGTTAGGACGTCCAGGACCGCCTGGTAGCGCAGGAGGGCGTGCCGCAGTTCCTGCCCCTTGCTCCTCATCCAGGATTTCCGCTGCAGGGTCCAGGAACCGCCGTCGGCACCGCAGAGGTTGTCCAAGGAGCGGAAGAAATCCTCCAATGAGGCCATGGTGCCGTCACCGCACGAGGACTCCCCATCGCTGCTCGCCTCACGGTAGATCCCCGGCATGGAGTGCCTCCTCAAGGTTCTCGGCTCCGGTGCAGGAACTGAGTCTGGCAACGGGTTGGTTGTTGGCACCCCCGATGTCAAAATAAATTATATAGCCTAGACAATAATTGTCAAGGCTTCTCTTCCGCCTCCGTCATGGATTGCGCCAAAGGCTGAAGGGGTGCGTGCCCACGAGGAGGTTCACCCGGAATTCCTGCTTCATCACTGCCGCGGAGGTGAACCACCGGCCGCCATCCAGTTCACAGAACCACTTCCAGGCCTGCGAACGCAGGCCCAGGCTCAGGCCGCGGACCTGGGGACTGGCGGTCAATCGGCCCGGTTCACTAACCGCCAGGCGGCCCACGTCGAACCGCGGAACCACCTGGATGTTGGCGCCGAAGGCCTG
>Ga0326728_10022369_pt1 | contig 11742 bp, 7 predicted proteins | sample MB3enrmetagenome_FD_207602 | JGI IMG/M metagenome (GOLD analysis project Ga0326728, IMG submission 207602) | Lab enriched peat soil microbial communities from McLean, Ithaca, NY, United States - MB31MN | ecosystem: Environmental > Terrestrial > Soil > Wetlands > Peat | place: USA: New York... | reverse complement strand
TGTTCATGCAGGAGAGCGTGGTTCCGATCAGCGCCAGGAACACGGTAAAGGCTTCGGTCAGCATGAAGATTCTGCCGCGCCCGGGCCCGAACAGCGCATCTCCGACGACCACCATCATGTCGCCGATGGGCGCCGCCGATGCCGAAGCCGCACCCATGCCATACCCGCTGTTCATAAAATAGTTGGCTGCGAAATATTCGAACAGGTAGCAGAACGCGCCCTGAATCAGCAGCGACAGGATCACCGCGATGGGCACGTCGCGTTTGGCGTTTTTCGCCTCTCCGCCCATCGCCGTTACCGATTCAAAGCCCACCAGAATCAGAATCGCCACCGTAGCCTGGACAAATACCCAGCCCCAGTTATGCGCCCGGATGACCGAGAAAGCGCTGGGATGACTGACGAAGGCGCCGGTGGAATCCTTTTCGGGATAGTCGATCAGGAAAGGCGTCGGCTTGCCGTTGGCATCCAGCAGGGGCTGCGGTACCCCGGCCGAATCCCGCACCACCGTATCGGTGCTCTGGCCGTTCACCATGGTCTTGGTCGTGGCAAACTGGTAGCTATAGGCCGCGCCGGTAGTGGAATCGAACTGAAAAGCCACGCTTCCCGGCGGATGATTCAGGCGGTAGCCCAAGGCAATCACCGAAAACACCACCAGGGCCGTGATCTGAATCACGTTGATGGCCACGTTTACCGCCGTTGAACCCGTGACGCCGCGGTTGGCAATATAGGCGACGAAGAACGAAAAGGCTACGGCCACCGCCCCCATAAAGATGGGGCCGGGATTGGAAGCGTTCATGAAGGTCGGCCAAAGCGTTCCCGCCAGATATCCGCACAGGATTCCCATGACGCCGACCATCACGCCGGGATAGATCCAGTAATACAGGTGCGACGCCCACCCGACAATGAACTTCGAGACCCGGGCGTAGCGCCATACCTTGTCATGATTCAGGAAGGACTGCTCCGCAAAGTAATACGAACTGCCGGTGCCCGGATATAGCTTCGCCATTTCCGCATAGCAGGAGGCAGTTGCCAGACAAAGCATTAAGGCGACCAGAATCCCCAGCCACATGGCTGGTCCGGTCACGCCGGTCGTCGCCTGGATGAAGAAGGTTAACCACAGGAACGCCCCCGGGGCAATCAGCGCCATGGCGTTCATCGTCAAACCGGTAAGACCCACGGTTGGTTTCATTTCGACTGTAGAATCGTTCGCCATTTCAAATCTCCTTAATGCGGCAACTCGAATCGGGAGCGGGACCGGTCTGGCTGCTGGTCTCAATCGAGGGTAGTTGATTTTGCCAGGCCGGCCCGCGTATTGGCGGCGCCCTCGACGCCGCCCATATTCAGCATGTCTTCTCTGCGCACGGCTACTTGTTTGGCTCCAGAGCCAGAACCAGGCCGGCGGTTACGGTGGTTTGTCCTTGCACCGGAAGCAGGTTACTGTTCTTGCCAAACACCGGTTGCTCGGCGATATCGTGACGGAACTCCATCCGCGCCGTCAGGTGTTGGGCAATCTTTCGCTCCAGGGTGCCGGTGACCTCCTGAATATGTTGCCCGGCCGGCAGATACGTAGTTCCCTCGAACGTGCCCAGTCCCGTGGTGTAACCATCCGGATCGCCGTAATACTCATACCGCGTGGCCACCGCGTAGCTCGCGTTGAGTTGGTACTTCAGATACCCAGCCGCACCGTACCAATCCACGGATTTGCTATACCCGGTAAAGCCCTGGACCTGGCCGTAATCGCCATTCACCATCAGCGACAGCTTGGCGTTCGGCGTATAGGTAATGACCGTGTCGATCACATCGCGCCATTGATTGTTCTCGATCGGAACGGCGCCGGGACCACCCAGCCAGGTTTCCGTGAGCGACACCTTCTTGTTCGGATTCCAGGCAAAGCTCAGGCCACCGGTCTTGCCTTCCGTATTGCTCTGCGTCACATTGTTCCAGCCGTTTACCACATAGCCGGTCAATGAGTACTTGTCGTTAAACGCATACTTCATACGTAGCCCGAAGTGGTAATACGGAATCGCGTTGTAAAACAACAGGCTGCGCGAGTAATTCCAGTTGGCATTGCTTTCAATCACCTCGGCGCCCGCCGGAGTGACGAACTTGCCGAAGTCGAATTGCAGGCCTTTGCCGACCGGAGCCAGGTATGACAGATAGCTTTCCTTTAGATACTGCAGGAAGCTCGGGTCACTGCTGTTGACCACATTCATGGCATTCCCAAAGCCAAAGGTCACGTTATATCCCAGCCGGCTGCTGGCATCCGGCGACTTCACCAGTCCCAACTCGATGAGATTGAGGGCGAACGTGTTCGTCTGAGGATCGAACAGCTGAAACGTCGCCGTGTGATTCGCTGGTTGGTTGGAGTTATAGCTGTAATATCCGTCCACCAACCCCGTGATCGTCGCTCCCCCGATTACGCTGGAGATTCCTGCCAACGGGTCGGGAGTGGGCGTCGGGGCCGGTGTTGCGGCAGCTTGTGGCGCCGCAGCAGCGGGGGCCGCCGGAGCCGCAGCCGCCGTAGTGTTATCGGTGGTGGTTTGGGCAATGACCTTCAGCTGGAAACAACCGCACGCCAGCAACAAAATCGTCATCGCGGAAACTAAGCGCGTCATGCGAATCATTAATGGTACCTGCCTTTCCCTCACAAGATATGCACCTGTCCGGTGCGACTACCAGCAACGTCAGAGTACGTGGCGGAATCCGGAGTGTCCAACTCATAGTTGCGTTGTGAGACATCTGCTTTTCCCTCAGAAACGGCCTTTATCATGGGTATAAAGATAATTTTTGTCGTTAGACGATATAATTTTAAGGCCTATGCGTTGGCTGATACAGCACAGAGTGGACGACGGACGCCGGGGACCGCGGGCCAAACGCAGGCCGCTGTGACCGCGGAGGAATGCCAATTAGGACCCTCGCGGCACAGAAGGAAATGTCATCCTGAGTCCGCCTCCGCGGACGAAGGACCTGCTTTTCCCTGCACATGCACGGGACCGCCGGTTCTTCGCTTCGCTCCGCATGACAACTCGATTGGGCGGAAGTGAGAGAATAGACAGGGCCTCAGTCGTATTGCTGCAGGAGATCAGACCATGAAGAATCCCATGCTTCTCGCTCCCGTTCTTCTCATGGCGGCCGTAGCTTTTGGGCAGGCTGCTTCGCCGAAGCCGACGCCGCCGCCAGCACCGGCAATCTCTTCGGTGCTGGACCATTCCCTTGCCGGCGCCGAGCGCCAGTTCGTCGGCGCCGCCGAAGCCATGCCGGAGGATAAATATGGCTTCGCCCCAACCAATGGCGAATTCAAGGGCGTACGCACCTTCGCGGAGCAGGTAAAACACGTCGCCTCGACCAATTTCGCATTTTTCTCCGCCATGCTCGGGGAAGCGCCACCGCCCCGGGACAGCGCGGAAAACGGCCCGGGTGCCTTTAAGACCAAGGCCGACATTCTGAAGTACCTGCGCGATTCCTTTGCTCTGGGACACCGCGCCATGGCCGCCGTTACCGCCGAGAATGCGGTGGAACCCATCAAACCACCCTTTGGCAATGGAACCGCAACCCGATTGGGAATGGCCACCATGGTTATTGGCCACTGTTTTGACCACTACGGACAGATGGTGGAATATCTGCGGATGAACGGAATCATCCCGCCCGCAAGCCGGAAGTGACACCTGTCGTTGGTAAGGCGCGGGCGATGGTGGCCAGGGCGTCTGCCGCGTACAGAACGTCTTCCACGGTGAGGAATGGCCCGAAGCTGAAGCGCGTGGTCCCGCCCAGAGGGGTTGTGCCCAGCTGGCGATGAATCCCGGGTGCGCAGTGCAGACCGGGGCGCGTCAGGATGCCAAATTCCTGTTCGAGGCGAGCCGCCAGTTCGGCCGGACTCAGCCCCTCCATCGATACGGAAAATACGCCCACCCGCCCCCGTGTATCCTGCGGCCCGTAGAAAGTAAGGCCATCAATGTGGCGAATCCGCTCCAGAAAGGCGGCCGTTAGCGCCAGTTCGTGAGCCGCCAACTCCTCAACGGTCTGCTCTTCCAGCCACTTGAGTCCGGCCAGCAGTCCCGCTATTCCGATGGCATTGTGGCTGCCGGGTTCGAACTTATCCGGCATGAAGTCCGGTTGACGGTCCTGCTCGCTTACCGATCCGGTCCCACCCTGGCGGATGGTGTGCAGCACATTTTCCAGGCCCGGGCGAATATACAGGAAGCCCGTGCCCAGCGGTCCCATCAAGCCCTTATGCCCGGGGGCGGCCAGCAGGTCCACGCCATCCCGTTGCACGTCGATCGGCACATGGCCGGCCGACTGCGCCGCATCCACCAGTAGTGGAATCCCATGCTCGCGGGCAATGGCGCCAATCGGGCGCAGCGGTTGCAGCGTCCCAGTCACGTTGCTGGCGTGGGTTACGGCGATCAGGCTGGTGTTCGGACGTATGGCGCGGGCAATGTCGGCGGGATCGACAAATCCCGTAATGGGCGCAACCGGAATCCGGGTCTGCTCGATCCAGCCCTCGTCAGCCAGCGCATTTACCGGCCGCAGAATCGAGTTATGGTCGATTTCAGTGCAAATGACGTGGGTCTTTTTCCGGCGATCGGCCATTCCCCGAATGGCCATGTTCAGCGCATCCGAACAGTTGAGCGTGAAAACGAAATGTTCCGGCTTCTCGCCATGAAACAGCAGGCAGAGCATCCGGCGGCACTCCGCGATGATTGCGCCCGACTCGATGGCTTCGCGATATGCGCCCCGCCCGGCGCTGGCCCCCACTTCGGTCGCATAGCGAACCATTGCCTCCGTCACCCCTCGAGGCTTGGGGAAGCTGGTGGCGGCGTTATCCATGTAGCGGCGGCGCATGGGATCGTGAACCATTGTTCTGTTTATCTTAGCGGTTCTGGCACACGCTCGGCAACGATGACAATAGTTTGCAGTTTACAGTTTGCAGTTTACAGCCAAACCCAGGACACATTTGTTTGGGTGCGCGACAAAACAAATAAAATCGCCCGCAAACGTGTTTGACGAGAATGGCCGTCCCGGAGGAATGCGCGCGTATCGTCACGCCCGCTCTGCGAAAAACTGCGTGGCGATTCGTGAAACCTCTCACTTTTGTGTCGCGTACGTATTTTGTTTGGCTGCAAACTGTAAACTGTAAACTGTGAACCTTTACCAATCCATCGAGGTGACTCTGATTTGCCAGCTGTGATCGTCCCAGAGGAAAAGGCTTCGCTGCCTGCAAACCGCCGTGCAATTTGGTCCCATCTAGCGGTCCTGGTTCTTCTGCTGGTGGTCTATTTGGGCTCCGCGTTTTCTCCGGCGCTGCTGGATGACGCCGATTCCAGCCACGCCGAAGCCGCCCGGGAAATGCTGGTGTGCGGCGATTACGTGACCCTGCACGTCAACGGCGTGCGTTATCTGGAAAAAGCGCCGCTGATGTACTGGCTCATCGCTTTCTGCTACCGCATCTTCGGCGTCAACGAATTTGCCGCGCGGCTGCCTATCGTGTTGGCGTTGCTGCTCTCCGCGCTGCTGGCCATGCGCTGGGCCGGCCGCGCCTTCGGGGAAAGAGCGGGCCTCTATGCGGCTCTGTTCGTGGGCAGCACCACCGGCTTTTTTCTTTTCACCCGCATTCTGATTCCGGAGGCGATTCTCAGCCTGTTCATCGCGGCCGCTCTCTATTTCTTTCTCACGGGTTTGCAGGACGCTTCCGGCTGGCGCTGGTATGCGGGGTATGCGTGCGTGGCCCTGGGCGTTCTGACCAAGGGACTGATTGCGCTGGTATTCGTGGGCGGAACGGTATTTGTTTATCTGCTTTTGAGCGGCGAATGGCGCCGATGGCGCGAATTTCGCCTGGTTAGTGGCCTGGCCCTGCTCCTGGCGATTTCCGCCCCGTGGCATCTGCTCGCCGGATTCCGCAATCACGGTTTCTTCTGGTTTTACTTCGTCAACGAGCACTTTCTGCGCTTCCTGGGCAAGCGCTATCCCAAGGATTACAACAAGCTGCCGGCGGCGCTCTACTGGAGCCTGCACCTGGCCTGGTTTTTCCCCTGGAGCATGTTTCTGCCGTCGTTGCTGCGCGACCTGTGGCGCAACCTGCAAGATGGGAGCTTTCGCGCGGTTCCGCCGTCCCTGGCCTCCAGGACTCGTCTGCTGTGCTGGATCTGGGGCGGACTCATTCTGGTCTTTTTTTCCGTATCGACCAATCAGGAATACTATACTTTCCCCGCGTATTTGCCGGTTATCCTGCTTTTGGCCGCGGCGATCGTCGAACAGGAAAGCGATTCTCGCAGCCGCTGGCTGACGTGGAGTTCGGCGGCGGTAGCCGCCCTGTCGGTCACCGCCGGCATTGCGCTGTCGGCGGGCCTTTGGAACTCGCGCCACCTTCCTTATGTCGCTGACATTGGAACGGTTCTGGCAAAGCACGATTTGTCCAACGACACGCTCTCCATGTCGCACATGCTGGATTTGACCGGCGAATCCTTTGCCGCCTTGCGGCTTCCCGCGCTGATCGCCGTAGTGGCCCTGATCACCGGCCCCCTGTTGGCACTGGGATTACGGATACGGCAACGGCACCAGGCGGCCACCTGGACCACGGCGTGCGCCATGGCCTTGCTTTTTGTAGCCGCGCATATCGCCCTGGTGCGCTTCGAGCCTTACCTGTCGTCCAAGCGTCTGGCCCAGTCCATCGCGCGCGAAGCCCGGCCGGACGACCAAGTCATGATCTATGGCGACCAGGCCTATGGCTCTTCTCTGCTCTTTTATCTGCGGCGTTCCATTTATCTGGTCAACGGGCGCAGCACCACCATGTGGTTCGGTTCCACCTTCCCCGATGCGCCAAAGATTTATTTGGACGACTCCGGTCTGCTGCGCGCGTGGAGTTCGAGCACCCGGGTATTCCTGTTCGTATCGCCCTACTCGCGGACGCAAGTGGATTCGTTGCTGCGGACGCCCAAGTACGTGGTCACGGAAGAATCAGGAAAGATCGTTTACAGCAACCGTCCGGGATTCTGATTTGCCGGCCGAAGTAAGTCGAAGCATGGTCCCTCCCGGCTGCAGGCGGTATCGTTCCTGCCGCCAGACGATTGTATCTCCCAAGTAGCTGGCCACCCAAAAGCAGAAGCCCATGAGATCGCGCACCGGGTAAAGCCAGCAATCGCGCAGCGCGCGCCGGTCCCGCACTGCGCCCCAGCCCGCCGCAATCGATTGGATCGCGCGATTCAATAAGGCCCAACCCAGCAAGCCCCCCGCCAGAGTTGGGTGATGCGCCGCGATTCCGGCCGCCACGCCCAACAAGCCGAAAGGCATCGCGAACGTCAGGACGGTCCCGACGTGGCCCTTGGGACGCGAAAACCGCGTACTCTTCATCCAGCGAATCTGATGCGCCATCGAGTCCCGGAAACCGCGGTTGATCACCACATGGTCAATAATGTGTGACGACAGCACCACGGTACGGCCCAGGTGAAAAACCCTTTCCCCCAGCACAAAGTCATCCGCACAGTAATTCGCCAGCGAGCCAACTCCGCCAATGGCCTCCAGCACTTCCCGGCGGATCGCCATGGTCGGCCCCAGCGCAAATCTCATTCCTTCCAGCAATTCCGCGACCAGCACCCCCGAAGTCATCTCGACGGACATGCCCAAAGCTTCCAGGCGGGACCAGAGGCCCCCGGTCGGAACGCCCCGGTACAGGCAATTCACCAGTCCTACCTGGGGATCCAGCAGGGGCTGAACCACTTCCTGAATGTAGCTGGGAGTGACGCGCACGTCACTGTCGCTGATCACCAGATACTGAAAGCCAGAGGCGGGGACCATTTTTTCCAGCGAGCACACTTTTGCATTCGGCCGGTCCGGTTCTCCCGAGAACACGAATTTCACCGGGACCCGGGGATAGCGTTTCTGCAGCGCACGAGCCACCACCAATGCGGGATCGTGGGCATCGCGAGTGCCAAAAACAATTTCGAACTGCGGATAGTCCTGTCGAAAAAAACTTTCGAGATGGCGTTCCAGGTTGGGCTCAAGTCCGCATAGCGGCTTTAACAGCGAGACGGGAGGAAACGAAGTCTGCACCGGCACGCGCGGCCGGCTTCGAAACCGGGTGGCCGCCGTAACCACCAAAACCAAAAAAACCGTACAGCACAGCAGCCCCGCGCACGCGGCATAGAGCAACAAACTTGAAAACTGCCTTATTACCATTGGCTATACGTGGTACCGTCCAAGGCCGTCTCATTGGAAGAGCTATGCACGTCGCTGATGCCCGGCTGCTGCTGATCTATGCTGTAAACGCCTTCATCCTCGACTGCCTGCCAATCCGAGTTGGTGTGAGTGAAAGGATCGACCGGAAGCTGCTTTATATAGCCGGCCGTAACCAGATCGTCCAGGGATTGCGGGGCCTTGTCTTTGTCTTCCGTGTACTGCGAGATCATCGAGCGCAGGGTGAACAAATCCTGCCGTAACACCGTTTCTTTCGCATGCACCACGGAAACCTTATAGTTGGGCACCGCGATCGCCAGCAGGATCAAGGCAATGCTGATCACCACCATCATCTCGATCAGCGTGAATCCCGCCGCGGCCTTGCCCTTCGCCGCCGGGTGGCGGTGGAATCGACGATATGTGCCCACTCGTGGCTTCATCAGTTCGTCTTTACCGCGGCTTGCGGGCGTTCCTTAATGCTCACGGCCGCCTGGGTTCCCGCCACCGGTATGGATTTATTATTGACGTCCCGCAGGCCGGCGCGCGTCACCGCCACGCTTGTCTGCCCGCTCTCCTTGGCCATGAAGGTTATGGTGAACACCGAGCCCTCGCCCGAAACTCCGCCGGAATTCGGCGGCCGATTGGCGGTTACCTGCATCATGCCATTCGCCGAATCATCCCGTTGCGCCAGCGCGACCGCTTGTTCTCCCTGCCCCAGAAAACCACCGTTGGAAACATTGGCCACCTGAAGTTTGGTCGGATCGTACTGGATCTGCACCGGCACCGTAAACAGATCCTGGGCGCCGCTTACCACCACGTCAACCATAAACGTCTGTCCCGCCGTCGTAGTGATGGTGGCCGGACTGAAGCTGAGTACCGCCGCCTGCGGAGTGGCCGCGGGAGACGTTGGTTGCGCAGACATCACATGCTGATCGGCGCCAGTTGGCACAGTTACACCGCCTGGAATATTCGCGGGAGGTACTGCCGCCGCCACCGTTTGTGCGCCCACTCTTGCCGGACTTGGCGGAGTCGCAGCGCTTGCCGGAGCCGCTACTGGCGGAGTCGCCGGCACGCTGGCCGTAGTCGCAGTTGACTTGGCGACAGATGGCGCAGCCGGGGCCGCCACAACCGAAGCTGCCGCGGTTGCAGGCATCTTCGCCGCCGGAGCTACCGCAGCCGGTGGAACCGCCGCGGGCGGCGCCGCAGCCGGAGGTACCGCAATCGGAGGCGCCGTGACCGGAGGCACAGCTGCCGGAACTGCCACTGCCGGAACCACCGCTGCCGGCTTAGGCTGAACCATGCTCACATGCCGCAGCGCAATCGTATTCGACGTTCCCACATCCAGCGTCTCGGTATTGAGGGTGCTCAACTCTTGTCCGCGAACGATATGAGGGGTGATGATAAAGACCAGTTCGTTAGTGGATTTGTCCGTACTCTTGGAACTGAACAGGTACTTGAAGATGGGGATGTTCATGAGCAAAGGAAAGCCGCTGATATTCTTGACGTCCTGATCCTCGAGAATCCCTCCCACCAAGTTGGATTCGCCTTCCTTCAAGCGGATGTCATGCTCGATCTTGCGCTGCCCGATTACGGGCTGCTCAATACCGCCAATATTCGTCTCCGAGTCCACCGCCGAAATATCCATCATCAACTTGAGCGAGACTTCGCCGTTGGCATGCACTTTCGGGGTAACATCGATGTTCACGCCCACATCCAGATATTGAAACTGCGTATTCACCAGTGTGTTTGCCACGCCGACGCCGCCCACGCCCGCTCCGAAAGAACCTGTGGCGACCGGCACGCGCTCACCGATCTTCAAGGACGCTTTTTGTCCGTCGAGCGCGCGGATCTGAGGGTTCTGAACGATCTTGGTGCTGCTGTCTCCCATCAGGAAATTCGCCGTGGCCGTTGGAATCGTAACCAGAAAGTCGTTGGCCGTGAGCTGTCCGATCTGGTTGAGCGTAAGTCCCGTATTCGACGCTGTCGTACTGGTGCTGGTCGTCGAAGTCGTACTGGTGCTGGAGGTATTGTTGTTCGTAGTGCTATTGCTGTTGTTTACGTTGCTCTGCAATGCCACTTGCACGTTGCTCGGGGGCGTTAGGCCAAGGTTCAGGCTTTTGTCGCGGTTCACTACCAGGACGTCCACGTCGATGATTACTTCCGGCTTCGCCTTATCCAGATCGTCAACCAGCTTCTCCGCCAACTCCACCTGATCGGGAGTCCCGCGCACTACAATCGCGCCCTGACTTGGGATCTGCGTGATACGGTTGACTTCCAGAATGGTGCGCAGCGTGTTCACCACGTCCTGCAATTCGGTCGGCTGCGACAAGTTGGTCAAATAAAACGTCCGGACGACGTTTTGTTCCAGCTCCTTGCGCTTGGCCGGCGTATCGCCCGCCACAAAAATCGTATTCGCGGTCACCGGACGCCAGAAGGTCTTCGATTCCAATGCGACCAGTTCCAGCGCCTCCGGCAGAGTAACGGCGTTCAACTCGATGTGAATGCGCTTCGCGGTGTAATCCGGATCGAATACAACGTTGATACCGGCCAATTTGCCAATGGTTTCATAAACGACTTTGCTGTCTTCGGTGAGTTTCAGCGTAATGGGAGCACCGGAAATCGGTTGCAGCTCCACCACTCCTCCCGAAGCTTCCAGCCGGCTTTTCAGCGATTCCGTCTGCGGCCGGACTTCGCCTGCCGCCTTACTCTTGGCGGCATCGATCATGGCCTGCGTGCGCCGGATTTCCTGCTGCGCGGTATACAACGACGGATCGATCGCCTGCGCTTTCTGGAATTCGATCATTGCCTCTTGCAGCTTGCCGGCGTCCCGCAGCTGCTGCCCGGTATGCACATGGGCGGATGCCGCTTCGAAGCGCATACGGGCCATTCCCGACCGGTATGCCGTGTTCTTTGGCATAAGCTGGTAGGCTTGGGAATAGTAGTTGTATGCGGCCTGGTAATCCTGGCGGGCTTCCGCGTCCTGGCCCTTGGCGTACAGGGAAGATGCCTTATCAGCCGCCGCCGGAAGTACGAGCGCCAGGACCGTGACCAATATGACGAGGAACCGCGCAATTTTGTGCATACGATCACTTGGACGAAGGAACTCTGACAGGGTTATCAAACCGCCTCCTGGGCTGCTCGCGCTTGAGCTATAAGTTATTGCCGATTATACACTCCATGTCCACCTGCGGCGGCCTGGATTCCTGTGTTAGCATACAGACTTTCCAGCGGGAAAGTGGAACAATTGATTACAGTTGCGGGTTTTACCGATTGCCGGCTCCGGCGCTTATGGCCCGGGGCTACGGCAAAGAATGGCGGCGTTTAGGGGGTACCCCGAAGTCCTGATGGCTGGCTCAACCAAATCCGGTAAAGGTGCCGATCGCGACGTGGCCTCCAATCGCGCCGCCGCCCACAATTACTTCCTGACCGATAAGTTTGAGGCGGGCATCGTTCTGACCGGAACCGAGGTTAAATCCGCGCGCGATGGCCGGGTGAACCTGAAAGACGCCTACGGTCTGGTCAAGGACGATGAACTATGGCTCCTGAACGCCCACATCAGCCCTTATCAGCACG
>Ga0326728_10022367_pt1 | contig 11743 bp, 7 predicted proteins | sample MB3enrmetagenome_FD_207602 | JGI IMG/M metagenome (GOLD analysis project Ga0326728, IMG submission 207602) | Lab enriched peat soil microbial communities from McLean, Ithaca, NY, United States - MB31MN | ecosystem: Environmental > Terrestrial > Soil > Wetlands > Peat | place: USA: New York... | reverse complement strand
ATGAGCATGTTCATCGAAGCTGACAGGCCCTTTCCTGAGACGTCGCCCATGACCACGAACCAGCGGTCCTGCGAGAGCCGGACGAAATCGATGAAGTCTCCGCCGAGGCTGCGGGCTGAGCGCGCGATCCAGGCTGTGTCGACCTTCGGGTGCACGATCCGGTCGACCTTCTCCAGGGCGAATCGGATGATTTGGTCGGAGAGTGCGATCTCGCGGTCTACCGTGGCCGTGAGCGACTCGCGGGCGATGTTCTTGAGGTAGTAGGCGACGACGAAAAGCCGGCCATAGATGGCCTGGAAGCTCTCCCTGTCGTAGGCGGTGTACTCGCCCCCCGTGCTTCTCGCGCCGAGCGAGAAGACGCCGATCGCGCGCCTGCCCTCGAGCGCGACGACGAGTGCTTCGGCCTTGAGCGCCTCGAAGAGTTCGAGGAGCTGGAGCCGCGCATCGGCGTAGGCCAGGCCCTCCTCGGCCTCCGTCTTGAGCACGACTCTGCTTCCCGTGCGTTCGAGCATTTCTACGATGGGGCTGTCGCGTGCTACGGTAGCTCTGCCGCCTGTCGGGGCGTAGACGGTGCGAAGGAAGCCTTGGTCGTCGTCGATGAGGACGCAGAAGTCCGCGAAGCCAAGGGATTTCGCCAGAGTCGAGTAAAGCTGCTTGAGGACTGAATCGCGCCCCTGTGAAAGATCGAGGGCGGAGAGCTGAGCTTCGAGGGGGGCGCGATAGTCGCTTTGCCCTACTAAGCGCTCGAAGAAGCGACCCATGAAGAGCTTGGCGAGCATCGAGGCGCCGACGAAGACTGCGACCGAGAGCAGCGCGACTCCGAGGGCGGATGTTTGGCCGACGAGGCTCGCGATCAGCGCGATAGCCGCCCCCGCGGGAAGAGCGACGGAGACGAGGAGGGCGCCGTAGCCGAGGATGTTCCTCCCGATGACGCGCCAATCGAAGAGCCGCGAAAGGCGGAATGCGTAGACCAATCCCCCCACGAGGATAAGGGCTCCGGCGGGAGCGAAGACGAAGCTCGGCCGCTTCGCCACTCCCGCGGACATAAGGCCGGTCGACAGGAGCACGAGGGCCTCTCCGGCGATGATGAAGAGGGCGGCGACCGCGGACTTTTGCTTATGCACGAGACGCTTCGCCATCAATGCCCGCGCGATGAGGATCAGCGCTGCGAGGGTCGCGACGGCCGCGTCGCCGAAGACGAAGAGGCCGTAGAGTTTGCCCTCGATGCGGAAGATCGTCGTCCAGGGGCGGTAGACTGTGACGATGTAATCGAAGCTCGTGAGCGCGTCGTAGCCCGCGGCAGCGGCGGCGACCAGGGCGACAACCCATACGATGCGCCGAACTAAGAGCGGAGGCCGTGAGGGAAAGTCGGTCACGAAGAGGAGGACGACGAAGTGCGTCAGTATGAGGAGGGCACCAGAGATACGCTCAAGGCCGAGGGCGATGTCCGGTCTAAAGCCCGGCGCGGTGAAGATGAAGACGAGGCCTTGGAGTAGGGAATATGTCGCGAGGATGGCCGCAATGGCCGCCAGTTCGCTGTTGCCGCTCTGATTAGCGCCGCGTCGAACGGTGTAGAGGAAGAGTACTATGAAGCATGGGACCGAAAGGAAGGCGAGTATCGTCAGTCCCATAGCCTGCCCACCTTCGCTGCGAGAATGGTGACGTCGTCCTTGAGGCTCTGGTCCCCTACATAGGAATAGAGCATTGCGCTCACCGAGCCGACGAAGTCCACGGCGCTCGACTTGGAGGCCGAGGCGAGGACGTGCTCGAAGATATCTGCCTCGCCGAGCCGCATACCTGCGGCGTTCGGAACTTCGGTCACGCCGTCGGAGGCGAGGAGTATGATCTCGTCGGTACGAAGTGGGAGCTCCTCCACGACGATTCCGTCGATGGGCACGAGCCCGACGATGCTCACCGTCGGCTCAAGCCGCACGGCTTTCGGGCCCGTGGCGGTCTGGCTCACGATGATCGGGTCGGCCATGGCCGCGTTGACGTAGCGGAGCGTTTTTTTCTCGGTGTCGACGAGCCCTAGGAACATGACTGTGTATTTGTCGTCGAAGCCCATGTCCCTGATCGCCGCGTCGACTGACCGAATGAGCGATGCAAGGTCGGTCTTGTCGGTGGCGACGCGGATCGTGTTGACGATTATGCCCATGATAAGGGCGGCCGCGAGCCCCTTGCCTGAGACATCGCCGGCTACGAGGAGGGTCCGATCCTCGTCGATCGCTATGGCGTCATAGTAGTCGCCTGAGACATTGACCAAGGGACGGTAGAGGACCGCGAGTTCGAGTTTTTTCGGCCTGGGCAGCTCGCGGGGAAGAAATGAGCGCTGGGTCTCGGCTATGAGCTGCCACTCCTTCGAAAGAGAGGCGACCTCGAAAAGTTCGGAAACCGTGGATACTCGCTCGAAATAACTCGAGAGCTCGACCTTGAGAGCGCCGAAAGCCTCGGGTTCGATAAAGGAGCACAATCTGGATAGAACAAAGAGGTGGTAGCCTGCCGTGCGGATGAAGAAGCCTCTGTTTTTCGCTCGCTGCCCGGAAGCGAGGCTCAGGGGAGAAAGGTCGTCCGAGATGAAAAGGGCGCCCTCTTCCGCATCGCGGAAGTTTGAGGTCAGGGCGGAAAGGAGTCCCGGATCGTTCGCCGCCGAGGACGGGCTCTGGTATACAGTTTCCCAGCTACTCGACTTGACGAGGATCGCGCCCATGTCCGCGGCTTTTTCGAGCTTTTCGCGGATAGCCTCCACGAGGTCCTGGATCGTGAAGGATACCCCGACGCGCTCGCTGAAGGCCGTGATGAAGCGAGTTTCGCGGCCTCGAAAGCTTAAGGCGTAGACGCGGCGATCTATGGTGGTCACGGCCCAGTCCTTGAGGATGTAGAGGAGGAGAAAGGCTATCGCCCCCACGATGAGGGCGGGTAAAAGCCCGAGGCCCGCCGCGGCGACGAAGGGCACTATAAGGAATGCGAGCGCAGCGGTCCCTGTAGCGCCGATCTCCACCACGCTGCGTATTCTGCGATACGTCATCGGCATACTTTGTACGCCTATAGAGCGCAGCCGTCAACTTATTTCGGGTCCCCTTGCCGATGAGATTTCGGGGATAGGGAGGCTAATTCGCTGCCAGGACAGAATTTATAAAACGTATCAGCACATCGAGCGCCCGCTCGTTCGCACCGCCTTCGGGGATGATGATATCGGCGTAGCGCTTTGTTGGCTCTATGAAATCGTAATGCCCCGGGCGTACGACGGTTAGATACTGCTCGATCACCGAGTCGACGGTGCGGCCTCGCTCCTTGATATCGCGGGTGAGCCTACGGATGAAGCGGATGTCGTCGGGCGTGTCCACGAAGATCTTGAGGTCGAGTCTGTTTCTCACGTCTTCGTTCGTGAAGATCATGATGCCCTCGAAGATCACGAGCTTTTTCGGTTCGATGTGGACTTTCTCTTCGGTGCGGCGATTGCGGACAAAGTCGTAGGTGGGCATCTCGATGCACCTGAGTGCACGCAGCGCGTCCAAGTGCTCGATCATGAGCTCGTTGTCGAAGGCGTCGGGATGGTCGAAGTTGAAGGCGGTAATGTTCGAGTTCGAGATGTGCTCGGCCGATTTATAGTAGTTGTCCTGCGGGATGAAGACGAAGTCCGAAACCATCTCGGATATCTTGCGCACGATCGTCGTCTTGCCGGAGCCGGAGCCTCCGCAGATCCCGATTATTTTGACCTCGTCCATCGAGGCCCTACTCTATCCCCGCGCCGCCGTGTCGTCTAGAGCGGCCTCCACTTCGTCGATGAGGTGTTCCGGCGTGGAGGCTCCCGCGGTCAGCCCTACGGCCTTGTAGCCGAAAACCTCGGCGGGAAGCTCGGCGGCCGTCTCGACGAGCCAGGCGGGGCGCAGGGCCCGGGCACTGAGGTAGAGGCGCGTCGTGTTCGCCGAATTGCGGCCGCCCACGACGACAATGGCCTCCACGCGCTTGGCGAGGTCGGCGAGGGCCTCGAGGCGCTCGTCGGTGCAGGGGCAGATCGAGTCCACTGTCTCGAGGTCTGGAAATCTCTCTGCGAGGGCAGCCCGGATCGCCTCGTACTCCTCGCGCTTTATGGTCGTCTGCGCGATGAGTGCCATCTTCCTCGGTCTGCCGTCGGGGGCGAGAACTCCGATGCGACGCGCCTCCTCGGGGCCGCCGACCACGAGCGCGGCCTGATCACCGCCCGTCCTCGTCGCGTAGCCCGCAATGCCCGTCACTTCTCCGTGGCCCGCGTCGCCGGCTATCACTACAGTGTAGCCTCGTTCGGCGAAGGAAGCGGCCTTGCGCTGGCTCGCGAGGACGCGGGGGCAGGTTGCGTCGACTATGCGGGCAGCGCGGGACTGAAGCTGTTCGCGCAGCTGTGGCGGGATGCCGTGGGCGCGGATCACGACCGTAGCGTCGAGGAGGCGATCGTCCAGCTCTTCCTCGGCGAGAGCGTGGATGCCACGCGCCTCGAGCTCGGCGACTGCCTGGGGATTATGGATGAGGGGGCCGAGGGTGTAGACGGGCTTTCCCTCTTCCGCGGCGCGCAGGGCGAGTTCCACCGCCCGCCTGACGCCCATGCAGCGGCCCAAGACCGCGGCGCGCTCTACTCTCATGAGCCCTCCCATGCTACTCACCATTCTCCATCGTCGCGAGGCTCTGCGGAGAGCGCATGCTCGTTCCCGCGTCGGTGCTCGTCTGGAAGCCGATCTGAAAGCCAAACCTCTTGTCCACGGCGAGCGACGAGTCCTGCCTCACGAAGCATTCGCCGAAGAGACGCGGGGTCGCCAGCAGCATGCCTTGGGACGCGCCGACATCGAACGAGACACGGGCGAAGGACGAGCTATGCACGGCGGCCTGAGTATAAGAGCCGCGGCAGCCGATGTCGATGAGTAACCTATTGAAGTAGAAGTCGAGGATATTCGTGTGGATCGCCTGGTCCGCGAGGCGGTAAGCGAGGGTCCCCTCGACCAGGAGATCGGAGCTCGAGGTATCCAGGGTGGCATACTCGAAGTATGCTGGCCGCCTGTCGCTCGAGAAGACTTCGCTCGTCGCGTCCATCTTGAGAATCGGTTTGTTCGCCCAGGCACCCCAGACGTCGAGTCGGAAAGGCACTGTGTCGTAGGCTGCGATGAGGTGGGTCTCGGTCTTGTAGGCGAGGCCGGCGATCTCGACGTCGTGGTAGGAGATGAGGTTGAGCCCGCGGCTTGTGCTCGCGGCCGTGCCGTAGACGCGGCCGTACAAGCCGATCGCGGCGGAGAGCGCCCCGTCCCAGGGCGAATAGCCCCAGCCGTAGGGACTGCCGCTCTCCCCGTCGGCGCGGCCAAGGACCGAGCCGCCGAGCCCGAACGCGACCCCTCGCGGGCTCGGGAAGCCGGGAAGGCTCAAGGTCGCGGAGAGCGAGGCCGAACTCTGGCGCTCGGGAGCTCCGACCGTGCCATAGATAAGGTTGTCGCCGAGGCTGCCCGAGAGCTGTACGGGCAAGGCCAGGCTCTCCCAGACGATGGCGGTGTCGGCGAAGGGATAGCTCGTGTCGTAGCCTTCGGTGAGCTGGAGTGTGTCCGTGTTAAGCGGGTCCTCGAACGTGAACATTCCGAAGGGCCGAAAGCTGCGGTCCACCGCCGAGAGATCAACGAAGGGCAGCCAGCAGCTGAACGGATTCGCATAGGAGAGAGGATTGTAGCCTTCTATTTTCGTCGCCGCGTCCGTAGCCGCGATGAGTTCGTCGCTTTCCGCCTTCTTACCCATCGGGTCGAAGCTTTCGAGGGTATACGCCACCGAACTGCCTTGGTTCGCTACAGAGTCCGCGGGGTAGCGGCAGACCTTGTCCCCCTCGGAGAAGCGGCCGATATAGAACACGCGGCCTTTGGCCACGCAGGGCGACATGACGCCGCCCGAGTAGTCCGTTCCCTCGAGGACGATCCTGTCGCCCTCGATGCGGCCGAGCTTGTACATCCTGTCGTCGGAGTCGTAGTTGAAATAGATGATGCCGTCCGCCGCGGAGAGTTGGCGTACGTAAGTGAAGAGCCCGGCCTCCTCGCTTTGTGGCCGGACGAGGTTGAGCTTCTCCGAGTCGACATCGAGAATGCCGATGCTCCGTTTGCCGTCCACCGCCACGATGAGTGCGACTCGCTTGTCGTCGAGGACCACGGGCGATGAGTACATGGCCGACTCCGAGCCCGAGAGAAGCACGCGGGAGCCTGATTCCGAGGCGTAGACCAGGTCGGTGTTATGAAGATTCGAGACGATGCCCAGCCAGCCTCCGTGGAAGAAGCGCGCCTCGCGCATGTCGGGGACCTTCCGTTCTGTGACGAAGCGCTTGGAGGCTAGGTCGTAGGCGATGGTTTCGACGCGGTCGCGGCCGTCCGGCAGGAGAATCGCCCGCGACACCAGAATCCGTTCGTTCGTTCCGTCGGACTTGGCGTCGCTTATCGAACAGTTGGCGTCGGCGTCGAAGAGCGCGCGACTCTTAAGCGTGGCGGCCTCCATGGTCATGGCCTTGTTGGAGCGGCTGTCGACCCAGAAGAGGCGCTCTCCGTCGCTCACGACGCTGTCGCCCATCGAGGCGCGGCTCTCGCGCCCTAGAGGCCAGAGTACTTCGGGCACATCGGCCACCCCGGTGATATCGAGCGACGTTCGGAAGTCAGCCCAGGCCTTGGCGAAGGGAATGCCATAGACTCGATGGAATGCCGTGTAGAAGCCCCACTCGTAGGGATCAAGCGTGAAGGAGAAGACGAGGTTTCCCATCGCCTTCCAAAGCTCCGCGTACTTCTCCATCCCGTAGGTCTTCTGGATATAGGCGTTGAAGAGCCCGCCGTATTCGTAGTAGGTGTCGCCCGGGTATTCGTCGTACAGGGCCGAGGCCTCGAGGGGAGACTTGAAGCGGTTCTCGAGGATGTCTTGGTGCACGCGCTCCTTGTACAGGGGATCGCTCGCGCGGCCGGTCACACCGTCGGCGCTTTCGAAGCTCACGGCCACGCCCTCGGTCATGAACTCAGGACAATTGAGCATCCCAGGCGAGACCCAGGAGCCGAAGATGCCCGCGAAGAAAGACGCCCAGGGCGCCCTGATTCGCAGCGAGATGGCATGCGTGACTTCGTGCAGAAAAAGGCCTCGCAGATTGTCGCGGAAAGCCGTCCAGCCTATATCGAGAGAGGTATCGTAGAGAATAATGTGCATGTAGGGGAAGGGATAGGTGCCACCGTTGAAACTGCCTTCGTCCGGCGAGATGATCACGGGGATGCGGCCTAGAACCTTCGCTTCGAGTTTGCCGGAGACCTCGTCGTAGACCGAGTCGGCCATGGTCGACAGGCGAAGCGCGCTCGGCCTCGAGGTTGCAGGGAATATTATGTCGAAATGTTGTGTTCTGATGCAATAGAGTTTCTGCCCTGGAGCCACGGTCGGCCCCGCGAAAGCGGTCGGAACGAAGAGCACGAACGCAACGAGCGCTGTCAGGGCGACGACAGATGCGCGAACACTATTAATTCCCATGGCCAACACTATACGCATATTACGGCCCTCGAGATAGGCTGAGATCTGGCCTTCCCCCTAGTCTTGTCTCTCTCTTGGTTCATGCATATAGTGACATAATGTTGAGGAAGACTATCGTCGTCGCACTGGGCGGCAACGCGATCATAGAAGAGGGAACCGAGGGCACGATCGCGCAGCAGTTCGACAACACGCGCAAAAGCATGGACGCTATCGTCGGGCTTATCCGGGCGGGGCATCGCGTAGTGCTCTCCCACGGCAACGGCCCACAGGCGGGCGTGCACCTGATTCGCCACGAAGCCGCTTCTGGCCAGGTCCCGCCCTCGCCCCTCAACGTGATCGTCGCCGATACGCAGGGCTCCATGGGCTACATGATAGCTCAGTGCCTCGCCAACGCCCTCGTCAAAGCCGAGATCGAGATGGACGTCGTCACGGTAATTACTCAGGTGGTCGTCGATCCCGCCGATCCCTCCATGACAAATCCCACTAAATACGTCGGGCCGTTTTATAAGGCCGAGCAGGTCGAGAAGCTGCGCGAGCGCGGCTGGATCATTAAAGAGGACCCGGGCCGTGGATATCGCAGGGTCGTGGCTTCGCCCCAGCCCCTCGACGTGGTCGAGAAGGGCACGATAAAGGACCTCATCGATGACGGCAAGGTCGTTATCGCAGCGGGCGGCGGCGGGGTGCCCGTGATGCGCAATTCCGACGGGACACTCTCGGGCGTCGACGCGGTCATCGACAAGGACAGGGCTTCTGCCCTCCTTGCCAACCTCATCGGAGCTGACGAACTGTGCATTCTCACCGGGGTCGAGAAGGTCGCTATCAATTACAAGAAACCTGATCAGAAGACCTTCGACAGTCTTTCCGTCGCGGACTGCGAGCGCTACCTGTCCGAAGGGCAGTTCCCAAAGGGGTCGATGGGCCCCAAGATCGAGGCAGCCTGCGATTTTATTCGCCGCGGCGGTCAAAAAGTGATCATTACGAATTTGGAAAGCGCCGAGGACGCGATAAACGGCCATGCCGGTACGCTTATCACAGCCGGGTCAGTAAACTTGACGGTGCTTCCGTAAACGTGCTAGCTTTACCCGAATCTTCTCCTAAGGAAAGCACATGAACCAGCTATTTTCAGGGCTCGCCCTGCTCCAGGCCTCGGGATCGGGAAACCCAACGGGGTCGATGATCTCCACCATCGTCACCTTCGGTCTCGTATTCGTCATTTTCTACTTCCTTATTATTCGCCCGCAGAACAAAAAACAGAAAGAAGCCCAGAAGATGATCGAAGCTGTCAAGAAGGGCGATAAAGTCGTCACTTCGGGCGGTGTACACGCGACTGTGTATGCCGTGAAAGAAAAGACAGTTATTCTCAAAGTCGACGATGCTACGAAGATGGAGTTCTCCAAGGCGGCTATCGCGTCTGTTGAGCCTAAAGGTGGCGACGAGAAGGTCGAGCCCGAGAAGGACCCTGAAAAGCCCGCAGAGGAAAAGAAATAAGCAGCACGCATTGGGCCCCTTTGCAGTCGTCGCCCCCCGGGCTCTCGTTAGCGAATCGGCCTCATCTCCTCATCTGGAGCGACCGGCATGAGTAAGTTTCAAAGATTTTTAGTTATTTTGGCGGTACTGGCCGTCTCCCTGGCCTTCCTATGGCCGACGGCGGGGTGGTACTGGTTTACGCCCAAGGCCGATCAGGCCATCGCCCTGGGCTCTCGCGAGCAGATTCGCGAGTATGCCCGCAGCATGGCGATCACCGATCTCTCCGGCCTCAAAGCTAAGGCGGCCGCTAACGATCCGACCAGGCTCGACGCTCAAAAGTATGACACGGTCATCCAGGCTTCCACAAAGGCCTACGACCTGGCCAAGCGGGTCAAGCCGGCTACCTGGACGGCCCAGACCACGCTCGCGGCCTTTGGGAACGAGAAGGCAGCCTACGACGCGGTGGAGAACATCTATCGTACGAGGGTCCTCGCGATAAAGGCTCGGCAGAAGAAGGCCGTGAAGCTCGGCCTCGACCTCTCTGGCGGCATGAGCGCCACTATTCAGGCCGACCTTCCCGCACTCTCCAAGAAGCTCGGGCACAACCTCTCCGCGGCCGAGAAGGTCGACGCCATGAAGCGGGCCATCGAGAGCCTTAATTCACGCATCGATAAGTTCGGCCTCTCCGAGCCCACGATCCGTCAGCAGGGCGACGATCAGATCTACATCGAGATGCCCGGTGCGGCCGATCCCGAGAAGATCAACGAGATCCTCATGGGGCGCGGCAATCTTGCCTTCTATATAGTAGATAGCGACGCCACCTCCAAACTCGCGAGCTATCTCGCTCAGAACCCACTCGGCGTCGACGATAAAACCATGACGGTCGCCGACTCCACCATCGTCCCCGCGGGCTTCGTGATCCGCAAGCAGTACACGAAGGATTCCTACGGCCTCGACGAGTTCACCGGTAAGTACATGGTCATCAACGCGACCCCTGGCCTCGACGGCAACCACATCCAGAACGCGAGCACCTCGACGGACTCGATCACCGGCCAGCCCGAGACCACCTTCCAGCTCGATAAGGAAGGCGGGAACATCTTCTATGCCATGACGAGCGCCCACGTTAAGGAACTCATGGCCGTCGTCCTCGACGACAAGATCAAGGCCGCGGCCACGATTTCCGAGCCTATCCGCGACTCCGTGCGCATGACCGGCTTCAGTGCGGAGGAGGCCACCAATCTGGCCCTCGTCCTGCGCACCGCCGCCCTCCCCGTGGAACTATCGCCCGTCAGCACTCAGGCAATCGGCTCTTCCCTCGGCGAGGACGCTGTCCATTCCGGCATCCTGGCCGTGACGATCGCCTTCCTTCTCGTCATCGGTTTCATGCTCCTCTACTACAAGGGCGCCGGCGTCAACACCGCCATAGCCGAGGTGCTCAATCTCGTTATCATGGTCGGCATCCTCTCGGCCTTCGGGCTTACGCTCTCCCTCCCTTCGATAGCCGGGTTCGTGCTCACGATCGGCGTCTCGGTAGACGCAAACGTCCTTATTTTCGAGAGAATCAAGGAGGAGCTGCGCGAAGGCAAGGGCCGGATCGCGGCTATCCAGGCTGGCTTCAGCAAGGCCTTCTGGACCATCGTGGATTCTCACCTTACGAACCTCATTTCCGCCCTCTTTATGGCCCAAATTGGTTCCGGCCCCATCCAGGGCTTCGCGATCTCTCTCGCCATCGGCACGATCTGCTCGCTCTTCACGTCGCTTTTCGTCTCGCACCTCATCTTCGACTTCGAGACGGATGTATTTAGGATGAAGCACGTGAGCATCTCCTGGAGGGTCAAATGACGAGGGTCATCCAGTTCGACAAAGCCTTTAAGTACACTGTCGCCGTGTCGGTGGCCATCATACTCTCGGGCCTCATCGGCGCCGGTGTGATGGGATTCCATATGGGCGTCGACTTCCAGGCCGGCCTCAATTCCGATATCGAGTTCGTTCCGCCCTCGATGAACGTGAGCTTTGCGGGCGAGGGTACTATGTCCCTGTCGGTATCCAAGGCCGACGCCACCTTCATCTCCCGGGCTCCTTCGGGCTCCTCCACGTCGTACACCTTCGCCTTCGATAAATATCCTACCTTCCAAGCCCTGGCCGGTGCCTTCAAGACTGTGCCGGGCGTCGCCGTGGAACTCAAGGCACCTGGCTCTACCGATTCCAAGCTCCTGCGTGGCGCTTCCCAGACCGATGCCCAGATCAAGGCCGATTCAGCGACGGTTTTGCATTATGACGCCGTAGGCAGTGCGGCTTTGCCGGTCACTGTCGAGGCGATCCGCGCTGCGATCAAGGACTTCGGCAGCGTCTCGATCCAGCGAGTCGGAGACGACAGCTCTCACGAGTACATGATCCGCGTCCAGGATTCGGGCAATGATCCCGCGTTCTCGAAGACCATAATCACCAAGCTCACAGCCGAGCTCGGGAAGGTCTATGGCGCCGACAATATCCTCGTGAACAAGTCCGACTTCGTGGGCGCCCGCTTCTCCGCGAACCTCGCGAGGCAGGCGATCTGGCTCACCCTGGGCACCTTCCTCCTGATCCTGCTCTACTGCTCCTTCCGTTTCAAGCCGAACTACGCCATCGGCGCCGTACTTTCAGTAGTGCACGACGCACTCGTCATGGTCGCCTTCATAGTCTTCACACGGATGGAGTTTAATACGACCATCATCGCGGCTATCCTCACGATAGTCGGCTACTCGATCAACGACACGATCGTCATCTACGACCGGATCCGCGAGAG
>Ga0326728_10022366_pt1 | contig 11743 bp, 11 predicted proteins | sample MB3enrmetagenome_FD_207602 | JGI IMG/M metagenome (GOLD analysis project Ga0326728, IMG submission 207602) | Lab enriched peat soil microbial communities from McLean, Ithaca, NY, United States - MB31MN | ecosystem: Environmental > Terrestrial > Soil > Wetlands > Peat | place: USA: New York... | reverse complement strand
TAAGCATCCAGAATTTGCCGAGCAGCAAAAGCAACCAACTGTTCCGTATGGGCCGTAACGCCCGGAACACCCTTTGTCGCCTGGCTCCAGTAACTCTCGCATTGCCGGAAGCCCTCGGCGTACAGGCACCAGGGCCACAGTTTCCAGCTTTCCGAACGAAACCGGGGGTCGGCAGCAGTGTCGGGACATTGACCGCCCGCCAGCCGATTTAAACAGCCCCGCGCATGCAAGGCCGGGTAAAGCAAAAGGCTTGCCGCTTTGCCGGGAGCCATGGCGAGATGCGCGGCCCACGATGCCACCACTTCCGCAACACCCGCCGGACTGACGCCCAAAGTCAGGCGCGCCAGCTTGGCTTGAAAGATTTTATCGGTCAGCCCAAAGAAATCGTCCGGCCTATGTTGCTCCATAGGCATAACGGCCGCTGCCGATGATTTGCCACGCACATCGGAAATATCACCGTCAGTTTCATCTGGGGATTTAGCTTTGGTTATTTTGGGCCCGCTTTGATCGTCATGAATCTTCCGGACTCGAGATGCGTTTGCGCTTTTCATCTTTTGCCGAGCGTGAATTGTTGTAAGCAGTTTTATTTATAGAAGATTAGAAACCGGTCGCGTTTGACTGGAATCAAATGGGGAAGTCGTGAGTCTCCAAGGCTTGCAATATTTGAATGAACTACAATCGCGCGCAGATGAACAATCGATATGCCAACAAAATGGAGGTTTTTAAGGTTGTTTGAGGCCCAACCGTGTTTCGCTACATCTCGAGTTATTCGAACCGTGTCTTAAAAAACTGCGAAAAGAGTTTGGCGCTCGTCGCAGACTTCATGAATATTTCTTTAATGTATTTGACGGCAGTCAAACCACACCTGCGGAATCTTCCCTAGGTTGAGCTTGCTCACCCGCCAAAAAAGAGGACTTCCACATGATCCCCGCACATCAAGGCCTAGCCCGAGCCATTGAGATGATCGCCAACCGAACAGAGCGGAACGGAGAAATTGCCAGCGCCGTGCGCAGAGCTCCGATCATGGTGCCCTCTATGCAGCAACTCAAGGAGGTTTTCGCCGCGCCGGATTCCCTGACCGAGGGAGAACAGCAAGCTTGCAATATGGCGACCGATTAAACCCAGCAACTTCAACCAAGAGGAGCAACGCCATGACAAAACAAATCGCCGTTCACAAAGACGAGACGCATGGCGCGGATGCCCTGTGGTGGAAGCCGATATTCAACATGCAGCGGGAAATCTTCAGAACATTCCAGCGCATGTTGCCGGAAAATCTTATCCCGGCCACCATGTGGGAAACCGGCGACGATATGCTGGCAACCCTGTATAGCAACACGCACAGCCTGTTCAGTCAGTTATTCAACAACCGGCAGATGTTGACGGCATTATGGATGGGGTCTCCTATGGAGCCCCATATAGACTTAGTGGAGGATGATAATGGTTTCACGATCACAGCCAGCGTTCAAGGCTTGGATGCAAAGGATTTGGATGTCTCGGTTGCCGATAGCGCGCTGATTTTCAAAGGGAAAAGACAGCAGCAGAGCAAGTTGGGCGATAATCTCATGTATGCATTCTGCGCTGAAACCTTCAGCCGCACTTTTGCCTTGCCGGAGGAAGCCGATATGGATCAGGCCTCAGCAAGCCTCGAGCAGAATGTTCTAACGATCAAGATCCCCAAAAAGTCCACCGCCAAGACTGTCCGCAAGCTTGTCATAAGCCCGGAGAACGAGCAGTCGGCTGTGGCGGGATGGAAAGGGCCTATCGATCAATCCGCCCGGCCAGGGAGGGCAAAAGCCGCCGCCTGAGTTACGCGCACCCCACTCGTCCGGGCTTGGGTCTGCTCAACTGCCCCCTAAGCAACTCATGCTCCTGGCAAGTATCGGAAATGGAGCAATTGCTACATGCGTAATTTTCCATTTTCTCGATATCGTCGAAGAAGACGCGTGCGCCTCGAATAGTGATACCGTGTTCATGAAGCTTCGCCAGCCCGCGAGAAAAGGTTTCGATCTCCATGCCAAGGCGCGAGGCAATCAACGTCTTGCTATAAGGGAGATCAAAGCCATGCGGATCATAGTCATGGAGTATGCATAACCGTTCCAGAAAACAGGCAATTTGCTGGGGGGCGGTCATCGTCGCTTTATGCTCAGCCTCGATCATTGCGGTGTTCCCGCGGCGCGAAAGCATCGTCAGAAGGTTCAGCGCCAAAATGCTGTAACGTTTCGAGTTTTCCTTGAGCCAGGCAATGGGGAATTCTATAGCCGCCGTGTCTTTGACAGCAATCGCGTTGAACCGGTGTGTTGCCTGTGATTGCAGGATTTCGGCCCCGCCAATGGTATCGCCGGCAGCAATTATATCGGACGTCATCTCATGCCCATCCGGCGTTTCGCGGAACAGCTGCACAGCGCCGTCGCAAACAATGTGGAAGAGTCTGACCTGGTCCCCATACACAAACAAATACTGCCTATTCGCGTAACGGCGCGTTCTTCCAGCCTGGATAAGATTGTCCTTTTCCTGTTCGCTTAACCCCGAGAATAGGCGGAGCGTGCGTATATTGTCGGGAGAAGCTCTCTGCATGGCGTAAATTAATATAGTCTAAATTGTGAGAAAAATAAAGAAGAATAGGCCACTTTAACTTTAGAAACACAAAAAATACGTCATCACGCGATGCTGGAAGTCCAAGTGTAAGAAAATTATTTTGCAATAAAGCGGGACAATCTTTTTGGCACTTGACGGCAATCAAAACGCTTTTCGCCGCGCAGTGATACCAAGAGATTAAGGGGAGATCCTACGATGACTATATTGTTCCACGACCGTCGCGATGCCGGCAGGCATCTGGCGAGGACGCTTTCAGCCTATCGGGAAAGAGACGATGTTATCGTCCTCGCCTTGCCGCGCGGCGGCGTTCCGGTCGCATTCGAAGTTGCGCAAGCGCTACATGCGCCGCTCGATCTCATGCTGGTGCGCAAGCTTGGTTTGCCGGGACAAGAAGAGTTGGCGATGGGCGCCATCGCCCTGCCCGGCATTTGCGTGTTCAATCATGACGTGATCCAGAGTTCCGCCGTCTCTCCGAAAGAAATCGACAAGGTTGTCGCGGCGGAATCGAAAGAGTTGCTGCGCCGCAATCGCCTCTACCGCAAGGATGAACCGCCGCCGAACCTGAAGGATCAAATCGTCATTTTGATCGATGATGGTATGGCGACCGGGGCCAACATGCGCGCCGCCCTGAGCGCCGTGGCCCAGCAGCAGCCTCTCCGGATCGTCGCCGCCGTCCCCGTGGCCTCCCTGCAAGCCGGCGATATGATCGAGCAACATGCCGATGATGTCGTGTGCTTGCATACGCCCGTGCACTTTATTGGCGTTGGCCAGGCTTATGAGGATTTTAGCCCGACCGAGGACAAGGAAGTTCTGCGCCTTCTGGAAGAGGCGCGGCACTGGGAAAAGGGCCATGTGCATTTCGGCGAGGAGCATAAACGTGTCCGCGCCAGCCTATAGCCATCTCGTCGAAAAAATCCGCAATCATGCCATCGCTTTGACCGGCAATTCGACCGATTATACGCCCCTGCTGCAAATGATTGGCGACGCCCGTTTCGTTCTTATCGGCGAAGCGACACACGGCACCGACGAATTTTACCGCATTCGCGCGGAGCTGACAAAACAGCTCATCCTCTACAACGGTTTTGCCGCCGTGGCGGTCGAAGCCGACTGGCCCGATGCGTACCGCATCAACCGCTATGTGCGCGGCGATCCGAATATCAACAATGCCGACAGCGCGTTGGCCGAATTCACGCGCTTTCCCGCCTGGATGTGGCGCAACGAGGCCGTCGTTGAGTTCCTCGACTGGCTGCGCGATTACAACCAGGCGAAAATCCCGGCCGCGAACAAAGCCGGATTTTATGGTCTCGATCTTTACAGCCTTCACGCCTCGATCCGGGCAGTGATCGGCTATCTGGATAGAATCGACCCACCCGCCGCCGCGCGGGCTCGTCAGTATTATGGCTGTTTTGACAATTTCTATGCCAAGAACCCGCAGGATTATGGCTATGCCAGCACTGTCGGCCTTACGCGTTCCTGCGAGAATGACGTGGTCAAGCAATTAACCGCCTTGCGGCAGCGTGCGTTCGATTACGTTCGGCATGACGGCATGTTAGCCAATGAAGCGTTCTTCTGCGCCGAGCAAAATGCCAAGCTAGTCGTCAACGCCGAAGAATATTACCGCGGCATGTTCCAGAATCGCGTGTCTTCATGGAATTTGCGCGACGGTCACATGGCGGAAACGCTTGAATCCCTGGCGATCCATCTCAGCGATCAGCGTGGCGAGCCCGCCAAAATCGTGGTGTGGGCCCATAATTCTCATATCGGCGACGCGCGGGCGACCGAAATGGGCGGGCAAGGTGAATTCAATATCGGTCAGTTGATGCGCGAACGTCACGGTAATGACGCTGTCCTTATTGGCTTTTCAACTTATGACGGCTCCGTAACGGCAGCCTCCAAATGGGACGGACCTGCCGAAAAGAAAACCGTGCGACCTGCCCTGCCCGAAAGTTATGAGGCCCTGTTCCACGACACGGGCGTGGAAAATTTTCTGCTCATTTTACGCGGCAATCTAGAAATGGCGAAACATTTGCATCTCAACCGGCTGCAACGCGCCATTGGCGTTCTCTATCTGCCGCAGACGGAATTACAAAGCCATTATTTCTATTCCCGTTTGCCGCAGCAGTTCGATGCCGTCATTCACATCGACCGGACAAACGCCTTACACCCACTCGAAACTGTTGCTCTCTGGCATAAAGGTGAAGTGTTTGAAGCTTATCCAACTGGATTGTGACGAGAGCTATTAATAAGCTTGGGGATTTTTTGACAGCGGTCAAATCAATCCAATCCGAACCGCTATATGTTGCTTGTCAATTACCAAAAGGAGGATCGCCATGTCTAAAGTCGTCTGTGTCCTTTATGATGATCCCGTCGATGGGTATCCTAAAACCTATGCGCATGATGGTATTCCGAAGCTTGACCATTACCCCGACGGTCAGACGCTACCATCGCCCAAAGCGATCGACTTCAAGCCGGGCGTGCTGCTGGGCAGCGTCTCTGGCGAGCTTGGGTTGCGCAAATTCCTTGAAAGCCAGGGTCATACGTTCGTGGTGACTGCGGACAAGGACGGCCCGAATTCGGTGTTCGAGCGTGAACTCGCCGATGCCGAGGTCGTGATCTCGCAACCCTTCTGGCCGGCCTATCTTACAGCCGAACGCATGGCCAAGGCGAAGAAGCTGAAGCTGGCCATTACGGCGGGCATCGGTTCCGATCACGTCGATCTGCAAGCGGCAATGGAGCGCGAGGTAACCGTCACCGAGGTCACCTATTGCAACAGCATCAGCACCGCCGAGCACGCGGTGACGATGATCCTGTCATTGGTGCGCAACTATATCCCCTCTTACCAGTGGGTCGTGAAAGGCGGCTGGAACATTGCCGATTGCGTCGCCCGCTCTTACGACCTTGAGGGCATGAATGTGGGCATTGCGGGTGCGGGGCGGATAGGCCTTGCCGTGCTTCGGCGACTGAAGCCGTTCGATGTTAAGCTTCACTATACGGACCGGCATCGCTTGCCAGGCTCGGTCGAGAAAGAACTCGGCCTCACCTTCCATTCCGGCATCGAATCCCTGGTTAAAATCAGCGACGTGGTTTCGATCCACACGCCATTGCATCCCGAGACCGAGCATATGTTCAATGATGCGCTCATCGCTAAAATGAAACGCGGCGCTTATATCGTGAATACCGCCCGCGGTAAAATTTGCGACCGCGATGCCATTGTTCGGGCTCTTGAAAACGGACACCTCGCCGGTTACGCGGGCGATGTCTGGTTTCCGCAACCGGCCCCGAAGGATCACCCGTGGCGAACCATGCCGCATCACGGCATGACTCCGCATACGGCTGGCACGTCGCTTCCGGCGCAGGCTCGCTATGCCGCTGGCGTGCGCGAGATTCTGGAATGCTGGTTCGAGAAGCGCCCGATCCGCCCGGAATACCTTATCGTCGAGGGCGGAAACCTCGCAGGCACGGGCGCTCATTCGTATAGCGCCGGCAATGCAACAGCGGGCTCCGAGGAAGCTGTCCGTTACAAGAAGAGCGCTTGATCGGTTGAGTCCATCAACCTCAAAGATAACCGCGAAGACATTCGCGTTAAGAGGGCCCCTTACGCCGAATAGCCGAAATCCCTTCCATGAATGAGCAAACGGACGGAATCCCTACTCCCACACAAGAATCTGCGGCTCTTTCCGGGAAGTCGGCGGCGTGACGCCGTCTGGCGCGCCAACAACGATTGGCGCGAAGGCCGTCATTTCATTGGGAACGCCCAGCTTCTTTTTCCATTCCGGCGTGTTTAGCGCCGGTACGGCCAGTCCGATGACACAGGTGCCAAGACCCATGGCGCAGGCGGCAAGCATCAGGTTTTGCGCCGCAAGCCAGCAATCGGCAACCACAAATGCTCCCATCGGTTTTCCGTAAATAACGACCAAGGCGGGTGCGTTGTAGAAAATATTGTCCGGCGGTGTGAAGTGGGTCGACATAGGACGGCCTGCAACATGAAGGCTGCGCTCCAATTCATTCATGCTTTCTTTTGCTTGGTCCGATAGGCGTTTCATTATCTCTTTATCCTCGATGACGGCAAACGCCCAAGGCTCTTCATGAACGGCTGTCGGAGCCCAAACGGCGGCGTTGAGCAAATTACGAATAGTATCTTTACCGACAGGTTGACCGGTATAGGAACGAACGGCGCGGCGCCGGTAAATCGCGTCCATAACGCTCATTTCGGCTTCGTCTGTGACCAAGGCTTTCTGCATGGATCTCTCCATCGGTTAAACTGTGCCGATTCTATATAGTCGTCCGGTGAGGGTGTTTCTTTGATTGTGGTCAAATAATTCAACCGGCATGTCGAATAGACTGGCGGCAAATCTGCAAAAGGAGACTGCCATGTTGTTTGAAAAAGCTATGGTGGCGAAAGATTTCGATGCCTTCACGGGGCGCGTCGACCAGGAACTACGCGATCATAAAGGCAAGTATATCTTCCAAGGCATGGTCTTTATACTGGCCGGCATATTGGCGGCCGCGTTTCCTGCCACCACAGTAGTTAACGTCGAATTGATTGTCGGCGTTGTTCTTCTGTTAACCGGTATCTTTCAACTTGTCCTGACCTTGAAATCGAAAATGCATTGGTGGTCGCTGCTTTCCGCCGGCCTCTCGATTGTTATAGGCGGCATTATGCTTTGGAAGCCGCTGCCTGTGTTGCTCGCTTTTGTCACGCTTCTGGCTATTTTCATGACCATCGAAGGCGTTCTGGAATTACTGCTGGCGTTCCAGTTCCGTCCGGTGCGCAACTGGGGATGGATGCTGTTTTCGGGCGTGATTACCATTATCTTGGCCACGATCCTTTGGATTGGATTCCCCGCTTTTGATGTTTTGTATCTCGGCTGGGCGATCGCCGCAAATCTGGTGCTCTACGGGCTGTCCTTGCTGATGCTCGTGTGGAGAAGCGCGTCCTAGAGCCTCAACTGAAAAAAAGCAACATGGCTCACGTTGTCGGCATCGACCGCCACTAACACGACGTAAAATAACGATAATATTCAATTGCTTAAAGCCATCGGTCAGGTTAAGATAAGTTGACTTAGCTAAACTCGACGAGCCGTAACGTGCTGGAAATCTCAGAAAAGGACGTTCTCCGCAGCCTGCAGCAGGACAATCCCTGGTGGCAGACAGGAAAGCCTCCGGCCGATGCGAAGTTCAACCATGTGCGGGCCTATTTTCCCCGTTTCCAGGAGATGGTCCTCAAATGGGACGTACACCGCACCGTAATTCTGATGGGACCGCGCCGCGTCGGCAAGACCGTGATGCTGCGGCAACTTATTGCGAAACTCATCACGTCCGGCTTTCCCGCGAAATCCATCCTGTTCGCTCCGATCGACACCCCAACCTATAGCGGCATGGCGCTCGACCGCTTCATAAAAATGTTCGAAGACCACACAGGTCACGACGGCAACGGCAGGCGCGTGGTGATTTTCGACGAGATCCAGTACCTCAAGAATTGGGAAGTCCACCTAAAGGTTCTCACCGACCGTCATCTCAACACCCGCTTCGTGGCCTCCGGCTCGGCCGCGGCTGCGCTTCGCCTCAAAAGTCAGGAATCGGGAGCAGGCCGCTTCACGGATTTCTTCCTGCCGCCCCTGACATTTGCGGAGTTTCTCGATTTCATCGGCGAAGAGAAGAGGCTCATCAAGCAGCAATCCGCGCGGCGCTATACAACCACAAACATCAACAGCCTGAACCAGCAGTTCATCAACTACCTGAACTATGGCGGTTATCCCGAAGCCGTGCTCAACAAGGATATCCAGCAGGATTTGCGGCGCTATCTTGGAAGAGACATCGTCGACAAAGTGCTCCTGCGAGATCTTCCCAGCCTTTACGGCATTCAGGACATTCAGGAATTGAACAGGCTCTTCGCCTCGATTTCCTATAACTCCGGCCAGGAGGTCAGCCTGGAGGCGCTTTCCAGCAAATCCGGGGTCGCGAAGCCCACGATCAGCCGTTACCTGGAATATCTGGAAGCGGCATTCCTGATTGTGCGCGTAACGAGGGTCGACGATACCGGCCGCACCTTCCAAAGGATGCGGCAATTCAAAGTGTACCTGACAAACCCTTCCATGCGAGCCGCTTTATATGCGCCCCTCACCGACGGAGACGAGACCATCGGCGCGCTCGTCGAAACAGCGATCTTCAGCCAGTGGTTCCATTCCGACCAGTTCCACAACATCCATTACGCCCGCTGGAAAGCCGGCCGTCAGGAAAGGGAAGTCGATCTGGTGAGTGTGAATCCCGCCTCATTGAAACCTGCTTGGGCCTATGAAGTGAAATGGTCCGACCGGTGTGTTGAACGTCCCGAAGAGCTCATGGGCCTCGTCGAGATCGCCAAAAAGAACCATTCGCTCCCTGTCGGTGCGACGACCAAGACGCTAACGGCGAAAACCGAGTTCGATGGCGTAACCATCAAGCATTTCCCCTGCGCCCTCCATTGTTATCAAGTCGGTCGTAACGTCACTGAAGGCTATCCCGCGTAAAAGGGCAACAGCTTCATGATAGAGCGGCACGCCTGCCCGAAGCGCGTCATCGTGCCGAAAAGCGCCTAAGGGACCTTTCCTTCTTATACCCTGCCGCAAAGGCAGGGCGGCGGCCTTTTGCGGCCCAGCCGGTGACACCGGCCCCAGCGGCCAAAAGCAAGGAGAGGTAGAGGGCAAAAAGGGAAGGGCGATGGGAAAGGGCGGAAGAGAGAGTCTTCAGGCCGGCCCAGAACTCGACCCCGGAGCAACTCCCATGGCCACCCCGAAGATCGCGCTGACCGCGCCCCAGACCATCCCCCTCGACAAGCTTACCCTCCATGACGGCAATGTCCGCCAGATCAAGGCCGGCGTTTCCATCGAAAGCCTCGCCGCCGACATCGCCCGCCGCGGCCTTCTGCAAAGTTTGAGCGTTCGCCCCCTTCTCGACGAGGCCGGAGAAGAGACCGGCCGTTACGGCGTGCAGGCCGGCGGTCGCCGCCTGCGCGCGCTGCAGCTGCTCGTGAAGCAGAAGAAGCTTGCGAAGAACGCTCCCGTCCCCTGCATCGTGCGCACTGAAGGGCACGTCGAAGCCGACAGCCTTGCCGAAAACACCGAGCGCGAAGCCTTGCATCCGCTCGACCAGTTCCGCGCCTTTGCCGCTTTGCGCGAGAAAGGCGAGGGCGAGGAAACCATTGCGGCGGCTTTCGGCGTTTCGGCCGCCGTCGTTAAACAGCGGCTCCGGCTTGCCAATGCCAGCCCCCTCCTCCTCAAGGCTTACGAGGGCGACGAAATCTCCCTCGACCAATTGATGGCCTTCTGCCTCGCCGACGATCATGCGCGCCAAGAGCAAGTCTGGGAAAGCATCAAGAAGCATTGGAACAAAGGCCCGAATGACATCCGGCGCATGCTGACCGAAACAACGGTCAAAGCCGATGATCGCCGCGCGCTTTTCATCGGGGCGGAGGCTTATAAGGCCGCGGGCGGCATCATCATCCGCGATCTCTTCGAGGAGGATGACGGCGGCTATTTGCAAGATCCCGCGCTGCTTAATCGTCTCGTCGAAGAAAAGTTGCAAGCCGAAGCGGACAAGCTCCGCGCCGAAGGCTGGAAATGGACCGAATGCTCGATCGATTTCCCCTGGAACCATAAGCGCGATTATGTGGTCATCAAGCCCATCGCCCCTGCCCTCGATGAGAAAGAGCAAGAGGAGCTGGAAGCCCTTGCCGAAGAACATGAAGCCTTGTCCGCCTGCGAGGATGAGCTTGCGCCTGAAGACCAGGAACGGCTGAACATTGTCATCGCGCGCATTGAACAGCTCGAAGCTCGTGCCGCCGAATACGATCCCAAAATGAAGCGCAAGGGCGGCGTTTTCATCAGCCTGCGCGATGACGGCCGCCTCATCGCCGACCGCGGCTACATTCACCCTGACGACATCAAGAAAAAGCCCGCGGCGAGCGACGGGGCCGCTTCCGGCATGCAGATGGACGAGGATTTCGATCCCGAAACCGGGGAAATCATCGAAGCATCGAGCCCCGGCGCAACAGAGCAAGAACCGGCAGCCGAAGACACTGGCCCCGCGATCCCTGACCGGCTCAAGACCGAATTGACGGCCTACCGGACGCTCGCCCTGCGCGAGGCTCTCGCCAACAACGCCGATATCGCCTTCCTGGCCGTGCTGCACGCGCTGGTCTTGAAGCTCTTCTACCCCTATGGCGGCGAGTGCGGCAGTCTTCAGATCCAGGCGAATGACGGGCTGGTCTCCACCTTTCCCGGCTTGAATGATTTCGAGCCGGCGAAGAAGATCGAGGCGCGCCACAAAGCATGGGCCGAGGCGATGCCGGAGAAGCCTGAACAGGCGTGGGATTGGCTCGGCTCGCTCGGCCGCGACAATCGCGAGGCCCTTTTCGCCCATTGCGCCGGCCTTACCGTCAACGGCGTCTATGAGCCTCACTACCGTTGCGCCGGGCGCATGAGCCATGCCGATCAGCTTGCATCCACCCTCTCGCTCGATATGCGGCAAGCGGGATGGACAACCGGCGCTGACAACTATCTCGGCCGCATCACCAAGGCGGCGATCCTCGACGCGATGCGCGAAGCCAAGGGCGAGGAGACGGCAAGGCTCATCGAGCATCTCAAGAAAAAGGAGATGGCCGCCGAAGCCGAACGGCTCATGCAGGGAACCGGCTGGCTACCGGAGCTGCTGCGCACGTCTGTCCCCTTGGAGGATGCCCCGGATGCCGCGCTTCCGGCTTTTCTCGACGATGCAGGGCCTGAGCAGGCCGCAGCCTGAATTCTCGCCCGTGCCACACAGCCCCGGCCCGGCGGCCGCGCCGGAGGCCGCCGGAGAGGAAGAGGGCTGAAATCAAGGGCGAAGGTGAAGGGGTTGCGAGAAAGAGCTCCATCCCCAAGCCCTCACAAAGAAACTCACTTCCACCACCCCCCGGCCCGCCTCTGCGGGCCGTTCACATTTTGGGAGGCCATCAATGCACAAAATGAACAGGGACCATGCCGCCAAGGCACGCAAGGCGATAGCGGCCTGCGATTTCGATCCGCATACAGACCTCAAGGATTCCATCAAGGACATCCTTGTCGACGTCGCTCATCTCTGCGACGCCGAGGGCATCGACTTTGTCGAGCGCGTGCAGAAAGCGATCAATACG
>Ga0326728_10022365_pt1 | contig 11744 bp, 11 predicted proteins | sample MB3enrmetagenome_FD_207602 | JGI IMG/M metagenome (GOLD analysis project Ga0326728, IMG submission 207602) | Lab enriched peat soil microbial communities from McLean, Ithaca, NY, United States - MB31MN | ecosystem: Environmental > Terrestrial > Soil > Wetlands > Peat | place: USA: New York... | reverse complement strand
ACACCTGAATAGCTGAGGGTGCCGTGCTTCTGTTCGAAGTAGAAATAGAATGTCGGAGCGTGCTCGGTGATGCGAAGGTTCGCCCGCCCTCCTCGCACAATAGCTTTCCATTTGGCTTTCTTGATGCCGTAAGTCAGCCCGGAGGTGAACACCCCCCCGGTTTTCGCCCCCGAATATGCGGTCGGCTCTAATTCACTCATCTGCCGTCCCCCTGCGGTCTGCCGAACATAGTAGATTCCGGGGTCGTGCTCCGCAAGAGGGTCGTTGGGGTCCGGAGGAGGCTGCTTGACAGCCGGTCCTGGGGTGGTAGATGCCGCGGGCGCCCCCGCCTCCGCCATGGCTTGCATAACGGCATCGCTGATGCCCGCCTGTCTCAGCTTGATCAGCGCACCCAGCGAGGTGTCGAACTTGCAGGGCGAGGACTTGATCTTGGCAACGATAACCCCATCGGGAAGTTTGGCCTGCACCATCTTGATCACATCGTCGTTGGTTAGGGGAGTTGCGGCCTGTGCGCGCGCTCGGGCAGGCAAAAATACTGCAAGCATGAGGGCAAGGAAAGCTCCCAAAAGGGTCATGAGCCCCAAGAAAGAAAATCCGGGTCGAGACATACAATCCTCCAAACAGTGGGATGGCATAAACTCGGGGTATCGTTAACATACTGGTTGCACACTGTCAATCGACATTACGTCCAGGCCTCCAACCGTGAGCCTGTTTCTCTTACTACGATGCCCGAAGAGCTGCGCGATTGTTGCGCCAACTGTCAACACGTGAACAGGAATCCTCTTGTATCTTTGTTTTGGCTCTCATTGGACTTTGCTGCTTGACGAAAAAGGCCGATTCAGGTTAGGATCAACTAGTTGAAACTGGTCTTATGGTGATGCATGGAAACGATCGGCGCATTTGACGCCAAGACGCACCTGTCGGCCCTGCTCGATCGGGTGGCGAGAGGCGAAAGGGTCACGATCACAAGGCACGGCGTTCCGGCGGCGATGTTGGTGCCTGTCGGGGAGGCGGGTCCAAGGCTGACGCACGAGGAAATTGTCGAGGGCATGCGGGCATTGCGCAAGCGCGTGAAGCCTGACACAATGAGCGTGCGCGAGATGGTAAATGAAGGACGGCGATTCTGAGCGGCGTGGTTGTGGATGCGTCGGTGGCGCTCGCTTGGTGCTTCCCGGATGAGGCTAGCGAGTATGCTGACGCAGTCCTGGTTGCCCTGAAAGGACAGGCCATAGTCGTTCCGGCTGTATGGGGTCTTGAGATTGCCAACGCCATGCTGGCAGGTGAGCGCCGCAAGCGCTTGAAGCAGCCGGAAATCCTGCGCTTCCTTGCTTTACTCGAGGGACTTCCAATTGTCCAGGATGGGCAGGCGGTCAGCGAGAACGTCAGCAATGTTCTGCCGCTGGCGCGCCATTATGATCTTTCGGCATACGATGCCGCGTATCTGGAACTCTCGATCCGCCACGGCGTTCCGCTCGCCACGCTCGACGCGAAACTGCAGAAAGCAGCACACCGGGCTGGCGTGAAAATCCTCGCAGGAAACACGTCCCGATAGGAGCCTTGGCCAACGGGACAACTGACTGCCTCGCTTCGAATGACATGCGAATGCCTTCTTTCAGCGCTCTGCTATGAGCCGAGCCACCGATTTGGCGATGCAAGCGCGCCATGATTCGAGGACGTGCCAGCCGCTTTTCTCCGCGCGGAAGCGCTTATTCATGGCCTCACTCCTATTCGCTTTTCTGTTCCCTTATTTCACCTGGAAACAAGCCGCAGGCTGCGCCCTCCTGCTCCTGCTGTTCAACACACTGATTCTGCCATGGCTGGATATTGACGTGAGCAAACGCCCATGCGGCGCGGAAGGCATCGGTGCGGCGGCTCCGGGCCTCTCTCAACCACCCCCTAGCCCCCTCCTTATCAAAGGAGGGGGAACTTACATTCCCGCGGCTCATACCTACCCGGCGCCAGCTGTCAACACGCGGACAGGAATTGTCTTGTATCCCATCTCCGTTTTGGTGCTCATTGGACTCTACCGTAACCACCTTCACATTGCCGCAGCAGCGTGGGCCATCATGGCGCTGGGCGATGGCATGGCGACTGTAATCGGAGAGGCTCTGCGTGGCTCTGCGCTCCCCTGGAACCGGCAGAAGACTTGGTCCGGTTTTGCTAGTTTCGCGGTTGCGGGGACGGTGGGCGCTTACCTTCTCACACGCTGGGTTGCTCCTGAAATTCCTCCCTATAAGGCCCTGATGGTTTGCGCTGCCGCCTCATTGCTCGGGGCCGTGGTTGAGAGTATTCCGATTCCTCTGGACGACAACCTCACGGTGCCGCTGGTTGTGGGCGCCTTCATGTTTTGCGCTTTCCTGGTGGAACGTTCCGCGCTCGATAGCAACCTGCCCTACCTCGGCCGCCGCATATTCCTGGCCATTGCTGTGAATCTGGCGTTTGCATTGTTAGCCTGCGCGCTGAAAGCCGCATCGCGCTCCGGCGCAGTCTGCGGCTTTTTCCTCGGAACGGCGATCTATCTCGGGTACGGTTACAAGAGCTTCCTTCTCCTTTTCGCGTTTGTTCTGCTGGGTTCGGTTGCCACGCGCCTCGGCTTTTCGAAGAAAGCGGCTCGTGGAGTTGCCGAGCGCAGGGGAGGGGCGCGAAGCTGGCGCGAGGCGCTGGCCAATCTGCTCGCGGCGGCGTTTTTCTCCCTCCTGGTGATTACAACCCATCACGAAGCTGCCTTCCTGATTGCGTCGGTGGCAGCGCTGGCAGAGGCGGCGGGCGACACGGTCTCGAGCGAAATCGGCCAGTGGGCTTCAGACCGCGCTTACCTGATCACGACCTTCGAGGCTGTCCCGGCCGGCGAAGACGGAGGAATTTCTCTGGGTGGGACCGCGGCGGGATTTGCGGCTTCATCAATCATAATGGGGCTGGGTCTTGGATTAGGATTGTGTAGGCCCTACAGGTTCGCAGGGCCCGCCATCGCACTTGGCGCCGCCTGCGCGGGCAACTTGTTCGATAGCTTGTTAGGCGCCACTATTCAGCGCCGAGGTCTCGTCACCAATGGCGTTGTGAACTTCGCGGGCACCAGCGTTGCGGGCGCACTGGCGTTAGGCTTGGCGCTTAGCTTGGGGCTTTGATCCCGAGTTCCGCTATTCGTGTCATTCGCGAGGCACGCGCGTTGCAACTCGTAGTCATTCCCGCGAAAGCGGGAATCCACTCCTCATGTCTTAGGAGGTGCGGCGTCGTGGGACTGGATTCCCGCTTTCGCGGGAATGACTGGCGTTTTGAATGGGATCCCATCCGAGATGGCACTGGCGGCCATACTCGATTGGCGACGTAAAATCGCCGCTGCACTCCCCATTAGCGGCGAAACCCATAGCCCCTGCCATAGTATAGACGGCCGTAAAAGAAGCCCGGCCCGTACCACAACCCCAAGCTTGCTCCCCAAGGGTACGGGTAATAAGGGTAATAATAGTAGGGTGGTGGAGACGGAAGAGGCCAGCCGTACCCGTACCCTTTGCAGTTCCAGCCAGGACCAGTCGGTGGCGGGCCCTGCGCGTTAGAAGCGCGGTTGTATTCGTTTGTAGCCACATAGCGGAAGGCTTGTGGCGCGCGGTCGGTGGAAATGGTGATCGGCCCCGAGAGTCGGAATGTTAACACCGACTCGGGATAGATCACCGTCGCGTGGCCGCGCGTCACCAGCACGCCCACCGTTCCCACTATTGCGCCAGCCCCAGCGCCAATGGCGGCGCCCACACCTAAACCCGCGGCAGCGCCCACCCCCGCGCCCACGGCGGTAGTTCCCGCAATCGCACCTGCATCCCGGGCCTTCGAGGTGGGGCCAGTCAGGCTAGTCAACTCCGTCTCTATCGGCACCTGTTGGCCATCCACCAGCGTCAAGTCCGTTAATTGGACTGCCAGCCGGGAAACGCCCGTTACGCGGCCTGCTTTCTGTGCTTCGGCTACGCGACCGCCGAGGATCTCGCCCCGCTGCGCTACCACCACGCCGCCAGCTACCAGGGGTCGCGTTAGAGTCGCGGAGAACCCGTCGCCGGCCTGATTCTTGTCCGAAGACAGCATCTGGTCTACCCGCACCGTCAGAAATGTGCCTGCTGGAAGCCTCAAACGCGACGGTACCGTTTGGCCCGGCGGGTAGTTGGCCGTCGGGTCGTTGGTCGGGGGGTAGTTGGCCTGCGGATAGTTAGCCTGCGGCTCGGGCGGGTTGGAGAAACTGTGCCATCCTGGATTGGGCGCTGAACTCGGCGGAGCGGTAGTGGCCGGATCTTGCGCAAACGCTACGATCGACGTGGCCAGCAAACCCACAGCGACGCAGTTAACAACCGTCCGAAACGTCTTGGCTGACATGCTCCTCATATATCGGCTCCTTTACACTTTCCATGACAACATAACGCATCTTGCTCGCCAAAACGCCCTGGCCGTTACCTCGCTGAAAAGAAAAAACTTGATTTGGTTCGTTCCTCACTCCGATCCGCCGTGCCTGGCCGTAATCCACCACTGCTGGTCGATTTTGGCCAGTCCCACTCCTTGTCCCCCTCCTTTTTTGAGGAGGGTTTGGAGTGCGGCAGCTTGCTGCCGCTTTTGTGCCTCGAGCTTGCTCGAGGTGCTGCCGGAAGCAAGCTTCCAGCGAAGGAAAGCGGCAGCAAGCTGCCGCACTCCAAAGCGCTTCGCGCCGACACCTCCTGGCATCAAGCGAGACCCCGACACGTCAGGGCTGGCCCTCGTGCTTCTCATACGGCTCGAAAATAATCCTTGGCAAACTGCATTCAATATGGTAGGCTAGTTAATGATGCTGCGCGGTTCAGCCACGCGCGTTGAGAGCTCGATGATGACTCCCCGAGGCTTCCTCCCAAAACGGCAATATGTCGCTGCCCGCACTTTGCCACGATGGCCGTAGTAACTTTAAAAATGACCGGACGACGCGGGAATATTACAGAAAACAAAGCACATCACTTTTTGGAATGGGGCCAAAGCTGGAATGTCTATGAAAACAAAGGAGATTCGAGTCAAAAGCGGGAATGTTACTGAAAATGAACGAGTTAGTTACTCTCGTGGCAGAATGTATGTGCAACTGCCTCCCTCGCCACCCCGAGGGCACTACGTGGCCTGCTGCGGCCCCAATAACTATCTGCCGTTGAGGAGAGGCGCGGAACAGCGGCTTGCGCCGCTTACAGTCTCTTGCCCGCCGGCCGCGTGCTGGGGGCGAACGACCGTGTCCGCTTCGGTCTCATCGGGGCCGGCGGTCGCGGGCAAGAAATGTTCAAGGCCGCGCTGGGCTGCACGCAGGTGGCGAATTCAGCTCCGGGCCCGCGCTGAATCATCCTCTTCCTTTACTTCCAGGAGTCTCAAAGACTCCGAAGTCCCAAAGCTCCAAGCTGAGTTTCTGCTGGACCAGTTCACCCAGAGCGTATTCTCCGGGGTCGAGCGGGTGGAGAGGCTTCAGACGGTAAAGCCCCGGCGCCAGTTGTGTGCGCTCCAATTGCACGGCAGCGCGAAGCTCCGACGGCTTCCCAATGCCGGCTCGGCCTGCCTCGACCTTTTCCACCACCCGCGACTCTTTCACCACCTTCACTGGAATCAGCTCGAGCTTGGCGCCCAGCCCATCCGCAGACTGAACGTAGAAGGTCGGCTGCGCCTCCTGAAGCCGCACCGCAGCCCTCGCGCCAGGCAGCACCACGATCGAATGGCTTTTCAATAAGGGCGCTGGCATGGCCAGCACAAGCGCCGCCCGCTTCTTGTCGGTGACTACTTCCGCGGAAGATTGAATCAGGCGGATCACCCGCACTCCATCGTAAGCATAAACACCTTCTTCCTGAGGCAGGTGGATGCCAGGGGCAATCTCGAATCCCGCCTCCACGGGCTTCTCGAAGCGTTGCTGCTCAATCCCACGGCCTTCCTCAAGTACTTTCTTCTGGATGGCTTTTTCTTCCTCCTGGGCTCGTTTCGTCGCCTCGAAGTCCACGAGGGATACGGGGATTTCCTCCCACGCCGAGCGCTCCACGCTGTAGTATCGCACTCTGTCCCCATTCACCTCGTAGCTGGAAACAAGCTGGTAAGTCCCATCCTTCAGGAAGAGTTTCTGGCTGGCCCAGACCGGCCGGGATTCCCACGTCACGCAGGCCAACACCATGACCGCCACGAGCAGCCCTCGCATTATCGATCTCCTGTTTCGACCTTCGTCCATTTAGCAGGATGCTGAAAAACGTTTACTAACGTTGTCATTCCGATCCCGCCCTGCGGGAGAGGAATCTTGCTCTGGAAACCTCGATCTGATCGGGGCGAGATTCGTCGTCGTCCGCCAATAAGAATGGTGGACTCCTCGGAATGACAGGCTAGAGGGGTCTTTCAGCATCCTGTTAGATGCTACGCCCGGATAGCGTGTCGTTTCAATGCACCCTACCAGTCCTGCACGCTGCCGTCCTTCCTGCGGGCCGTGGGCAGATAGGCACGGCGGTAAGGGCACTTCTTCGCCGCCTCTTCGTTCACATCGCAGCCGAGCCCCGGCAGGTCTGAAACGTTCATGTAGCCATCCTTGAACTCGGGGCCGCCCGAAATCACTTCGCGAGTCACATCGGGGAAGAAAACCATTTCCTGAATGCCGAAGTTAGGAATCGAGAGGTCGACGTGTACGTTGGCGGCATGCGTGGGCGGGCCGATGTCGCCCGGACCGTGCCAGGCCGTCCGGACCTGAAACAATTCGGCCAAGGCGGCTACCTTGCGCCCCGCCGTGATGCCTCCGATGTGCCCCAGGTCGCAGCGGATGTAGTCGATCAATTGCTCCTTGATGAGCGGCACACAATCCCAGAGCGAGTTGAAGAGTTCTCCCATGGCCAGGGGTGTGGTGGAGTGCTCGCGAATGAGACGGAAGCTCTCCTTGTATTCGGGACGCAAGCAGTCTTCAAGGAAGAAGAGGTGGTAGGGCTCGAGCTCGTGGGCAAGACGCGCAGCCTGAATCGGGTCCAGTCTTTCATGACAGTCGTGCAGGAGTTCAACCTCGGGGCCGAGCTTGGCGCGCAGATACTCAAAGAGTCTGGGCACGACGCGCAGGTATGAAGCAGGCTCGAAGACTTCGGTCTGCGGAAGTCCCGCCAGGTTCGCCACGCGCCAGGCCGCCGCCTCGGGCGTCTTGTTTCCCGGTGTCCCGTAGGTTCCTTCAAGGCCGGGGATTGCCACCTGGGCACGAACGCATTTGAAGCCCCGCTTCATCGCACGGCGGGCGACGTCTTCGACTTCCGCGAAATCTCTTCCGCTCGCGTGGGTGTAAGCTAGCGCGCCGGTCCGCGTGCGGCCACCCAACAACTGGTACAGAGGCATATTGGCACGCTTGCCCTTGATGTCCCAGAGCGCCAAGTCAATGCCGGCGAGGGCCGTCATTTGGACGGGACCGCCGCGCCAGTAAGGCCCTCGATAAAGGTACTGCCAAGTGTCCTCGATCTGCTCCGGATCGCGGTCGACGAGCAGCGGGGAGATGTGTTGTTCGAGATCCGCCGCGACCGCCAATTCCCTGCCGTTAAGCGTGGCGTCGCCAACCCCGTACAGGCCGGGCTCGCTGGTGAGAACCTTCACCAGGACGTAATTGCGGTCCGGGCAGGTGACGATCACCCGAACATCAGTGATCTTTAAGGGCGGCAGTCCTGGGGAGGAGCCGGCGCTCGATCCTGTGTTCTCCGCCAGCATATCCTTCGCAAGTAATGCCCTGACCACCCGCTTGCGGCTGAGTAGCGAATCGGAGAGGGCGGCTACGCCGGCAAGTCCAAGGAAGCCGCGCCGGCCCAACTGGCTTGCCTTGGATAAGGGTTTATGCATACAGCCTCCATAGCACCATTTCCTGGTAATAATCTGGTCGGAACCACTCTTCGCAAGTATCGCACAATAACATATCCGCCGAATCAAAGGCATACTGACGGGTGCGCGTCAAATCGGCGGCGCCAGCCTGCCCACGGTTGCGCTCGGCAACTACGACCAATAGGGCAGTGCTGACCGTGGCCCCGCTCTACCCAGTTGACTCACCACGTGGTAACATGCGCAGACGATGCGAGCCCCTGAATCCTACGTCCGGTGGATGAACAAGAACGTCGGCTTTAACCCGAGAGCGCAGCAAAACTCCAATGCACTATCGGAGTTCGTAGTCGCCGACCTTGTTACCTCGTGCCCGGCGATTCGAACCGCAATTCGGTCTGAAGCCCTGACGCCCAAGAAAAACTCCGAAGTCAATACGGCTAGCGCCGTCAGGACCGTCGACCTTGTTCTTGTCGAGAAGCTTAAGCTTCCCCTTATTTCTGTGCGGGTTTCAGTAGAAAACAAAACGATCATGACCGCTCACGGAAAGGCGAGAAAGAACAGGTACGGCGACATCATCGCGTATGCAAACCACATGCACAACCATCGAAGGGAGTGCATCGCCGGCGCAATCGTGGTTGTCAACGTCTCGCCGGAGTACGAGAACCCCGACGAATTTGCCAAGGGGTTGGTGAGACCAAATTTCGATATGGATAAGATCGTAGCGGACACGATCAATATCTTCCGCAGAATCCCACTGAGAAATGAGCCTGGAGATCCCAGCGACCAGCCAGAGGCACTGGCGGTAATTGTGGTGGATTACGATGGGGAGTCGGCAGCAAAACTCGTAACGGGATCGCTGGCCCCTCAGCCTGGAGACAGCATCCATTACGAGAATTTTGTTGGAAGGATTGGAAGTTTGTACAAACGGCGATTCAGCGGACGGTGACGGAAGGCCGGTCCTGATCGAAAAGCGTACTTAGTTCCTTCTCCAGCCTTGCTCTTGCCATTTTCACGTAGGAATGGTCGATCTCAACCCCAATACTGTCCCGGCCACACTTGGCAGCGGCCAACAGCGTGGTCCCTGTGCCCATAAAGGGGTCAAGAACCGTATCGCCAACAAAGGAAAACATCCTCACCAGACGGTGAGCTAATTCCTCAGGATACGGCGCGGGGTGATACCTTGTAGATTCCCCCATCAGGCCATTCCACACCTGCCGGAACCATTCTTGGTATTCTTCCTTCGTCAGCTTGGAAGCTTCGCGCTGTTCGTCAGTCGGTTGGCGATAACCCCCAGGCTTCCTAAGCATCAGGATAAATTCCACATCGTTCTTGATAATGGCATTGGGCTCGTATGGCTTCCCAAGGAAGCTGGAACCGTTCTCAACTTCGTAGCTGGCGTTGGCGATTTTGTACCAAAAAATAGGGCTTAGGTTATCGAAGCCGATCTTCCGAGCCCTAACTACAATGTCAGCGTGCAGGGGCATTACTGAGTGCTTGCCGTGGCGACGACGCGACAGGCAAACATCTCCCACGACACAGACGAGGCGACCTCCAGGGACCAGAACTCGATAAACATGCTTCCACACTTTGTCGAGCTCATCGTGAAAAGCGTCGTAATCTTCTATGAGCCCAAGCTGGCTTTTGTGGCGGGGGTACTCTTTAAGTGTCCAATAGGGAGGGGAGGTAAGGACGAGGTGGACAGACCCCGAGGGAATCCAGTCCATCTCCCTGGAGTCCCCGCAACATAATGTTAAAGTCGCCTTAGTGAGCGTGGGTTGCATCAATCCAGATTGTATCAGAGGTGAACCAGCCCGCAAAGAGACCGAGTCACACCCAATCGTTTCCGTCTTGCCCGAGGTGGGTAGAGTTGCCAACGAGTGACGTACTTCGAAGTTTCCCAGCTTCAATTGCTCCAGCATCAATAATACTATCGGCTGCTCCCCACTTCCGCAGTATGGTCTTTCAGGATATTAGGTGGGTACCCCGAGTTATCTCGGTTGCGAGAACGAAGAAGTAACGCGATTGACTGCCGCCCGCCTAAGTATGGCGCCGCGGGATAACGTTACTTGCTCCCAATGATCTTCCCGTTCGTTCTCGGGTCAAGGTAATGCTCAAAAGCCTTCTCGAGGAATAGGTTTCTTCTCTTGATTGCGTAAGGTTCAACTGACGCCTGGGAGACGTACTTTTGGAAATCTTCCAGTATCGTCCGATTGGTAGGTTCACGGAATCCTGCCAAGAGTTTCAGGTTGTTCTTAATCTGGTCTAGCAATTTGACGTAGAACTTAGCAAATTCCGCGACAGCGCGCGTTCTTCTCTGTAGGTATAAACTTTCGACGAATAGATATGCCGACACGGCAACAGCTCTGCTGGAAATACTATGAGCTTCGTCTCCAAAGCCCTTTTCCAAAATCCTTAGAACTTCTCTTATTCGGACAAGGTTTTCATCTTTCTGGTCTAGGTCGTATTTGTCCTTGAAAAAGTCTTCAAGGTCGTCATATCGTGCCCTTACGAAATCTCCGGTTTTGCTGCGACTGAAGGAGTTGATACAAATTTGCGCGAGGGTGAATTGTCTCGAGAATCTTTTTTCCGACAGATTCGTATTCCTGAGAAAAGGGGGGTCACTGCCCATCTCCTTGTAAACGAAATCCCGAATCGCACCGATATGAGACTTCAAGAGCTCTCCCGAGTTCAGTCTGACCCCGAGTTGCAGCCGCCTGAATATCTCTCGAAGGAACCCTTCATCCTCAATCTCTGGGTAGATCACGAATGACAATTCGTAGTCCTCTATTTGTTGGGCGAGCTGAGGGATTTCCTTTCGCAGCTGCTTATAGGTGTATCGTTCCCCGCCGACCCTAAGGGTCAGGGGGCTGTCCCCTCCCTGTTCGGGTTTGAAGAAATTCAACAGCGTCGCCATTCTCTGCTTCCCGTCAATGCACTCATAATCGAAATTATCGTTACCCGTCACTCGCGCGAGATACATCTTGGGGATGTCAATGTTTTGGTAAATCGAGTCTACAAGGTCCTCCTGCATTTTTCTCGACCATATCTTCTCGCGCTGGTAGTCCGCATCCAGATCTATCCGGTAGACATAGTCATCAATGAATTTCTTTGCCGGAATCGACTCCAGTTTTCTGTTAGCGCGAGACTTGGTCTTGGTGGACATACTTTCCTCCCCTTCACCCCGCGAGCTTCTTCAGGTACCGTGTTCGTCCCATTCTGTCCGGCCCGAGCACCTTGATACTTTTGTAGTACAGCCAATACGCAAATGGATTTGGCGGCTCCCGGGCGGGGACCAAGCCCAAGCCCAACTGGCTGCCAATTTCTTCTAGCGTTTTGATGTTAGGGAAGAACCCGTAGTTTTGCTGGATCCCCTCGCCGGCGGGGGCGGAGCTTATGATTTCAATGCCGAATGCTTCGCTCCTCTCCAAGTGCGCCTTGAATAGCAGATCGACTAGATGGAAGTCATTCTGACTCAGCGAACAACCGATCACGCGGAGCGTGTCGCATCCTATCAAGGTCTCCAGCGCCCGGTTCCAAATGAAATTGTACGGCGTGTGAAGGTAGCTCTTGCTGGATCCCAGGGGAATGATTTCAATTTTCCTTCGTCTTCCGCGTATTGTTCTGCGACTCCAGTTGAAGGACCCATGCAATTTCAGTAGCGGGATATCACTTGATGATGGCGCATCTGGTTCCAGAGAGAAACAGTAATTCGGTTTTCGATAGTACTCTTCGTACGCTTGGTCCAGAACATCATCATAGTTCAAGGAAATAAGACCGGTCACCTCTTCTTTCGCCTTCGTTACCTCCTGGTTGTGAAGCTCAAACAGCGCTTTGTGCAGATAAAAGCGTCTGGTCCGACGTCCGGTCAGGATGGTGTTGATGTCCTCTTCTACCAATCTCTTCAGCCGCCGACTCTTGTAATCCCATCCCTGAATCTTACTGTTTTCGATCAGGCT
>Ga0326728_10022364_pt1 | contig 11744 bp, 6 predicted proteins | sample MB3enrmetagenome_FD_207602 | JGI IMG/M metagenome (GOLD analysis project Ga0326728, IMG submission 207602) | Lab enriched peat soil microbial communities from McLean, Ithaca, NY, United States - MB31MN | ecosystem: Environmental > Terrestrial > Soil > Wetlands > Peat | place: USA: New York... | reverse complement strand
TTTTTTCCCGGACGGGGCCAGGACGCTGGAGAACAGCGCCATCCTGCCCCTGCTGCTGGCGGCCGGGGTGGTGTTCTGGCTGGTGGGATTTGATATTATTTACGCGCTGCAGGATTATGAGTTTGACCGGGCGCACGGCTTGCATTCGCTGGTGGTGCGGTGGGGGGTGAACAATGCGCTGGCGGCGTCCTTTTTGTCGCATATGATCATGTGGCTGGTCTTGATGGTGTTCGGGTTGCTGGCGCGATTCCGGCTGGCCTATTATATCGGGATGGTCTTCATTCTGGGATGCCTGTTGCTGGAGCACTTTCTGGCGCGGCGGCGGAGCTTGAACTGGGTCCAACAGGCATTTTTCCGGCTGAACGCCGTCATCAGCGTGGTGTTTGTGGTGGTGACACTGACGGAGATTGTGTTCCCATTTTTCCAATGGAGACGGTGAGTTTTTTCAGCGGCAGAGCAGATTAGGATTAAAATTAAGAGCAAGATTAAAAGACGAATTGAGACGTGAAATTCTTTTTGCAACAAAGCGGCCTGGGCGACATTTATGAAAAAGTCGCGGCGGGCGGGCGCATCACGGAGGAGGAGGCGCTGCGCCTTTTTGAAAGCAAGGACCTCAACGCCGTGGGCGCCATCGCCGACCTGGCGCGGGCGCGCAAGAACGGGAACCGGGCCAGTTACATCGTCAATGCCTACATCAATTACTCCAATTACTGCATTTTGAGCTGCCAGTTTTGCGCCTTCGCCCGGAAGAAACGGGACGCGGACGGCTTTGAGCTTTCGACCGAGGAGATGGTGGAGAAAGCGCGCGCGGCGCTGAAGGTTGGGGTGACGGAGTTGCATATTGTCGGCGGGCTCCATCCTTCGCTGCCGTTCTCTTATTACACCGGGATGCTGCGGGCGCTGCGCGCGGCGGACGCCCGCCTGCAATTGAAATGTTTCACGGCCATTGAGATTTTGCACCTGGCCTGGCTGGCGAAAAAAACCGCGCGCCAGACGCTCCTCGAGTTGAAGGAGGCCGGACTGGACTCGCTGACGGGCGGCGGGGCGGAGATTTTTCGCCGGGAGGTGCGCTCGCAAATCGCCCGGGGCAAAGAATCGGCCGGGGAATATCTGGACGTTCACCGCGTCTGGCACGGCCTGGGCGGGCGGAGCACCTGCACCATGCTCTACGGGCATGTCGAGTCCCTGGCGGACCGGGTGGATCACTTGCGCCAACTGCGCGGATTGCAGGATGAAACGCGCGGATTCACGGGATTTGTCCCGCTGCCTTTCCAGCCTGACAATAATAGGATTGGGGTGAAGACGGCGCCAACCGGCCTGGATGCCTTGCGCACGATTGCCGTGAGCCGCATTTACCTGGATAATTTCGACCACGTCACAGCCTATTGGGTGGGGATGGGTTTGAAGCTGGCGCAGACCGCGTTGAGCTACGGGGCCGATGATTTGCACGGCACGGTTTTGGAGGAGCATATTTTCCACATGGCGGGGGCGCGGACGCCGCAGTTGCAAACGGAACTGGAAATGATCAAGGCCATTCGCGAAACCGGGCGCACCCCGGTGCAACGCAATACTTTTTATGAACCCATCCAGGTTTGGGACGCGCCGCCAGAGGGAGAATCCGCGCCAGCGAACGGGCCATCCGCCATCTTGCGGGAAAACCTGGCCTCCGCCTAATTCAGCATGACCCATTCCTCCCATTCCTCCCATTCCTCCCATCGGACCCCCCGCCCTCGACCAAAGGCCCCATGACCCCCGAAGCCCCCAACCACCCGCAGGACCGGGCGCCCCAACCGCGCCTGGCGCCCCAGGAAACGCCGGAGGAGCTGGCCCACCGCTTCGAGCGCGAAACGCGGCCGGGTCTGCTGAAACGGGAAACGGCGCTGGAAGATTCGCTGGCGCCGTTCCGGGTCGGCTCGGTGCCGTATCTGAACACCGCGCCGCTGACGCGCGGGCTGGAGGAGCAGCTTTCCTTCGCGCCGCCCTCTGAACTGGCGCGGCGGTTGCGCCGGGACGAATTGGACGCGGCGCTGGTGAGCGTCACCGAGGTTTTGTTTCACGACCGTTACGATATACTGGACGGCATCGCGGTGGCCTCGCTGGGCGAGGTGCAAAGCGTGATTCTGGCCCATCGCGGGCTGCTGGAGGAAGCGCGGGAAATTTATTGCGACAGCGCTTCCCTGGCCAGCCTGAACCTGCTCAAGGTGCTCCTGGCCGAGCGCGGCCTGAAGCCGGAACTCAAACCCCTGCCGGACTACGCGGGCGCGGCGGCGCTGGAAAATGTCTTTATGATTGGCGACCAGGCGATTGCCTTTACGCGCGCGCCCCACCGGCATCAGATTCTGGATCTGGGGACGGCCTGGTATGAGATGACGGGCCTGCCGTTTGTGTACGCGGTGTGGGCGTTGCGGCGGATTCCCAACGCCGCGCTGCGGCGGCGATTGCGCGAGGCCAAGGCTTTTGGGATGGACACGCTGGACTACATCATCTCGAGCAGGACGGAATTTGACTACAATTTTCGCAAGGATTACCTGGGTTGGCACATCCATTATCATTTGGGGACCGATGAGCGTCGCGGCATCGCCAAATTCATCGAACTCCTGCGCAAACACGACCTGGGGCCGGTTTACGAACCGCGGTTTGTCGCCTGAAAACAGCCGCACATTTGAATTATAGGGTGTCAAATGTTAAATGTTAAGATCTGACCCGAATGAGCGGATTAAGGCTCAGTCCTCGGAATCACGTATTGTCTCTTTCAAGCGCAAGTTTACGTGATTCCGAGGACTGACCCGAATGGCATTTTCATGGAACCGGTCCGTCTTGGGCATGGCCAATTCATATAGGGCTTGGGAACTCCATTGGGTCGAATTGGGGCTGGATTTGGAGTTGGTTTTGGGGCCGCGAAACACGAAACCATATTTGAGTGGTAGAGTATTGGCCTGATGGGATTATTGGCATGGAGTTTCAAAAAAATACCTTGATTAGGCTTAATTCAGGTTGATTTGGAAAGTCAGTCTTACGCGTAAATTATTCATGCAAAGGCACTTGAGATGATTTGCCACAAAAAGGCTCAAAACGCGCAAAAAAGACATGCTTGCAGCGATGGAATCATAAAGCATACTAACTAAATAGAGTATTGAATGATTGGGAAGCCGGGAACCGGATTCTGCCGCCGTCTTACGGAAATGCAGAAAGCAGAAACTGGAAACGCTGAAGCGCGGGAAACCCGCCTTCGTCCCATTGCCATCCCGCCATTCGGACCTTGCCATACTGCGCCAAGTATAGCATATAAGCCAGAATTGTCAAGGGAAAAAAGCGGGTTTCTGTGCTGCGTCAGTGTTGGCTGGTAGGGCGCGCACTCCGTGCGCGCCGCGGCGGGCAGAGGACTGCCCGCCCTACCATCCATGATTGACGCATTATGGATTTCCGCGGCTCCTTGCAACGCCTTGGCAATTAGCCACTTGCACGTATTCCTTGCCCATAGTTACAGAAAAGCGTCCGGCGCGGCCTGCCGCAACCCCGCCAGAGCCATCGCCCAATCGTCGCGCGCCCGCGACTATTTTGGGCAAAAGTATGGTTTGACCCCATGCACAATTGCGCTACGAATCTGTTGAGCCGTCATTCTCGAATGGCGACCGTCATACGTGGCATTGTCCAAATTCCAAAGACTTGCTTTGGCAACGAATAAGAACTTGCCCGATAAAAAACGACAGGCCAACCGCGCATTGTTTGGCAAGGGGATTTCGTGTCCATTCTCGTCGTTGCCAATTGATGCTTGGTCCCAACAAGAGCGATCATAAAAGCTGCCGTCCTCCAACTCCACAAGTTCTTCATAAGGCCGCGACAATTCTGAGTAAATGCCCGAGGGTTGGAGGGGATTCGTTTCCAACAGCAGAAATGAATCAGAAGGGGAGTGTGGAAAATGCTCAAAAATCAAACGCGAGGTTTTGCAAATATACGCGGAGCGAGAAGATGGCCATAAATCAATGCATCCTTCTTCACGACCGCGTTGAACTTTAATGATGTCCATGCCGCCGCCATCGGCCAACATAGTGTGGTTAAGATTCATTTTGCAGAAGGGCTGTAGGATTTGAACCATATCTTCGAGTTGCTTGAACTCCGCGGATTGTGGAACTCCATTCGGAAACGCGTTTCGGATTGAAGCCTCCCATTCGCGCTTATTCCAAACATTGAATTCTTCGCTCATATTCGTTCCTTTTTCGCTGCTTATCTCGATCTAAGCTAATGTCAAGAGCACGCCTGCATTCGCTGGCACAATGCCTTATCGGAACCAAGACTTGCGGTCTATTCTGCTCGATGGAAACACGTAGTCAAATGAGAATTCGAGCCGGTGTCATCGCCGGAGCCGGAGCTTGGATCGCTGTCAAGCCGGTGTCAAGCTGGTGTCAAAGCCGGTGTCAGTCCTGAATGGCGCTTAGATAAGGCGTTAATCATTGATTCACAATGCGTTATGCTGATGCTCTGAATATGCCGCCCCGCTGGGGCTTTGGATTTCTGGTCCCCTGGGTTCTACAGATATACCGCGCCTACGGCGCTGGGCCGCCGCTCCAAGCCTGCCACCGATTCTGGCGCGTAGCGCCGTAGGCGCGGCCTCTTTGTAGAACCACGGCGAAAAGGATGATTTAGCTCCGATAGGAGCGACATATTCCGGGTGCTGCGTCAACACCCCATTCATAACATCCTTAAAACAAATGGGTTACAATTGGCCTTCCTTATTTAAGCGCCATTCGTGTCAGTCCTCACTATTGAAGCCGGTGTCAAGCCGGTGAGCCGGTGTCAGTCCTTACTATTGACACAAATTTAGTGTTTCCGAAGCCGGTGTCAGTCCTTACTATTGACACAAATTTAGTGTTTCCGTTTTTCACAAGCCGGTGTCAGTCCTTACTATTGACACAAATTTAGTGTTTCCGAAGCCGGGAAGCCAGCCGGTGTCAGTCCTTACTATTGACACAAATTTAGTGTTTCCGTTTTTCATGCAACAGGTTGGAAACGCGAAGCCGGTGTCAGTCCTTACTATTGACACAAATTTAGTGTTTCCGTTTTTCATGCAACAGGTTGGAAACGAAGCCGGAAGCCAGCCGGTGTCAGTCCTTACTATTGACACAAATTTAGTGTTTCCGTTTTTCATGCAACAGGTTGGAAACGTAAGTCCAACTGCGAATATGCAGTCGCCGCGCTATCCATTTCGAACTCATGGTCGTTTCCCGGCGCAAGCGGCGCTCAAGCGCCGCGCCAGCAACACTTTGACTTTATCGCCTTTGCGCATCCGGGGCAACCCAATTCTCTCCATCCCGCCCCGCAGCGTTCCTCCCACACGATGCGACCGGCCTTTTCCTCCCCGATTTGATGTCGGTCCCACTTCTGAATTGGGATGCGCGCTCCTGTTCAAAACAGTTTTCTGAATTGTATGGCGACGGTCATAGACCGCCGCTACAGTGCAAAAAGTAAACCTGAATTGGTGTAATGGCCTGATGGCGAATGGTTTGCGTCGGCATTTGGGGTTCTTCGATGTTTTCGGCGGAACCATGGAATAATAAAATTGGGCTTCCAACCTGGTGCAATGGCCTTTTTCCATCAATCCCAAAGGGATTTTATCCTTCAGCCCAGCGTTGGCCCGATTCAGAGAGGGCCTGCGCCGGGCTGCCACAACGAGGAGCGCAACCCTGAAAAGGTTGCATATCAACATCTTATGCAAGAGATGTAACCCTTTCAGGGTTTGTGATTTCTCTGTCCTGGCACCCAGGGTAGCTCGTTCCTCGCAACCCTGGGCTGGTGGATTCAATCCCGTCGGGATTGGATGGAAGGCAGAACACCGTTCCGAACCGCGGCTGGCGGTCCACCGAAAACCGTCGCGGAGCCGATTTTATTCTTGCAAAACTAATGAATTTGGCTCTGTATTCTCAAAGAGAAGCCCGATTTATTGATCGCGTCCAATGGCGATGCCGGATCGGACCCTGATTTTCACGAAAAAATCAAAACAACAAACAAGGAAACGACCATGAAAACACATCTCCTCACCATCTGTCTCGCCCTGGCCGCCGCGCAATGGGCGTCCCCGGGAACGGCGCGAGGGGCGGACGGCGACGCCGGGATTCCGCACTTGGAAACGCGGCACGGAGCGCGCCAACTGATCGTGGACGGCAAACCGTTCCTGGCGCTCGCCGGCGAGTTGCACAATTCCAGTTCCTCCAGCCGCGCCTACATGGAGCCGATCTGGCCCCAACTGGCGCAGCGCAACCTGAATACCGTCCTGGCGGTCATTACCTGGGAACAAATCGAGCCGCAGGAAGGCCGCTTCGATTTCACCTCCATTGACGATTGCATCCAGGGCGCCCGCAAAAGCCATCTGCGCCTGGTGATCCTCTGGTTCGGAAGCTGGAAGAACGGCCAGTCGTCTTACCAGCCTCTTTGGGTGAAGACCGACCCGCAACGGTTCCCGTGGGCAAAAAACCGCGCCGGAGAAACCTTGAACATCCTTTCCACTCTGAGCGGTGCGACCCGCGACGCCGACGCGCGGGCTTTCGCCGCCTTGATGAGCCACATCCGCCAGGTGGACGGCAAGGAGCACACCGTCCTGATGATGCAGGTGGAAAATGAAGTGGGAGTGGTGGGGGATTCCCGCGACCGCTCGCCCGCGGCCAATCAGGCTTTCGCCGGGCCGGTGCCCAAGGAATTGATGGATTACCTGCAGCAGCACAAAGAGACCCTGGTGCCGGAGTTCCGCCATCTGTGGGAGACCAACGACTTCAAGGCCGCCGGGACTTGGGAGGAAGTGTTCGGTCCGGGCATCGGGACGGACGAGATTTTCATGGCCTGGAATTATGCGCGCTTCGTGGGACGGGTGGTGGAGGCGGGCAAGGCCGAATACCCGATCCCGATGTATTGCAACACCTGGCTCTACGGTTTTGGCCGGCCAAACACACCCGGCGGAACACCCAGCGGCGGCCCCCTGCCGCATGTGCATGACATCTGGAGAGCCGGGGCGCCGCGAATTGACATCCTCGCGCCCGACCTTTACAACGACTTCGAGCCGTTTGCCGCATTGTACACCCGGTCCGGCAACCCGCTGTTCATACCCGAGGGGCAGTCCGGGGCGGAAGGCGCCTCCAGGGCGATCTCCGCCTTTGTGCGCCACAACGCCATCGGCTACTCGGCGTTTGGGATCGAGAGCGGCGGCCCCGGTGGCGGCCGGCGCGGGGCGGAAGGCACGGATGGGACGCCGCCGCCGGACTCCTTCGCCCAGACTTACGCCATCCTGGATTACCTTGCGCCGGTGATTCTCGACAATCAAGGCAAGGGCACGATTGTAGTGCTGCCACCGGCCAATGACACCAACGCTCCATCCCAAGCGTTGGTGATGGGCGATTACACGGTGAACATCACGTATGGCGCCGGGGGCGTCGTCGCCGGCCCATTCGGGACGCCGCTCATGGTTGGGCAGCGCGGTGGCGGCGGTGGTGTTGCCAATACTTCGCCGGCGCGATTGGTCATCAATTCAGGCCCCGGCGATTATTGGTTTGTCGGCGGGCCGATGAACGTGACCTTCACAGCCAACTCCCCGGAGCGGGGCGGCGTGGTCTTGGCGACCTTTGACGAGACCCTGAATGTGAATGGCCGCTGGGTGGCCGGACGCCGGCTGAACGGGGACGAAACCCGCAACCACATGCGCTGGCCGGTCATGGGAGCATTTGGGATTTATCACTGCTCCGTATTTCAACGGCAATGAATGATGGCTGAGTCTTTGGCAGGTAGGGCGCGCACTCCGTGCGCGCCGCGGCGGGCAGGGGACTGCCCGCCCTGCCTTGCGCGTCTTACCCAAAACCGGTTTCGGAATTGGCATAAAGAAAACAACGAACAACAAACAATGAAACGACAATGAAAACACATCTCCTCACCATCTGCCTTGCCCTGGCCGCCGCGCAACTGGCGTCCCCGGGGACGGCGCAAGCCGCGGCCGACGACTCCCGGCCGCACCTGGAAACCCGGCACGGAGCGCGCCAACTCATCGTGGACGGCAAACCGTTCCTGATGATGTCCGGCGAGCTGCACAATTCCAGCGCCACCAGCCGCGCTTACATGGAACCGATCTGGCCCGCCCTCGCCCAGCGCAATCTCAACACCGTCCTGGCGACCGTGGTCTGGGAATTGCTCGAGCCGCAAGAAGGCCGCTTCGATTTCACCGCCGTGGACGATACCATCCAGGGCGCGCGGAAAAATCACCTGCGCCTGGTCATCCTCTGGTTCGGAAGCTGGAAGAACGGCGAATCTTCTTACCAGCCTTCGTGGGTGAAGGCCGACCCGCAGAAATACCCGTGGGTCAAAGACCGCAACGGCAAAACCCTGAACATTCTCTCCACTTTTGGGGATGCCACCCGGGACGCCGATGCGCGTGCTTACGGCGCCTTGATGCGCCACATCCGCGAAGTGGACGGCAAGGAGCACACCGTCCTGGCCATGCAGGTGGAGAACGAGGTCGGCGTCCTCCAAGACTCACGGGACCACATTGCCGCCGCCAACGAAGCCTTCGCGGGACAGGTGCCGGCCGATTTGATGAACTATCTGGTGCAGCACAAGGACACCCTCATCCCGCAGTTCAGCCGGGTGTGGGAAACCAACGGCTTCAAGACCTCCGGAACGTGGGAGGAAGTGTTTGGCCCGGGCCGGCCGTCTTCGGCCCAGCACACAGAGGAGCGCGACGCCGAGTGGCGGCATGTCAACTGGCCGGTGGACGAAATCTTCATGGCCTGGCGCTACTCGTTGTACGTCGGCAAGGTGGCCGCCGCCGGCAAGGCGCAGTACGACATCCCGATGTATTGCAACACCTGGCTGCAGCAGCCCGGCATGGCCTGGCCGGGGCTGTATCCCAGCGGCTGCCCGGAGCCCCAAGTGCATGACATCTGGCGGTTTGGCGCGCCGAGTATTGACATCCTGGCGCCGGACCTCTACCTGTCGGAGTTCGCCCAGACCTGCGAACGGTTCACCCAGGGCGGCAACGCGCTGTTCATTCCCGAAGCCAGCGCCAACCCGGCCAATGCCCTCCTCGCTTACTTGAAGTACAACGCCATCTGCTATTCGCCGTTTGGCATCGAAGGCGGCGGCGGCGGCGGCCGGCGCGGAGCAGCGGCGGCGGATACCAATGGCGCGCCGCCGCCGGATCCCCTGGCCGCGACCTACGCCATCCTGGATTACATGGCGCCGGTGATTCTGGACAATCAAGGCAAGGGCACGATTGTCATGCTCCAGCCGATGAATGACACCAACTCGGAACCGCAAACGGTGAAGCTGGGCGATTATACCTTGACCATCCGATACGGGGCTGGTGGCGGCGCCGGCGGGCGGGGTGGTGGCCGTGGCGGACGCCGCGGCGGCGGTGGCGGAGGAGGCGGTGGCGGCGGCGGTGTTGCCAATGCCGCGCCCGCGCCGGATACCAACGCGCCTCCAGCCGAAGGCCGCCGTGGCGGTGGCCGTCGTGGCGGTTTTGGCGGCGGCGGCGGCGGCGGTGTTGCCAACGCTTCGCCAGCCCGCTTTGTCATCAATGCCGGTCCCGGCGATTATTGGTTTGTCGGCGGGCCGATGAACGTCTCCTTCACGCCCAACTCGCCGGAACGGGGCAGCGTTGTCCTGGGCAGCTTTGACGAAACCATGAATGTGAATGGCCGCTGGGTGCCCGGACGGCGGTTGAATGGGGACGAGACCGGCAACAATACGCGCTGGCCGAGCATGGGATCGTTTGGGATTTATCACTGCACGGTATTTCAACGGCAATAAGGGGGGATAGCAAACGGCGCAGCCTTGTGAGGCAGGGCGCGCACTCCATGCGCGCCGCGGCGGGCAGCGGACTGCCCGCCCTACCTTCCAGGTCTTGCCCAGAACCAGTTTCGGAATTGGCACAATGAAAACAACGAACAACAAACAATGAAACGACAATGAAAACACATCTCCTCACAATCTGCCTTGCCCTGGCCGCCGCGCAGGCGGCGTCTCCAGGAATGGCGCAATCGGCCTTCGACGACTCCCGGCCGCACTTGGAGCTGCGGCACGGCGTGCGCCAACTGGTGGTGGACGGCAAACCTTTCATGATCCTCAGCGGGGAACTGCACAATTCCAGCGCCACCAGCCGCGCCTACATGGAGCCGATCTGGCCCGCCCTCGCCCAGCGCAATCTCAACACCGTCCTGGCAACCGTGGTCTGGGAACAAATCGAGCCGCAAGAAGGCCGCTTTGATTTCACCACGGTGGACGATACCATCCAGGGCGCGCGGAAGAACCACCTGCGTCTGGTCATCCTCTGGTTCGGAAGCTGGAAAAACGGCGAATCGTCCTACCAGCCTGCTTGGGTAAAGGCCGACCCGCAGAAATACCCGTGGGTCAAAGACCGCGCCGGCAAGACCTTGAACATCCTCTCCACCTTTGGCGACGCCAGCCGCGACGCCGACGCGCGGGCTTTCGGCGCCTTGATGAGCCACATCCGCCAGGTGGACGGCAAGGAGCACACCGTCCTGATGATCCAAGTGGAGAACGAGGTCGGTGTTCTGGGCGATTCGCGGGACCACATTGCCGCCGCCAACGAAGCCTACGCCAAACCGGTGCCTGAGGACCTGATGAACTATCTGGTGCTGCACAAGGACACCATGGCGCCGGAAATGCGCGCGGTGTGGGTCGCCAACGGCTCCAAGACCGCCGGGACCTGGGAGGAAGTGTTTGGCCCGGGCCGGCCGGACGTGGTCCCGCCCGTGCCGGAAGCCGACCGCGACACCGCCTGGCACCAGACGTACTGGCTGTCGGACGAAGCTTTCATGGCCTGGCGCTACTCGATGTATGTCAACAAGGTGGCCGCCGCCGGCAAGGCGGAATACGACATTCCATTCTATTGCAACACCTGGCTGCAAGAGCCGCAGAATCCGCGGCCGGGAAATTTTCCCAGCGGCTGCCCGGAGCCGGAAGTGCATAACATCTGGAAGTTTGGCGCGCCGAACATAGACATCCTGGCGCCGGACAACTATGTGCCAACATTCGCCGAGACTTGCGAACGCTTCACCCGCAACGGCAATCCGCTGTTCATTCCCGAAACCGGCGCCAACGCCTCCAATGCCGTCCTGGCTTATTTGAAGCTCAATACCATCGGCTTTTCGCCGTTTGGGATCGAAGGCGGAGGCGGTGGCGGACGGCGCGGCGCGCCGGGCACAGCGGCAGGAGCACCGCCGCCGGACCCCCTGGCCGCGACCTACGCCATCTTCGATTACTTGGCGCCCGTGATTCTGGACAATCAAGGCAAGGGCACGATTGTCATGCTGCAACCGATGAATGACACCAACGCGGAACCGCAAACGGTGAAGCTGGGTGATTACACCCTGACCTTCCGATACGGCGCTGCTGCCGGCGGCGGCCGCCGGGGCGGCGGCGGCGGCGGTTTCGGTGGCGGTGGTGGCGGCGGCGGCGGCGTTCCCAATCCTTCGCCAGCCCGCTTTGTCATCAATTCAGGCCCCGGCGATTATTGGTTTGTAGGCGGGCCGATGAACGTCACCTTCACGCCGAACTCGCCCGAACGGGGCAGCGTCGTGCTGGGAAGCTTTGACGAAACCTTGAATGTCAATGGCCGCTGGGTGGCCGGCCGCCGGTTGAACGGGGACGAAACCGGCAACAACACGCGCTGGCCGAGCATGGGATCGTTTGGGATTTATCACTGCTCGGTATTTCAGCGGCAATGAATGATGGCTGAGTCTTTG
>Ga0326728_10022363_pt1 | contig 11745 bp, 10 predicted proteins | sample MB3enrmetagenome_FD_207602 | JGI IMG/M metagenome (GOLD analysis project Ga0326728, IMG submission 207602) | Lab enriched peat soil microbial communities from McLean, Ithaca, NY, United States - MB31MN | ecosystem: Environmental > Terrestrial > Soil > Wetlands > Peat | place: USA: New York... | reverse complement strand
GCACGAAGTGGATTTATTCGGTGCCCTTCTTTGACGAATTGAAAATCGGCGAGATGCCGGTCCTGGGTTTTCTGGGCTTCCCGCCCTTTGCTTTGGAATGTTACGCGATGGTCAATCTGCTCAGTTACTTTCGCGGCGGCCGCAATTGGGAACTGAGCGCCGCGGAGAACCGGCAGCGCCGCGGGATGCCAGCCTGGGGTGTCGCCGCCTGTGCGCTGCTGATGCCCGCGGGCATCTTCTTCGCCAGCCTGGCCACCATGCCAACTGTGGCTTCCTTCTCCGTGCCGTTGGACTGGTATTTTCACTCCGCCCTTGGAACTCAAGGCGTGGAGGCATTGCGGGAGCGCGGCGCCTTGCAGGGACATCAATTTTTGAAGCTAAAAGACCGGCCGCCCGAAATCGACGCCGCGCTCTGGGCGCGGATGCGGCACATCGCGCGAATGGGGGAACTGAAAGGAATGGGACTGGCCAACGCGATGGCGCTGGAGAAATTGAAGATCACCCGCTTCGATGAGTTGGCAAGGCAGAATCCGGCGGACCTTGCGTTGAAGCTTAACCGGCTCGGCGGGACCGTTCGCGCCGAGGAGGCAAAAGTGTGGATTCGGGCCGCCGGAAAGCAGGCTTCGGATGCCCGCTAATGGGGCAAAACTGGAGGCCCATTCCGCTACGTGAAAAACGCGCACAATGCGTGAAAAAAATCTAGATTCATCATCCGTTTTTTGAGCGCCCGAAATGACCGACTCTTATTCTCCGGGGAATTTCCGCAATTCCAGCCCTGCCTGGCAAGGGGCGTGACGGCTTCCCATCCGTGGCATGAATTAAGCTGTCAAGAAAAGCTGACCCGGAAGTTGTTTAGAGTAAAGAAGAATTTTCGGGGCCGGACAAGGATGGTGGATTGACAGGATTTTGAAATGGGCGGCTAATCGAAACTGCTGTGAAAGGTTCAAGGCAACCAATCGGCATGGTGCGACTGAAGCAACATTTAAGATCGTTGCCAAAGCGAAGCGGCGGCAAAGTTGTTCCGCCTCACCTTCCCTCAAGGAGTTCGTTGGCATCTCGATCTTGCCGGCTCCCGGCGACAAGCACCTGCGCAATCTCTCATTCCGGAATCGATCTTCGCTTCGCACAGCAAAGTCAATTAACGAGGCGTCAGGGCGTGAAGATGACGAGTGTCCCAATGAACAGATAACGACGAAATCCAAACCAGGAGAAAGAAAGTTATGCAAACAGCAAATGAGATTACCAACAAATGGGCGACGCTGGTGGCTGGTTCAGCCCTGCTGCTTAATGTCGCCAGCGCACAACCTCAATACAACGCGGTGGACATTGGCAGCCTGGGCGGCTCATCTAGTTTTTGGCCCGACCCTGTATATAGCGACGTCGACCGGGGGATGGAATTAACGAGCACGAACGGGTTCTCCACCATTGCCCTTGGCATCAACAACAGCGGCCAAGTCGTGGGAGTTTCCTACCTGAGCGACAATGTTACATCTCACGCCTTCCTCTACAGCGGGTGTGCGATGACCGACTTGGGCACATTGGGCGGTGGCGGTGCCACTGGTACCACAAATAGCTGTGCTACTGCCATCAACGACAACGGGCAAATCGCAGGGATCTCCGACATCAGCAGTACCACCAACGGACCGGACGCTTTCCTCTACAGCGGAGGAACGATGACCGATCTGGGCGGAATTTGTGATGAATACAACGAGAGTTATGCCAACGGTATCAATAACAGTGGCCAAGTCGTCGGGCAAGCTTTAACGGATTGTGAGGACGGATATGGAAAACCTTTCCTGTACATCGGGGGAACGATGACCCAGTTGATCGTTCCGTTCTGGGTCAGCTCTACCCTTCAAAGCGGATGCTACGGCATCAATGCCAGCGGCCAAATCGTGGGGTACAGCGCTGCTGCAATCCCTGATCCTAATGATTATGGTCATATTATAATCCTAGGGAATCAAGCCTTTCTTTACAGCGGCGGAGGGGCCATTGATTTGGGATCCTTGTGTGGGGGGCCGGATATTCCCGCTACCAGCTACGCCTATGGTATTAATAACAACGGCGAAGTAGTGGGGGTATCCGACACCATCGCCGTTGGATCGCACGCTTTTCTTTGGAACGGGATAATGACCGACTTGGGTACCCTGGGTAGCAGCCCCAGCGCAGCCTATGGCATCAACACCAACGGCCAAATCGTGGGAGCATCCTACCTGAGCGACAACGTTACCTGTCACGCCTTCCTCTACAGCACGAATTCGGGAACGATGCTTGACCTGAATAACCTAGTCATGAACAGCATCGGCACCTATCTCACTACTGCCTACGGCATCAATGAATCCGGCCAGATCATCGCCAATGGCGCTGATGGTCATGCCTACCTGCTGACACCTGCATCGCAGGTCACGCCACCACCGCCACCACCGCCACCGAGATTCTTATCCATAACGCTAACGAACGGCATGGTCATTTTCACTTGGAGCACGGCGCCCTGTTACACATATCAAGTGCAACATTGTTGGGATTTGAGTACGCCCTGTTGGAAGGATTTCGGCGGTCCTATTACCGCAACCGGATACACTTTGAGTACGAACGATGCCATCAACCACCCGCAACGATTCTATCGTGTCCTGGCGCAGTAGCCGGCTTTGATCAAATTGGCGGAAAAGATCGGCATTATGCAAACGCGGAGTCGAATCTTTGGCAGGAAACGGGCAAAATTACCGGGGGGTTAAGCCCTTCTTTTTAAGGATATTCGAGGGAGGGTGTCGCTAACGCAAAGAAAATCCAACTGCCTCTGCCATTGACATGGCGGCCAAAGGAGTGATTGTGTCTGGCATGTCGGTTTCATTTCAAAATATCCGGGGGGCGTTGCTGTGAAAACCATCGTTATCGCCATCGGCGGCAATTCGCTGATTAAAGACGCGCAACACATGAGCGTGCCCGACCAGTATGTCGCGGTGATGGCGACCGCGCGCCACATCGCCAGCCTGGTCGAGCGTGGTTATCGCATCGTCATCACTCACGGGAACGGGCCGCAGGTGGGGTTCATCCTGTTGCGCAGCGAACACTCGCGCGGCTTGCTGCACCAGGTGCCGCTCGATTCCATCGTGGCTGACACTCAAGGCGCGCTCGGCTATCAGATTCAACAGGCGCTGGAAAACGAATTCCGCCGGCGCGGCCTGAAAAACTCCGTGACCACGGTCATCACGCAAACGTTGGTGGATCGCCATGATCCGGCTTTCGCCAAACCGGGCAAACCCATCGGTGAATTCTACACCCGCGAGCAGGCGGAGGACCGGATGCGTGTGGAGAAATGGGCCATGGTTGAGGACGCGGGCCGCGGCTGGCGGCGGGTGGTGGCCTCGCCGAAACCGGCGCGCATCATCGAAGCCAGAGTCATCAAACATCTGGTCAAGGACGGCTATGTTGTCATTGCGGCGGGAGGCGGCGGAATTCCGGTTGTTGCCGACGATCAAGGCATGCTGACGGGCGTGGCCGCCGTGATTGACAAAGACCTTGCTTCCGCGGTGTTGGCTGTGGAAATCGGCGCCGGCCGGCTCGTGATTTCAACTGCCGTCGAGAGAGTTTGCCTCGACTTCGGCAAGCCCAGCCAGCGTCCTCTTGATTCCATGACCCTGGCAGAGGCCAGGCGGTATGTCCTGGAAGGCCATTTCGCGCCCGGCTCAATGCTGCCCAAGATCCAGGCCTGTATTCGGTTCATCGAGCAAGGCGGACGTGAAGCGCTCATCACTTGTCCGGAAGCGCTGTCGGTGGCTCTGGAAGGGGGCAGCGGCACGCGAGTGGTGGCTTGATCACAAGCTGATCCACCGCCCCAATGTCATCGCGCCACCGTTGCTTCGATCTGGCCGTGCGGTTCGTCTGTGGGCGTGAACAATTCATTCCGATTGGCTGCGCCGAACGGGGAGAGATCAATGGGCAGACAGTGCTTGTTGGGAAGCGCCAGCGAGATTTTGGAGATTTCCGGCGCCGCTTTAAGCGCGGCCTTCCCCATTTGAAAAAGCGTGGCTTGAACGGATGGGCTGTAGGCGGATGCGAATTCCTCCAGCAGAGCGTCGATAATACGTTTATTGACGCGTGAATATGCCGCCGGCCGGGCCGCGTAAGTCCAAACCGCGTTGACCCGGGTGCAGAGGAGGCGGTCCCTGGTTTCGCGCAAGGTCGTGAATTTGTCCTTCACATATCCCTCGAAGCCGGACTCCGTCGTTTTGAGAACGAGCAGGTCTTCGATGCCGGACTGGACGACCGTGGCCTTGCGCGTCGCGGTCACTGCCACGAAAGGCCGCGCGGCGCCCTGCTCAATGAAGGCGTGCGGATGGGGGCGTCCGCGCAGGCCGATGCGTTGCCAGCGCCGCTCCTCGAGGCGAATCGCGACATATTCGACTTGACGGTATGTCTTTAGAAAATGATCGCTCAACTGCACGCCAAATTCCCCAATCTCCCCGCCCAAAAAGCGCTGCGCCAGAACATGGACCGTGTTTTTCATCGTATCGGTCGGAACCACCAGGCGATTGTCGCCGCGGGTGTAGGAGGCCGCGAACCGGCCTTGCAGCATGACGGAGACGGCGAGTTCCTTGACGGAATGGCGGCGTCCCCGGCGGGTGACTTTCATCACGCGGACACGGGCTTTGCCATAAGAATTGCGCAAAAGTTTCATATCGTTTATCAAGTTTCAAGTCATGAGCCGAACCCGTCATACCATTGCCCGATTAAATGACCTGAGTCACGAGGAATTTGCGCGTGTTTGCGGCCCGGTGTTTGAAGGTTCGCCCTGGATTGCGGCGGAAGCGGCAGCCCAAAGGCCCTTCGCTGATTTCGACGTGTTGCTGCGCGCGCTTTGTGACTGCGCGCGCTCCTCCACACCGGAACGGCAATTGGAGTTGATCCGCGCGCACCCCGATCTGGCGGGGCGATTGACGTTGACCGCGGAATCCAAGCGCGAGCAATCCAGCGCCGGATTGGATGCGCTGACGCAAGAGGAAATGGAACTCTTCCGCTTCCGGAACGAATCTTACCGCAACCGCTTTGGCTTTCCGTTTGTCATCTGCGCGCGGCTCAATAAAAAGGATGCGATCCTGGCCGCTTTTGACAGGCGCCTGACCCATTCGCGCGATGAGGAAATCCGCGTCGCGCTCGAAGAAATCTTTAAAATCGCCGCATTGCGGCTGCGTGATATTGTCATTTGATTTATGCGAGGCAAATTAACCACTCATGTCCTTGACACGGCGGGCGGGCGTCCGGCGGCGGGAGTCAAGATTGAATTATGGTCGGCGGACGCCACGCGGCGCGAATTGCTGAAGACGGCGCGAACGAACGCAGACGGACGCACCGATGCCCCGTTGCTCGGCCCGGATGAGATGAAAGCGGGTGAGTACGAATTGATGTTTTTCGTCGGCGACTATTTCGCGGAGAAGACCCGGTTTCTGGATCGTGTTCCGGTGCGCTTCCGAATTTCCGACCCGCAGGCGTCCTATCATGTGCCGCTCTTGTGCTCGGCCTGGTCCTACACGACTTACCGCGGAAGTTGAGCCATGGACGCCGTGGCAAAAATTCTGGAACGGCTCGAATCCCTGGGCGGCATCAGCGAAGAGGAGGGGAAGCTGACGCGCCGATTTGCCACGCCTGCCTTGCGTCGAGCCAATGACTTGACAGGGCAATGGATGCGGGAAGCGGGGATGAGCGTCAGGCAGGACGCCATTGGCAATTTAATCGGTCATTATCCGGGAGCCGCGGCCGGCGCAAAAATTTTGATGCTCGGCTCGCATTTGGACACCGTCCCAAACGCCGGAAAATTTGACGGCGCGTTGGGCGTGGTTTTGGCCATCGCCTGCGTCGAACAATTGGCGGGGCGCAAGCTGCCTTTTGCCATCGAGGTGGCCGCCTTTGCGGACGAGGAGGGGGTGCGCTATCACACCAGTTACCTCGGCAGCCGGGCGATGGCGGGCGAATTTATTGAGGAAGTTTTGAATTATATTGACGCACAGGGAATCGAAATGCGCGCCGCGCTGCGCCAGTTCGGAGGTGATCCGGACCGGATCGCGCAATGCCGCGCCGATCCCGCGAGGCTGCTCGGTTACGCCGAAGTCCACATCGAGCAAGGGCCGGAGCTGGAGCAAAAGAACCAGGCTGTGGGCGTCGTCACCGCGATCGCGGGGCAAACCCTCGCCAGCGTCACCTTCGAAGGAAAAACGGGGCACGCCGGAACGACGCCGATGCGGCAGCGGCGGGACGCTTTGGTTGCGGCGGCACATTTCATACTTGAAGTCGAATGCCACGCCCGAAAACGAAAAGGCCTGGTTGCGACGGTCGGGCAATTGACCGTGCTGCCCGGCGCCAGCAATGTCATACCGGGAAAGGCGGTTCTGACTCTGGAGGTTCGGCACGAGGAAGATGCGAAGCGTCTTGCCGCCGTCAAGTATTTTCAAGACGCGCTGCGCAACACGCCTGCCTCATGGAAAACCGTCGCCGAGACTCCGACCGTTCGCTGTTCGCCCGCGCAGATCGCGTTGATGCGGAAAGCCGCGCGGCGGCATCAACCGCGCGTGCTCAACATGGTGAGCGGCGCCGGGCACGACGCGGCCATGATGGCGCGAATCACGCCGGTGGCGATGTTGTTCGTCCGTTGCCGGGATGGCCTGAGCCATCATCCGGACGAAATGGTGGCGGCGGCGGACGTGGGTGTCGCCCTGGCGGTGTTGTCTGATTACGTCAATGAATTCATTTGACCTGCTCATTCGGCATGGCGACGTCGTGACTCCCGCCGGCGTGGTCCGCGCGGACATCGGCGTGGCGGATGGAAAAATCGCGGCCCTCGAAACCGGGCTTTCCGGCAGCGCGCGCGAAGTCCTTGATGCAGATGGCCTGCACGTTTTTCCCGGAGTGATAGACTCTCATGTGCATTTTAATGAACCGGGGCGCACCGATTGGGAGGGAATCGAAACCGGCTCCGCCGCCGTGGCGGCGGGCGGCGGAACGATGTATTTCGACATGCCGCTCAACGCGCATCCGCCGACGCTGGATGCCGCCAGCTTTCGCCTCAAACAAACGGCTGCCGAGGCCAAATCATGCGTGGACTTTGCACTCTGGGGCGGCCTCACGCCGGGCAACTTGGATAAACTGTCCGAATTGGCCGGCTGCGGCGTGATTGGATTCAAGGCTTTCATGTGCCCCAGCGGGATGGATGACTTTGTTTGCGCCGATGAGCGAACCTTGCGCGAAGGAATGAAACGCGCCGCGGCCTTGCGGCGCATCGTGGCCGTCCACGCCGAAAGCGAGAGCCGGATCGTTCGCTCCGGCGGCTCCGGCATTCGTGATTACCTGCGCTCGCGCCCCATCGAGGCGGAATTGGAGGCGATCCGGCTGGCGCTCGAACTCGCCGGAGAAACCGGCTGCGCCCTGCATGTGGTGCATGTCAGCAGCGCCGCGGGTGCGCGTCTGGTGGCCGGGGCGGGAGCGCGCGGTGTGGATGCCACGTGCGAGACTTGTCCACACTATCTCGTCTTGAGCGATGAGGATGCCGGGCGGCTTGGCGCGGCCGCCAAATGCGCCCCGCCCCTGCGGTCGCGGGCGGAAAGTGAAAATTTGTGGCGCGCCTTGCTCGCGGGCGAGATTGCCAGCATCGGTTCCGATCATTCGCCGGCGCCGCCGGAGATGAAAATGGCGGCCGATTTTTTCCAGGTCTGGGGGGGCATTTCCGGCGCGCAACATTTGCTGGCGCTGATGATCACGCGGGGAATGGAGCCGGGCGCGCTCGCGCGGGTGGCGGCCGGCAATGTGGCAAAGCGGTTTGGATTGCCCGAAAGCAAAGGGCGGATCGCGGTCGGAAGCGATGCGGATTTGGCAATCATTGATCTTCACGGCGAGTTCGTGGTGGAGCGAGAATCCCTGTTTTACCGCCACCGGCAGAGTCCCTACATTGGCCGGCGACTGCGCGGAGCGACCCGCCGAACACTGGTGCGCGGGCGAACAGTGTTCCATGACGGGCGAATCATCGGCGGCCTAAACGGCTGCTTGATTCGCCCCGTGCTTTCCTGATAGATTGCCATCTTATGAGCGATTTGTGTGGCCACACCCGCGATGTTATCAAGGAACGCTATGCCCTCCGCACACCCGCCGGGTTCGTGCCGAGCTGCCTTCCCGGTTGGAAGAACTGCGTGGCCGTAGTCCAAATATCGCCCGGCATGGGCGCAAATTTCTGCCAGACCCAGATCGAGCTGGCCAAAGACGGCGGGGGCACGGGACACACCGGCGCAAATGAATTTCTGGCGTTTGTGCTGCACGGCCAATGCGCCGCGGTGCTTGACGGAAAGACACATCAATTGACCTCTGGAAGCTTCGTCCATGCCCCCGCGCAAACCGATTTCGCATTTCACGCGAAAGGCGCGGGAGCGCGATTGCTGATTTTTGAGAAAGCATACGCGCCTCTGGCAGGCTCACCCAAAACTGCCGTTTTGGCCGGCCACGAGAAGAACATCCCGGCCAGGCCGTTCCTTGGCCAAAAGGGCGCGCTGCTGCAAGTGTTGCTGCCGGATGACCTGCGGTTTGACATGGCGGTCAATATCTTCACCTATCAGCCGGGCGCCGCGCTCCCGTTCGTCGAGTCACACATCATGGAGCATGGTTTGCTCATGTTAAAGGGGCAGGGCATTTACCGGCTGGACGCCGACTGGCATCCGGTGCGGTCGGGAGACGTGATTTGGATGGCGCCGTACTGCCCGCAATGGTTCGCGGCCATCGGCGAGACACCCGCCAGCTATATCTATTATAAGGACATCAACCGCGCGCCGCTTGGATGAAAATATCGCATATAGACATAGCACGCCTGCAGAAGGAGATTGACGACCTCGCGTTGATTTCCGAAAACCCTCCGCCGGTTGTGACCCGCGTCCTCTTCTCGGAAGCGGACCTGCGGGCCAGGCAATTCGTCAAAACCATTTGCCGTGAAGCCGGGTTGATGCTGCGCGAAGACGAAATTGGCAACATCTTCGCGCGCTGGGAAGGAACGGAGCCGCAAGCGCCCGCCGTCGCCACGGGTTCGCACATTGACGCCATTCCCAATGCCGGAAAATACGACGGCGTGGTCGGGGTCCTCGGCGCCATCGAAGCCATTCGCGCTCTGCGGCGTGATGGATTCCAGCCGCGCAAGTCCATTGAGTTGATTATTTTTACCGCCGAGGAGCCGACACGATTTGGCATCGGTTGTCTGGGCAGCCGGTGGATGGCCGGAACATTGCCGCCCGCCAAACTCGCCGGCTTGCGCGACCGCGATGGAAACACCCTGGAGTTTTGGCGGAACCGCGCCGGATTGCGCCCGGTCAACGCGCCAAGCCATTATGCCGCTTTCGTGGAATTGCACATTGAGCAAGGCCCGATTCTCGAACAACGCGGTTTGGCGATTGGCGTCGTCGAAAAAATCGCCGCGCCCAGCTCTTTGCGCGCGAGGCTGGAAGGCGCCGGCGGCCACGCGGGCGGCGTGCTGATGCCGGGGCGGCGCGACGCGTTGCTGGCGGGCGCGGAAATCGCCCTCGCGGTCGAGAAAACCGCGTTGGAAAGCGGGAGTCCGGACATGGTGGCGACCACCGGCGTTTTTCAAATCGAGCCTGACGCCGTCAACAGCGTGCCCTGCCGCGCCACTTTGGAAATCGATTTGCGCGACACCGGGTTGGCCGCGCGCGACGCCGCCTTGCGTCAAATAGAATCCGCCGCCACCGAGATTTGCCGCCGCCGCCGGGTGGGATTGGAGTTTCAAGTCATCAACGCCGATCCTCCGGCGGTTTGTGCGGGCGATTTGGTTGACTTGGTGGCGGAGGTTTGCCGGGAGTTGCAGTTGTCCTTCACGAAAATGATCAGCCGGGCTTACCACGATTCGCTTTTCATGGCCCTGCTCACTCCGACGACGATGATTTTCATTCCATGCCGGGGGGGGGTTAGTCATAGGCCGGATGAATACTCTTCGCAGGCGCAAATTCAAAACGGCGTCGCCGTGCTGGCCGAAACCCTGCGGCGGCTGGCCAGATAACATGGTCAGATAAAAAGACTCGTTTTCCGCGGATGAACGGCGTCAATCAATCCCTGGCCGGTCAATTTCAATAAGGGCCAGGGCCTTCTCATAGTCCGCAGGCGTGTCGATGTCCTGATCCAGACCCGGATCGTCCACATCACAACCCACGACGCTTTCCGGCAGAGTCTCCAAAAAGTCTTTGAGCGTCGCCGCCCGGGTGGTTCCGAGTTGCAGGAAAACCGTTTTCGGCACGAGCACGGGGTGGCGAAAATGACCGTGGCGGCGGGGTTGGCAGACCCTGCCCGGTTGTGTTGCGGCACACGCCAGCAACGCCTGCAGAGTCTCCAGGCGCAGATGAGGCTGGTCTCCCAGCGTTATCGCCCAATGCGTCAGCCCCGTTGTCCAGCCGGCCCATCTCGCCGCGCAGCGAATCGAACTGAACATCCCGTTTTGAGGGGCGTGATTCAGAATGCGGTTTTCCGCCGGGGAACTGATCCGGTCCAACTCCGCCTGTATCGCTGTGTCACCGGCGGCGCAAACGATGGCGATTTGCCTCGCGCCCAATCCAGCCCAAACCCGGATTTGATGTCCGGCGATGGACGTGCCGCCCCACGGCAAAAGCAGCTTGGGCCGCTTCATCCGGCGGGAACTGCCTGCGGCGAGGAGGACAACGCCCAGGCATCGCGCCAGGCTGTTGGCATCGCCTTCCATATCGGCAGTGTGCCCGGAAAACACCCGGGTATGCAACCTCCTGGTCTAAAATTCAGGCCTGGTAATGGTGAAACATGCTGGCCAGCAGAAGCAACTCGGGATGCGCGGCCGACAATTTGGGCAGAATCAGACGGATGCGTGAGCGATAGGCCTCAAGCTGCTCCGCCAGGGGGCGCAAATCCTCTACCTTGTCCCAGTGAAGCTTGTTCAAGTCCAGAACCAGGCGGTTCCTGGTCCGGGCCAGGGAATGGCGGAGGCGTTGTCCCAATCCCTCTGCGTCCGTTGCTGAAAGGGGGCCTTCCAGCCTCATCCAAACTTGATTTGTCGCGTGCTGCAATTCGACCTTCACGGACAAATTGGGAGCAGAAAGTTTGCCCTGGAATTCCTCCCACAAATCCAACGCGCTCCAGCGTTTGTCCGGCATGCGATAGGCCGTCCGCTGCAATTTGGGATGCTGGAAAAGATCCAGCTTCAAGGTCAGCGAAGTCCACAGCGCCGCGCCGACGGCCAGGAACGACTTGCATCGTTGCGCCAGAGTCGGGCGGCCGAGTTCCGCGTGAATGCGCCGCTCCAGGCCGCCGATCCATTTTCGAACCGCGCGGTTGGGGCCCAGCCATCTTCCCGCCAGGAAGACCGGGTAGGCAAAACGCAATTCTGTGGCGTAGTAATCAGCCTTCTCGCGCAACAGTGGATTCGGCGATTTTTTGAGCTTGAGGTATCCGAGCAGGCGCGCTTCCAGCACACGGTAGATGCTGGGGCCGAGCCGCTGGAAATCCTGCTCGAAACACCAGCGCTGGATTTCCTCGATCTGTTCCGGCGAGAGCGTCGGATGTTTGATCATCGTCCGGAATCCGTCCGCGCGCCGGTAAAACAAATCCATGTCGTCGGTGTAAACATCCTGCAGGAGATTTTCCTTGATGATGCGTTCATAGAACGGCGTGCCGGGCACAGGGCCGTAGATCAGGAATTGAGCCAGCGCGGGCTGGAGCTTCATCAAGCCGTCGAGTTCCTCC
>Ga0326728_10022362_pt1 | contig 11745 bp, 11 predicted proteins | sample MB3enrmetagenome_FD_207602 | JGI IMG/M metagenome (GOLD analysis project Ga0326728, IMG submission 207602) | Lab enriched peat soil microbial communities from McLean, Ithaca, NY, United States - MB31MN | ecosystem: Environmental > Terrestrial > Soil > Wetlands > Peat | place: USA: New York... | reverse complement strand
AAAAACAACAGCAACACCCAAAGCAACCCCTTTCTAATAAGGGAAAAGCAACGGCAAAACCATTCCTGCCATTGCCACGGATTAGTGTTGCCAAAAACCCGGTTGACAACGCCGTCGTGGTTATAGACAGGATGACAATCATGGGTAATGAATAATCCAGGCTTCGGGGGTTCGCGATCCTGGATGCCTGGACTGCCTTTACACCCAAGGCTCACGCCGTGGGCTACGATCTGCCGCTGCTTTCGGCGGCTAACTCAAGACTGTCCATCTGTTTGACGCACTACACTAGATCTTTGGCGGAATGCTGAATGCTGAGTGCTGCTGCTGACCACTGGCCACTGGCCACTGAAACCGAGAACTGTCTTTCTGCCAGAGCCAGCAAGTTACGCGCTCCCTGGCGGGTCGGAGATGGCAGGGTCGAATCGTCTGCGATGCTTCGCAACGATTCGGCAATGGCTGGCAACTCCAGCAACTGGCGCTGATCAGCCAGCGCACTAGCCTGCTCAATCTCCTTAGCCAGCGCCGCGGGATCAGCTTGGTGCAAATAATCAAGGCGGCGGCCCAGTTGCACGGTGGCGGCGAGTTGCTCGAACAAGGTGGCGAGCTGCTGCATCGCCGGGTTATTCGTGTAGTCGAAACTGGTTTCGTTCCGTACGCCCTGGGTCCAGTGCCCAGACCAGTCCGGAGGACCTTCGCTGTATCGGAAGGTCTTAAAGGGTGCGTCGCCCGGACGGTGCGCCTCGTTTTCAAAGTTTCCGGTGAAATATCCGGCTTGGCGCGCCAAGGCGAAGATGCTTTCGGTGGTGCCGTTGGAAATGACAAAATCCAGCAGGTACGGCGTTCCGGTTTGGGTTTCCTTTTGTTCGCCGGGCCCCATCTCGTCGGAGAGGTAGGCCGTCCGTCCTGACGAATCGACGGTAATCGCGTAATGAGCCGGTAACACTCCCGGCGAGGTCCACTCGAAGGTCACGGTGGGAAGGGGTTGGTCCCCATCCAGTCCTGGTTCGAGGTTTATGTATTGTGCGTAAGCGCTCGCCAGCAAGCCACCGGCAAGCAAAACCGCGATCCATTGGGTTAGAAGGCGCACCACTGTGCGCGGTAGAGATGCATCGCGGCTGGGAATGGCAGCCTTCCGGCCATCCAGCCCTCGCCAGACCTGCCCGGATATCCGGAGGGTCCGCGATAACATCTCTCACCAGCAGAGGTGTTTCCTGTGCCGGTAAGGTTGATGAGCCCAGGTGCGGCCGTTGTCGGGCTTGCCGCTAAGCTACTGCACCTTGGCGGGTTGGGATTAATTGCCTTGGGAATCCTGGGATCAATGGTTCCGATCCCCGGCGGACTGGAGGCAGCCACCCTCATCCTGGCCGCGCACGACCGCGGCGGCTGGTGGTATTACGCGCTGATGGCAACCATTGGCGCCGTTGCGGGCGGCTACGTGACGTACAGTTTTGGACAAAAGGGCGGCAAGGCCGCTCTGGCGGCTTACCGGAAAGCCAGCCACAAGAGCGTGTTATTGGGCTGGGTTGGCGGGTTCGAACGATTCGGATTCAGGACCATCAGTATTGCTGCCCTGTTGCCGCCGCCTTTGCCGCTGATGCCCTTTCTGGTCGCCGCCGGCGCGCTCGGCTATCCGCGGAAGAAGTTCCTGCTGGCTTTATCTCTGGGCCGCATTGTTCGCTATGTAGTGGTGGCGCTGATCGGCGCCTTATATGGACACGCGGCAGCGACTTACTTACACCACTACGAAGAACCCGCTCTGATCTGGGGCAGCCTCGCCGTGGCGGTGCTACTTGCGGTTCCTTTCTACATCCACCACCGGCGGCACCGTCCGTGACGGCCGCCGGCTCTGGCCCGGGACATCAATTTGCTTGCGGCTACGTCCCTGGCTTCCTCAGGAAAGATTAAGCTGGGTGCGTGTGACAAAAGTCATCCCTGCGAACCGGCCGCATGGAGCAAATTAGCGGAGGACAGGGGGATTGCGCTTTGACCGGGGGCAGTTCACAGCCTCCGCTGTCTCTTATCTGTTGATGCGAAAGGGTTCCGTGGCACAACTGGCGATTCCGCGGATAGACACTTCACGAATGCGTCTGCTGGTCTGGCCGCGGGAACACGGCGCCTGGGGGATCATCGGGATTTCCCTGCTGACCGGGACGGCGGTGGGTTTGACGCACAAATCGCAGGCTGCGGCCCTGCTGTTGTTCGCCATTGCCGTGGTGGCGGTCTTTTGCGCGCGCCATCCGTTGGAAATTCTACTCGGCATGGCTCCCTTACATGCGCGCACCGACGCCGAGCGGCGCCGGGTTACGGTGGCGTTCGTTGCGTTTGCCGGCGCCGCTTTACTGGCCTTTGCCGGTTTATTTTGGCGCGGCCAGAATAGCGGGCTGCTGGTGCTGGGTGCGGTTTGCGGCATGCTGTTTCTGGTGCAGAACCAGCTCCGCAGACGCGGCCGTCAGGGACGCATGACCGCCCAGATGGTGGGCGCGCTGGGACTGACCGCCACCGCTGCCGGAGCGTATTACGTCGCCACCGGCCAACTGAACGCCACCACGGCTGCCCTGTGGATGGCGAACTGGATATTCGCGGGGAACCAGATTCATTTTGTGCAGTTGCGGATTCGCGGCGCGCGTCTGGAGAACCGGAGGCAGAAGTTCTCCGCCGGCCGAGGTTTTTTTGCCGGCCAGTGCATCATGATGCTGGCGTTGGGGACGGCAGCGTGGCAGGGAATATTGCCGGGAGCGGCAGTCGCCGCGTTTGTGCCGGTGTTGGCGCGGGGGCTGGTGTGGTTCTTGCGCCGGCCGCAGCCCCTGTGCGTTCAGCGTCTGGGCCTCACCGAGTTGGCGCACGCCGTGATCTTTGGCGTCCTGCTGATCGCCAGCTATCGGATGTAAGGCAGAGCAACAAGCCACAAGCCACAAGCAACAAGCAAAGAGCAAAGAGCAAAGAGCAAAGGGCAAAGCGACAAGATCATTGTTTGCCGCTTGTAGCTTGTTGCTTGTAGCTTGTGGCTGTTTCTACAATATCCCCTATGCCGGAGACGAAAGAGCGAGCCTCTCATGCTACGACTCTCGCGCGGGCGGCGCTGTTTGCCGATCTGACGGGAACGGAATTGAACTTTCTTGCGCAGCGCGCGCACATTCGCCGCTATGCTTCCGGGGAGCTGATTTTTTCCGAAGGCGATTCCTGTCCCGGCTTGTATGTAATTGAATCCGGGTTCGTGAAGATTTTCAAAACCTCCACTGGAGGCCGGGAACAGGTGCTGGCCATTGACGGCCCAGGCCATTCCATCGCCGAGTTGCCGGTCTTTGACGGCGGGGCGTATCCGGCCTCGGGGGTGGCCGTGCATGACACGAACCTGATCTTCGTAAGCAAGCAGGATTTTCAGGCCCTGTGCCTCTCCCATCCGAACGTGGCGCTCAAGGTGCTCCGAGTGGTGGGCCTGCGCCTGCGCAGTCTGGTTGGCATCATCGAAGAGCTTTCGTTCACCACGGTCCGCAGCCGGCTGGCGGCCCTTTTGTTGCGGTTTGCGCAAACCGGGAGGAAAACCGGCTCCGGTACTGAGGTCACTCTTCCAGAAAGCAACCAGGAACTGGCGGCGCGAATCGGCACGGTCCGCGAGCTGGTTTCGCGTAACCTCAGCCGCTTGCAGGCGGCCGGTATTATCCGCCTGGAAGGCCGCACGGTGGTGATTCCCGATCTCAAAGCCCTGGAACAAGAGATCGACAGCGCCGAATAGAGCAAGCCCGCTGGTTTGTCTTCCTGCCAGCGGGCATACTGTTCGGGGAGGCTTTTCGGTGCTTCGACGAATGGCGGTTGTCCTGTGTTTCCTGTTTCTCAACCTGGGTTTGGCGACAGCCCAGAACTACGCCCGTTTGATCCAGCGCATTCAGCAGGTCACGCGCCGGCCCGAGTTTAAATATGCCCAGTTCGGCATTGAATTCTACGACATTGCCGCGGGCAAAGTGATTTACGCCCTCAACGGGGACAAGCTGTTCGTGCCCGGCTCCACTACCAAGCTGTTCACGGAAGGAACGGCGCTGGCGCTGCTTGGCCCTAACTACCGCTTTCATACCCGCGTCTACGGCACCGGACCGGTCGATGCCGACGGCGTTCTCAAGGGCGATCTGGTGCTGGTGGCAGGCGGGGATCTCAACCTGTCAGCGCGGGTGCGCCCCGACGATACCCTGGCCTACGTCGATAACGATCATTCTTACGCCGGCTATCTGCCTGGCGAGGCCGTGCCGGGCGATCCCCTGCTGGTTCTGAAGAAACTGGCGACCCAGGTCGCCGAACACGGCGTCAAGCGAGTGCAGGGGCGCGTGCTGGTGGATAATTCGCTGTTCACCGGGGAGAAGCCGGAGGCAGGCTCCGGGGCGACGATTTCGTCCATCGTGGTGAATGACAACCTGGTGGACGTCACCGTCACTCCGGGTGCCAGGGAAGGACAGCCAACCTCGATTCTGGTCTCGCCCCTGACGTCCTATCTCATGGTGGTGAACAAGACCACAACCGGAACTGCGCAATCGGAAGTGAGCCTGCATTTCTCCCAGGACATTGCGAATGCCGACGGCAGTCACACCGTGACCCTGGAAGGCAGCGTACCGGCCGGGTGGCAAGCGGCGCTGGCGACCTATAAGGTGACAATGCCGGCGCGCTTTGCCCAGTGTGCCTTCGTCGTAGCCTTGAACGTCGCGGGCATCCAAGCTTTGGTTCCACCTCCCGAACCAGGGCTGGATTTCAAAACGCTTGCCCGCGCCTACATGCCGGATAATCTGGTGGCTGAGCACGTGTCGGCGCCGTTGAAAGCCGAGGTGAAGGTTACCCTGAAGGTCAGTCAGAACCTGCACGCGGCAACCATGCCGTATCTGCTGGGCGCGCTGGTTGCCCACCAACCGGAGAACGCGCTCCAGGAGGGATTGAACCTGGAACATGGCTTTCTGAGGAAGGCCGGTCTGGATCTGACCGCGGCGTCGCAAGCCGACGGCATTGGCGGTCCGGGCGCTGCGTTTACGCCGGACTTTATGGTGCGGTATCTCGCCTACGTCAGCAGGCAACCCTTTGCGCGCGACTTTTTCGAGGCCCTTCCTATCATGGGGCGGGATGGCACTCTGGCCGGAATTCAAACCGGTTCCCGCGCCGTAGGCCATGTGCGCGCAAAAAGCGGCACTTACATCCTCTACAACGGCCTGAACCGGGAACTATTGCTGCTGGGCAAGGAATTGGCCGGCTACGTGGAGACACGGCGCGGGCGGCGGTTGGCCTTCGCCCTGTTTGTAAACCAAGTCCCCCTGCCTAACGTTGATAAGGTCGAGGCGGTGGGCGAACTGCTTGGGGAAATCGTAAGCGTAGCCTACGATGCGCCGTAAAACCATAAGACCCCTTCACCGCAAAGGACGCGGAGGACGCGGAGGAACACAGAGGGAAGCAGGAATAAGCAGAATAAGAACACGTTCTTTTCTGCGTTCCTCTGCGTCCTCCGTGTCCTTTGCGGTGAAGGGGGTTTGTCACCGCTGGCACTTTGGGCAATAGTGGGTGCCACGGCCGGCCACGACTATCCGCTTGATTGCGGTAGTGCAACGGAAGCACGGCTGGCCTTCCCGGCCGTAGACCCGATGCCGCGTCTGAAACAGCCCCGGCTCACCTTCTACGTCGAAGTAGTCGGAAATCGACGATCCGCCGGCCGCAATGGCTTCGCGCAACACCCTTTGGACCGCTTTATGCAGGTGCTGCAGCTCTTGCCGGGCCAGCGAAGAAGCACGCCGCCGCGGCCGGATACCGGCCCGGAACAGCGATTCGTCGGCGTAGATGTTTCCTACGCCGCGCAAAAGTTTCTGGTTCAACAAAGCGCTCTTGATCGGAGTCTTACGTTGGCGGAACAAGGCCGCGAAGGTGTCGAAACCTGTATTGAGCGGTTCCAGACCGACCGTTTGGAAGCCCCGCGTAACCCAAATCCGCCCGAAGCGTCGGGGATCGACAAAGCGGATTTCCTTCCCGGAAGCCAGGCGCAGAATGGCGTGGGTATGTTTCAGTATGACAGCGTCCGGAGATGTCACCTGCAGGGCTCCGGTCATGCCCAGGTGGACAATGCATTGCGGATGCTCCGCCCCATCTTGCCGCTGGGCTCTCGCGGCGGTGGTTTTCCGCACCGCCTTCGCGGCAGACCGTTTCAGCGCCGGCGAGGACGTTCCCGCCGCCGCCGACCCGGAGGGTGGGGTAAGGACATCCGCGTCCAATTCAATAACGATGTGCTTGCCGGCGCGCTGTACTCCGGAGATACGGGCCCCCTGCAAAACCTGCGCAATCTCGTGCGGAGGCGATTTGAAGGGCTGCGGCTTGTTGCTGAACCATACCGACGTAATTTGTTCGCCGGTGACGCGCTGTGCCAAACCGCGGCGTACGGTTTCCACTTCGGGAAGTTCGGGCATAGTTAATCCCTTTTACCGCAGAGGGCGCGGAGGCCGCAGAGGAAGAATTTCGATTTATGAATTTTGAATTTTGATTTGCTCTGCGCTACGGACAATATTGCCTAACCGGCAGTTCATTCCAAATTCAAAATTCGAAATTCAACCATTCCTCTGCGTCCTTAGCGCCCTCTGGGGGTGAAACGGGTTCTTTTTAACCGTCTGACCGCGGGAACCCGTACACCCACCTGAAATCCTAAATCCTAATTCCCCAATCCCAAATTTTCTCTGTGGTTACTGATTGCCTCGGCCGAAGCGGCGCGATAACATTTCCCATTGGTTCTCCCCGTTCGCCTTCCCCCTGCAATCTGGCGCCGGAGTTTGGGCGGACGTAATGTGTGCGTATGAGGTGATTCCTTTGAGCAGGTTCAGAACAGCGGTCATAGTCGGCGCGCAGTGGGGCGACGAAGGCAAAGGCAAGATTGTCGATGTGCTTTCCGACAATTTCGGCTTCGTAGCGCGCTATGCCGGTGGGCACAATGCCGGCCATACGGTCACCATCAACGGGCAGCGCTTCATCCTGCAACTGGTGCCTTCGGGCGTATTGCGGCCGGGCTGCAAAGGGGTGATCGGGAACGGTGTCGTGCTCGATCCCATCGCCTTCCTGAAGGAAGTTCAGAGATTGCGCGAAGCCGGCTTCGTGGTGGAAGGTCCGGGCTCGCCCAAGGCGGTGGCGTCTGCCGGTGGGGTACGGGGCAATCTGTTTGTCAGCAACCGCGCCCATGTGATTCTGCCTTATCACCGGATGATCGAAATGGCGGCGGAGACGGCCCCCGGCCGGGTGAAGATCGGCACTACCTCGCGCGGTATCGGTCCGGCTTACGAGGATAAAATGAGCCGCCGCGGCCTCCGCGTCGCCGACCTGCTCGACGCCGAACTGTTGCGGCGTCACGTGGAGAATGCCTGCCGCGAAAAGAACGAGATTGTCCACGCGCTGTTCAATCACGATCCGCTGGATCCGGAGGTCATTTATCGCGAGTACCTGGAGGCCAGCGAGCAGGTGCGCCCGTTTGTCACCGATACGGCGATGTTGCTGAATGAGGCGATTGCGCGGGGCGAATCCGTGATGTTCGAGGGGGCGCAGGGCACCATGCTGGATATCGACCACGGCACTTATCCTTTCGTTACCTCTTCGAGCGCTACCTCGGGCGGAGCGGCGACGGGCACCGGGGTGCCGCCTACCGCCATCGATACTGTGATCGGCATCAGTAAGGCCTACTGCACGCGGGTGGGCCAGGGACCTTTCCCGGCGGAATTGCTCGACGAAACCGGCCAACTGCTGCGCGACCGGGGCAACGAATACGGTTCGGTCACCGGCCGGCCGCGGCGTTGCGGCTGGATCGACCTGCCCTTGCTGCGTTACGCCACCATGATCAACGGCATCTCCTGGCTGGTGATTACCAAGCTCGACGTATTGGACGAATTGCCCGAAATTGCGGTTTGCTCGGCCTATAAGACCAATGGCAAATCGCGGCTGGAAGCGCCGCCGCAGGCCAGCGGGTACGAGAAGCTGGAACCCGTATTTACCAAGCTGCCTGGTTGGCGCAGCAGCACTGTCGGCATTACCAAATTCGACAAGCTGCCGGAAAATGCGCGTAAGTACCTGGCCTTTTTGGAACGGGAGAGCGGCACCCGCATCGCCATGGTTTCCACGGGGCCGGGCCGCGAGCAGACAATTTTTATGGATGACTTCATGAGCGCCATGAGTACCGCCGGCGCCGCGGCCCAAAAATAGCCACTGCGAGGAGAGGTCATGCTAGCCCTGATTGTGACTTTTAGCGTCAAACCCGGCAATGAAGCCCAGGCAAAAGAGTACATGCGCGCCATGGAAGAGCATACCCGCCGTGAGCCCGGATGCCACCAATATGTCGGCCACCAGGCGGAGGACGACCCCTGCCGTTTTGCTTTCTACGAACGCTACGACGATCATGCGGCGCTGGAAGCGCACCGCGCGGCGCCATACTTCCAGCGTTACATAACCAATGGCCTGGGCAAAATCATGGAGAATCGGGTCGTCGCTTTCTTTAATACGCTCGAATGATCCTGATCTCAATTCCCCCTAGTTGCAATCTATTGCAAGGACGGCGACAATCCCTTCCATGGCAGCGGGCGTCCGAAAGACTAAGGCGGGACTTCGCGGGAAGGTGCCGGCGGCGTTCCCGCCGCGCACCCTGGTGGTGGTGTCGCTTAGCAATCCGCGGGAGAAGTTTTGGGGGGCGATCCGCGGGCTATCGCGGGCCGGGGTGTACCTGTGCGGGATCGACTTGAGTTCGTTTGACGGTTTTGTGGCGTTGTTGCGGGCCGGGACGGCGGCCGTCCCCAGTGAGGTATTCTTTCCCATGCATCGGGTGGAACGAATCGAGGCCGACCAGTGCAACAGCGATATTCCCTCGCTGGGCGAGCGATTCATGACGGCCACGGGCCGGTCGGCTGAAAGCCTGATGGCCGCAGACCAAATCAGGAGCGTACGCCAGCCGTGATTCGCGATCTGCGCTTAGCTCCCAATCAGCTCACGCTTCTGCGGCTTATCTTCGTTCCTTTCATCATGATGAACGTGTTTGACCGGCATTGGCGGGTGGCGCTGGTGCTGTTCGTGCTGGCGGGGATCAGCGACGGACTGGATGGCTTGCTGGCGCGGCTGCTGCACCAAAAGACCGTTCTGGGCCAATACCTGGATCCCATTGCCGACAAAATCCTGCTGAGCGGGCTGTTTCTGGTTCTGTCACTGGTGCAGAAGATCCCATGGCGCTACACCGCCCTGGTGTTCAGCCGCGACATCTGCATCATTCTCACCGCCGCACTGCTGTACACGGTGGTGAACTTCCGCGACTTCCGCCCCAGCGTACTCGGCAAAGCCAATACGGGGGCGCAGGTGGGGGCCCTGTTCTTTGTGTTGCTGAATCAAGTATTCCCCATAGGCTGGATCCATGCCACCAAGCGCGGATTGCTCTGGCTGGTGTTTGCCCTGACGCTGGCTTCCGGCATTCACTACACTTTCGTTATCGGCCAGCGGCTGAAAGCGCACCAGACGCGCTCGACAAAGCCACTGGCGGAATAGAAGCCGGGGGCAAGAAGCCACAAGCCACAAGCGGCAAGCCCAGAAGGACCGCATGATTTCCGTTCTCCCGTCCGGGGGCGCAAGAAAAGCTACAGGCCACAAGCAAGGTGTAAGACGGATGGTTGTCTCGTTCCGCCTTGGTTTTGAAGGGGATTAATGCTGACGAGACCTTTGTGTTTGGGCTGGTGGCTTGTTGCTTGTCGCTGGTGGCTTGCGGCTTGTGACTTGTTGCTGTTGTGTCGCACTGACCGCCGCATTTAACCTTTGCTACAATTTTCAGGCCATGCCGTTGCACTTATTCAACACCTTGTCGGAAAAGGTAGAACCGTTTGCGCCGAGCGAGGATCAGTTGGTGCGGATGTATGCGTGCGGCCCCACGGTCTACGACTATGGCCATATCGGCAACTTTCGCACGTTCGTAGCGGTGGATATTCTGCGCCGCTTCCTGCGGCAGAGCCGCTACCGGCTAAAACACGTCATGAATATCACCGACGTGGACGATCGCATCATCGAGAACTCGGCGCGCGCCGGGCAGAGTGTGCGGGAGTACACGGAGAAATATACGCAGGCGTTTCTGGAAGATGCGGCCATCCTGGGGATTCAGACGCCGGAATACATAGTGCGCGCCACCGACCACGTTCCGGCTATGGCGCATTTTATTCGCGAACTGGAGGAGCAAGGCATCGCCTATCGGACCCAGGACGGTTCCTACTATTTCCGTATCACCCGTTTTCCCGAATACGGAAAGCTTTCCAAAAAGGATTTTTCCGGGATCATCGAGGGCGCCCGCGTCGATTCCGACCGGTTCGACAAAGAGGAAGCCCGCGACTTTGCCCTATGGAAGGCTCCCAAGCCGGGGGAGGCTTTTTGGGAGACAGAAATTGGTCCGGGGCGGCCGGGCTGGCACATCGAGTGTTCCGTGATGTCCATGGAATATCTGGGCGAGTCCTTCGATCTGCATGCCGGCGGCGAAGACCTGATGTTCCCGCACCACGAAAACGAGATTGCCCAGTCGGAAGCGCTCACCCACAAGACTTTCGCGCGCTGCTGGATGCATGTGCGCTTCCTGCTGGTGGAAGGCGAGAAGATGTCGAAAAGCCTGGGCAATTTTTATACCCTGCGCGATCTGATGTTGAAAGGCTACAAACCATCGGCGATCCGGTATTTGCTGACTGAGGTGCCTTACCGGAAACAGCTCAACTTCACTTTTGACGGGCTGACCCAGGCCACCAAGTCGGTGGAGCGGTTGCGCAACTTCCGGCGGAGGATGCAAAGCGAACGTTTTCCGGAAGGCTGCAACGACGCCGTTGCCGCCTTGGCCCAGAGAGCGGTCGAGGGCCTGCGCACCGGGTTGGAAGACGATTTGAATACCGCCGCAGCCTTAGGGGCGATCTTCGATATGGTGCGCGAGGCCAATGCCGCTGCCGACGGAGGCCAGGTGCGCCAAAAAGACGCCGAATTGCTGCTGGGCGCGCTGGTGAAATTTGACGAGATTTTCGATGTGATGACGGATACCGATGCCGGCAAAATGTCCCGCATTGTCGCCTGGGCCGAGGGGGAGGGCCGGGAGGTCCAGCCGGCGGCACGCGAGCTGGCACAGGCGGCCGGGCTGCCGGAAGCGGAGATCGAGCGGCTGGTAGGCGAGATGCAGGCGGCACGGAAGGGGCGTGATTTTGCCCGCTCCGACGGTATTCGCAAGCAACTCAACGATGCCGGCATTATCGTGGAGACCACCAAAGAGGGTGTGCGCTGGAAGCGGAAGTGAGGCAAACACCCAGCGCAGAGACGCACAGACGCAGAGCAAATTTGGGATTTAGGAATTGGGATTAGGATCTCAACCCCAGCAGCGGATGCTGAGGGTACCCTCGAGGATTCGAAGGCCGTAAGGATCCCAAATGCACAATCTCAAATTCCCTCTGCGGTTCTGCGGCTCTGCGCTGGGTGTTTTTGGTTGTTAGATCTGGTATTCGATTTCGGCGTCTACCTTGTCGCAGCCGGCCAGGAAGTCTCCGTTCGGTCCTTGCTTGCCTTCCAGTTGGCGCACCCGATGGTGCAGCTCCTGCACGCGATCGATCACGGCATTGAGAGCTTGCGACAGCGGATCGTTGATCTGCTTGGGATCGACAATCACCACCCGCTTGCCATTCTGTAAGACGATGTGGCCGGGAACCCCGACGACCGTGGAATTATCCGGAACGTCGCGCACCACCACCGAGCCTGCGCCGATCC